>OGPT01002781.1_pt1 | contig 13573 bp, 10 predicted proteins | sample 1552951 | NCBI WGS metagenome assembly OGPT01 (sample SAMEA2580224, study PRJEB22360) | human gut metagenome | biome: human gut; feature: human-associated habitat; material: faeces | place: Denmark | collected 2008/2010
GGTTCCGGAAACGGATGTTTGAACCCAAGGATTACCGATGGCTCTCCCGTCTCATCTGACATATCTTTTAATTTTTTCAAATATGTTTTCTGCGCCTCTTCCAGATCCCGGTCGTATCTGTCAAGCCAGTCTTCTGTCACGATCTCAAATCCGGCTTCTTCTAATCCCCGTGCGATTGAAACTGTTTTTCTTACATTGACATCTCCGGATCCTGTTCCTCCTTTCACCGTATGTCTGGCTCCCGTTCCATATAATGCAATCTTTTTTATCTTATCTGAAAATGGTAATACACCGTCATTCTCCAAAAGGACCATACATTCCCCGGCCAGATGACGTACTTCATTCTCATGCTCTGTCTCATACTTCTGAATTTCATTTGTTTTCGATGCATAAATCTGTGCCATATATCTTCCTCTTTTCCTATATTATATTTTTCAAATTATAATGCTTCTGTTTCTGATTTTTGTATTTTGCTTGCAGAAATATCAGCTCTGTGAAAAATTTTAACACATTCTTCTGTCATTTTTCCATACTTAACATCCATTATTTCAGATACATTACGGACATCTTAATTGCGGTATTGTAATTATTTTTATTTTTGTTGTTATTCCAACCAGTTACTCTAAAGCCCTCTGATCTCTTTTTGACCCATTTTTCAAATTTCTTTTGATACTTTAGATAAAGATATCTTATATTTAGTTCTATTTGCATAATTAGATTAGGACATTGCCAGTAGATAGTATTAAAACTATTTTTTAGTTTTTGATTAGATAAATCACTTTGATAGATTAAAAGATTCTTAATATATTCTTTAGTATAAGTTGTATAACTAAAATCTTTTTCAGTTAGATTAACTCCTATTAGATTAAAGATATCTAAAGCTTTAAGAATATTTATATTTAAATAAGTAAAACTATCATCTATTTCCTGATAAGTAGCTAGATTATAAACTATTTTATCTAGTCCTAACTTTTCATAAGGAGTTATTAAATCAGTTGTATATCCTAAAGCTTTAGTATACTCTTCTAAGTTATCATCTAAATAGGTATAATTATTAGGTACTAACTTTTTATAGGGTTCTAATCTCTTAGTTAATTCTTTTAAAAGTGTATCTAGTTTTAATTGATATTTATCTTGTAAACCATTAACAGCTTTTACATACTTAGCTTTATTTCTTTCATTAGTTAGTGGCATACTCTCTAAGACTTCTTCATCTAAGCTTATTTCTTTTTGTAATTCATCTTTCATAATATCACTTATTTTCACTTTCTAATTTTTCTAGTTTCTTTAAGTATAATTCTATTTCTTTAATAGATTCTATTAATTCTTTTGTATCAATTGTATCCATATAATACCCTCCTATTTAACTATTATATATGTATAAGAATTACCAATATAGTTATCATTATCATATAAAGAAAATTCAAATCGATAAGTACCACTTCTAAGACTTGTTCTTAAGTATAGTGTTTTAGTAGCTACAGTATTCGGATCATCTATAAACATATATTCTTGCTCTTTTATTAAGTCTAACTTATTTGTTACTAGTTTGGCAAGGTCTACTTTCTCATAAGTTGTATCATAAACATCATTATAGGTTCTTCGATATAAAGTTACTCTAATATTAGGGTTTGCTAAATTAGAAGAATAATTAGTAGTAAAGTCTAGTGAATTATCATCTTTTGAAGTTAATCCAGTAGTTTTATCTATTATTACTTGATTATCATCTAGTTTAACATTTAAACCATAAACACTATCTACTATTTTAAATGGTAATTCTATACTACTAGATGATTCTGGTCCATAGTAAATACCATCATAAGAACCGAATGATTCTACTTTTAAGGTGTAATCACCACTTGATAGATTTAGGTTTGAAGTATCTATTTTGATTTTACTAAAGATATTTGCTACTTTATCTTTTAGAGGAATTCTAACACTTCCATCCATTCGAGGATAATATGTTTTTCCATTATACTGATAGGATAGTCCAAATAAACTACTATTATTTAATTTCTTATGTTCACTGTCATAGATAGTAATTTTTACTCCCATCTTCTTATTGAAATAAGTTGTATCTGTTACTGGTAATGAATTTACAATTGGTTGTGTAAAGTTTGCTGTTAAACTTAAATTAACTTTATCTTTTAAGTAGATATTATTTGCACTTAATTCTCCTGATAAATCTATAGTAGCTTTTTGTTTATTATATAGATTATAAGTTAGGGATGAATGTTGTATTCCTAAGACACTAATTAAAGTTTGATTATTTTTATCTCTTAGTTCCATTAAAAGAGTTTTATTGGTTTGATCTGTTGTTATATCAGTATCTTCAAAATCAACATTAAAGATAAATTCTTCATCTACCACTTTTAAATCACTTTTATAATAATTAGTACTACTTTTTGTTTCATCAAAGTTATTATCTTTACTAGTTGAACCCATCTTAACAAAATCACTTAATTCATAAGAACATTCTCCATATCTATTATACTCCTCTTCCTTCTTAGCTAAATCAGTAGTAGTTACTACATAGTAGTAATAGGTATTAGTTGCTAAGTCTATCATTGTTAATTTAGTATTAACTGGTAGGACATAGTTCGATACTAAAGCATGATGATAACCATCTTGATAGTAGTTTTTATTGGATTTCATATAAAGTGAGTAGTAAGCACTAAGGGTTGATTTAGTTGTTATATTAGTAGCAGTGGAAGCAAAAAGACTATATTCTTCACCAGCTGTCATAGCTCCTTCATAATCGTTGTCACTATATAAAGCTGAGTTTAGAGTAACATTTATATTGATACGTGTTACTTCATTATTTAAATCATCTATTGGTTTAATAGCCAGTAAAGATATTATAACTGTTCCCATTTCTTAGTAATATTTTTAGAGTGATATAGATAAAAGATTAAGGAAGGAACGATTGATGAGTTTTCTGTTTCATAATCTTTAGTTCCAACGATAGGTGTTGTAGCATTAGTTTGAAAACTAGTTGTTCCTTTAGTAACAAAACCAGTATTAGATGCCTCCATCGATAGAGCCATTTTATCATCGGCTGGTCCATTTTTTTTTTCTCTTTTTTCTTTTCTAATTATGAACTAGAGTAAAACCTTCTTCTAGATTTTGATAATTGAAACCTATTATTTCAAAAGTAGTATTAGCTCCATTAGATGCGACTAATGGTAGTTCATAAGTACCTAAAGTTGAATACTTTGAGGCAGTTAAACTAAATTCATAAGTTGTTACTTTCTCTCCTATTACCCACATATAATAGCTAGCATCACTTGGAGTTGGTTCTATATATTTTACTTCAATAGTACCTTCTTTTTCTTTATCTTCATAATTACTATAAAAACCATCTTTAGTTATATCATGATTAGTATTGTGTGAACCTAAGACATAACTACCAGCAGTAAATGAATAAAATTCACCTGATGCTACGGTATCACCACTATTATATTTATTATTATAAAAAGCGGTACTTACTTTATTATTACGATCTAACTGATACATTCCAAAGAAAGTCATTCCACTTACCGTACCATAGCTAGTTACTGCTTCATTAGTAGCAATGTTTAGGTTTTTATTTTCTAGCATATAGACTCTATTATTTACGTTTCTAGTTACTTTTTTATCATTAATACTTACAGTTGCTACTTCTTCTTGACTACCAGTTATTTTAAGACTTGTAAATTTTTCTAATAAGTTTGTTCCATTATCTAAGAATAGAGTTGAATCATTTGCTAGTTTTAATTCTTTAACACGACTAATACTAAACTTAGTAGTAGAATACTCATTAGTACGATCTGTAGTTCCTGATAAGTGTATACTTGAGTTTTTGATAGTTACTTTATCAGTTCTTTGAATAGAGATATTTTCTTTATAGTTATTAAATGTTCCATAGTTACTAATATTTATATAGCTGTAACCTTTAGTACTAGAAGCATTACCACTACCAAAGATAGATCCATAAATATTAAAGTTTTTATAGTTATTGGCATCTATATTAATAGTAATTCCTTCGGTAACACTGATAAATGAATAATCATAGTTAGGGTTACCACTAGCATTGGCTTCTCCTCCACCAAAGACTGTTCCTCCGATTGTTATATCAGTTTGATTATAGTCTGTCTGATTATAACCAATATTTACAATAGTTTTACCATAAAGAATAGCAGTATTTGCTCCCCCATAGACGTTTCCATTAATGGTTGCTCCAGCTATATTTAGAGTACTTATTGATTTAGTATTATCTTTCTCTCCGGTATTAGCAGCATTTCCTCCTCCAAAAACATGTTTATTAATTAAAGATGAATTATCTATCGATAATGTAGTATTACCACTTACTACGGCAGTAGTTCCATTTCCTCCAGCATAAGCACTTCCTTTAATAGTTGATGCTGATATATATACTTCGGTGTTACCTTCAACTCTTCCAAGATTACCACCACCAAATAAGTCTTCTTCTATTGATGAGGAAATAAAATCTACTTTAGTACTATAATTTACATCAGCTTGATTACCTCCTCCATAGAATTTACCAGTCATTGTAATACCATTAACAGTAACATTTGTATTATCAGTTTGAGCCATATTACCACCACCAAATAGGTTTTGATATACTCCTCCTGTTAAGTTTATATTAGTTGTTTTGGTATTACCTCCTTGGTTGTTACCTCCATAGATATTTTGAACAGTTAAGTTAACTGGTGAAGTTGATATTATTTTACTAGTATCAACACTTCCTTTTTGGTTACTTCCACCATATATATTAGTTGCACTTCCGGTAATTAAATTAACATTAGTAGTAGTTACTCCAGCATTATTTCCCCCACCAAAGATATTTGATGCTGTAGAACCATTAAGTTTAACATTAGAAGTAGTGGTTTCTGTCTTATTACCACCTCCATAAGTAGTTGTAATAGTACCAGAATTTAAATTTACATTGGTAGTAGTAGTCAATCCTCCTTGATTGTTACCACCATAAACTTCACCAACTACTCCACCATTAATATCTATATATGATTTTATGACACTACCATTAATATTACTTCCACCGTAAATATTATTAATAGTACCAGAGTCTATGGTTATTAAAGTTTTATCTTCAATACTTGCTTGTTCACCACCACCATAAATAGTATCAATTTCACCATTAGATACAGTTACATTAGTGGTGGTAGTATCAGTTAGGGCTCCTCCACCATAGATGGTACCAACTTTTCCTGCTGATACAGTAATATTAGTTGTTTTAGTTTTTCCACCTATATTGTTACCACCATAAATAGTTGTAGCTTCTCCTCCTGTTACTTCAATATTTGCTGTAGCAACTTCTCCTTGTTCATTACTACCACCATAAATAGTTTCACTATTAGACCCTATTTGATAAACATAAGTATTATCAACAGCTGTCTTATTTCCTCCACCAAAGGCTTTAGTTATTACTCCTCCATTTAAATAGACTTTAACTTCACCATTTGGTTTACCTTTAGCATCATTTCCTCCAAAGGCATTAGTAACTGTTCCATTATTAATAGTTAAGGTGACATTACCTGCTACATAAGGGGTATTATTATTATCACCTTTTCCTCCACCAAAGACATCGTTTATATTTCCCCCATTAACATTTACTTCTGTTTTATAGTTACTAATATTATTAGTCTTTTGTTTACTATTTACTGTACCAAAGGCACTTCCTCCATAAGCTTTTCCTACTAAGTTTAAAGTATTAGTTTCATCTCCTAGATTTACTAAGACATTATTAGTAACATAAGTCTCACTACCAAGTCCACCACCATATACTTCATTAACTTCTCCTCCTAAGATGTTTAAAGTTACACTTCCGTAAAGACTTCCTTTTTGATTACTTCCACCATAGATACCACCAGTTATAGTACCATTTGTCATTTCAATAGAAGTATCAATATTTACATTCCATTCTCTACCTGATCCACTATTATTACCAGAACCAAAAACATTACCTATTGTACCACCATTTATTTTAATTAAAACATTCCCATTACTTGAAGAACTGTAACCTACTGTTCCATAATTACCACTACCATAGACACTTTTCTTAATAATAGCATTATCATTAACTATAACAGTAGAATTATTAACAGAACCAATAGTAGCATAACTAGTATTACCATTACCTGCTCCAAAAACAGATCCAGATTCTGCTCCAAATAAGGTTCTATTATTAGCTATATATGTATCATTTCCAATAGTAGCATTACCACCTATATAAACATAACTACTACCGGTTAAGGTTCCATCTTCACTACTTCCATTATAGCCATTACTTCCACCAAAAACACTATAATTAACTACTCCACCTGTTACTTGAATTATTCTATTTCCATAAGTAGTTGAGGTTCCTGCTCCTCCAGTTAAAAAGTCAACCTCTCCACCAGTCATATAAATAAAGGTATCATTCTTACTGCCTCTATTACTACTAGTTATTGGTCCTCCTATTAAATTATAGATATATCCTCCTTCTATTTTTCCACTTCTTGGAGCATAATGGGTTCCTCCATAACGAGCTCCTACATAAATTCCTGTTGATATATCATATTTACTAGTTCCAAATGAACCACTCTTTACTATTGTATTTAAAGCTGGTACTAAATCATCATTGGAAGAATGAATTACTCCTCCCCAACTTCCGGCTGCACAGAAATAAACAGTAAGGTTTGAATTATCTTCTTTAGCTCTATCATAATCATTACCATAAGTAGTAGTCATTTCTGTATATAAAACAGTACCACCCGTTCCTGTGTTACCACCATATGTTGAACTAGTAGCATTATAACTACCACTTTCTACTATTAAATGATATTTTTTTGGACTACTAGCACTACCTACTGTACTATTATCCCAACTACTTCTAGGATTCATTGCTCCAAAGATATAAAGAAAGTTTACATAATTACCACTTTTTTTAATATTTCTTCCTATCTTAACATTATGATAGTTTCCATAGAATGCTCCTTGCGTATTATTACTATAAGTTGGAGTACTATTACTGTAACCATTCCTAGTTACAATTGTTAAATTTTCTATTCTAATATCACTATAAGCTATAACACTAGTACTTGATACTGACCAGGTAGGATTATAATCTTTTCCATTATTAATACCAGTTAGAGTAAATGGTTTAGTACTACTACTACTCCAAGAACCACTATAATTACCTGTCATTACTAAAATATTAGTATCTCTTGTAGTTAAGTAATAGTAAGTTTCATCTTTATTAAATAATTCCTCATCCCCATTTTCTTTATAGTACTGAATTAATTCATATACCGAACAAATAGTTCCTGTTCTACAAGTACCACTTTGTCTTTCTCCTTGTTCGTTATAATAACCAGCTAGACTCTCTCCATAGTTAATATCCTTTTTTCGATAATAACCAGACATATTAGTAGTTTCTTTATAATTATCATTTTCCTTAGTTCCAACTATAGTTGCTTGTAAATTAGCGTTTTGCATACTTCCATTTTTATAAGTAAAGTATTTAGCATTAAGATCAAAAGAACTATTTGCATCTTGCTTTTCATACATTGTACAATTATTAGTATACGTGCCATCATTAGCCCACCAACCAAGATTAGGAGCAGGACAGCTATAGTTTTGATAATATCTTCCTTGTGATGTATAACAATTAGTACAAGTACCCTTTGTAGTTGTTTTATCACTACCCCAATTACTAACTACGGTAGTTGTTACTAAATCTAATTGTTTATAATACCCAACAATATTAGGATACTCATAAATATTAACAACAGTTTCTACTTTGTTCATAGTTTTATCATTTATACTAGACATAGCATTATTGATAGAGTTACTATCATTAACATTAACTATTTTTCCTTCTGTCCAATTAGCATAAAGATTAATTTCTATTTGATTACTAGTAACTGGTACTTTAATAGTTCTTTGATAAGTCTCATCATCATAGCTAATAACTGCTCCTTTATAATCACTTATCCATCCATTAAAAACCATATCATCTGGTCTATAAGAAAAAGGATTATCTATTAGAGGTATTTCTATATAGTTATCAACTACTGGATAATATTTATAATAAATATATTTACTTTGTAATTCATCTAGTGATACATATCCTGTTTTTGTTCCATCTTTATTACTACCATTATAAGTAATTGTTGTTCTAACAAGATTACTATCATTATAAATGTTTTTATCAATTGCTGTTGGAATAGTTCCATTATTAGATGTATAATTTTGACCTGTATAATAATAATAGTCACTATCACTATCGTCTATATAGACAGTATCACCAACAATACCTTTTGATAATGTTTCTACTTTTCTTGATGTTTTAAAAGCTCCATAAGTAAGAGCAATGGAAGTGATAGGAATTATGGTAGCAAAAAGAAGAAGCAAAGATAGTTCTTTGTTCTTAAGTATTTTTTTTACCATATTATCCCCTCCTTCTATGATGGATTAGTTGTAAACTCTAAATTAAAACTTATATCTCCATATGATGCATTATTTTCACAATCTACATCTTGTCCTTCTACCCACATGTAAATACGTAACTTAGTAATAGCTGGATTCAATGTTAATAGTTTATTATTAGTCATATTATTCTTAGGAGTACTAGTAGTTACATTTATTCTTTTAAACAAGTTAGGATAATTATTACTATTAGCATTTTGAATTAAAACATTATCATTACTAGTTATATCACTAGTTACACCATCATAAGGAATCAAACTTCCACCTGTTTGACTAGTAGCAATTCCATAAGTTTTTAAGGCATTACTAACTCCATATTCAGTATGTGTATCATAATTTGGTTCCCAAATAACTGCTTCCCTAGCATTTTTTAAACTTCTAGCACTAGCTTCATTATCAGCAGAACCTTCATTAAGAATTGCTACTCTAGTAGCATTTTCTATTCCAGCTTCTTTATCACCTATATAAGAAACTTTAGAGGAACTAGATAAATATAATTCTTTTGGAGCTTGTATTTTAAAGAACAAGTCAAAGGCAATAAAAGTTCCATTACTTTCTTCGCCAAAGCTTTCTGTTTCTTCTGATTTATTAGCTACTAAGATAAAATCAGTAGATGATGTATTAGTAGCTTCTCCTTTATACATATTTAAAAATCCATTAGTAATAGCACCACCAGTTGATACAGGATAAATTCTATAAGGGATTTGGTTTACACTACTAGGATAGCTTTTATTAGCATTTTTTATATCATCTACTGTTATAACTTGTTTCCAGTTAACAGCATCTGTACTCACTTCAATTCCCCCATCTGCTTGAATATGCACATCTAAAGAATTAATACTAACTACTCTATTAGCAGAGAACCAAGCATAAGTAGTAGTTATAAGTAAGATGAAACTAAAACATAAGGGAAAGAAAAATAATCTTCTTCTTTTCTTTTTATTTTCCATTATCTTGATGCTCCTCTCTAAACTCCATATTAAGTTTTATTTCTCCACCAATAATTGCATCTACGCATTCAGGATCTTCCCCTTCTAAATAGATTACAACTGTATAACGATCTATATCTCCTGGTTTCATTTCTTTTCTTTCTTTTAAAACTGCCACATTTTTAGATTTAAAAGGAACAGTATTTGGTTCTGCTTTTCCCGTTTCACTGCTTGCTTTGGCATATAGTGTTGGAATACCATTTTCATATACTTTTATTCTAACAGCATCATCTACATTCTTTATAACATCTAAAATGTTTATTTGATACCAATAATTTGTTATTTCTTTTCCTTCATTGGCTATATAAAAGGTATAAGCGATATAATTATCACCATTATGTGCTCCTGCTTTAGAAGTATCAATATCTTGTGGTAACCAACTTTCTGTTATATTATCCATAAATGGTATTTCTGTTGCATATAATTTATTTCTAGGTGTCTTCTCATCTAATGTTTCATAAAGTGTTATACTATTTTTTAAAGCAAAGTTAGGGTCTAATGTAACTGTAAAATTACCTCCTTTATAAATAACTAATAATACAAAAAATAAAGAGAGTAATAAAATAAATAAAATTGATACTGCATACTTAGTATATTTTAATCTTTTCTTTTTCTTTTCTAATTTTTCTGCTGTAACTTTAACTGTACTTATAGCCATTTCTACCACAACCCTTATCTTATTATAATTCTAACATAATTAGACATATTTTGTAAATCATACTAGTAATACAAAAGAAAAGAGAATTATTTTTTATTTCTCCCCCTTAAGTCAAAATTGAATTCTTTACTATCTTTAATTGCTTCAAAAGATATTGTTTTAAATAAGTCATCTAGATTTAAAGTATCATCTATTCTTTCAGGCTTTAAAGATGGATTACTACTAGTAGTAACTTCTTCTAATTTCTTTTCCACAATTGTTTTTTCCTTAACCTTTTTAGCTGGTTTATTTTTATTAAATAATAATACCATTTCATTTACATCATAAGAATACGTAATAAGTATTAATCCTAAACAAAATATTATTAAAAAGAAAATAATTAATCCCATCTTTATCACCTTCTTTATTATATATATAATAACACATGTTATGCTTTTTAAAAAGTGATGTCTAAATTTGTCGATTATTCTTTTACATTTATTTACACTTTCCCTTTTTAAAGTCTTTTAAACATTTTTAATTATCTTCTTACAAATGATATAATTTAATAAAGGATGGGATATAGATGTTTAAAGATAAGAAATTTAAATTATTTATTGCCTTTTTAGCTTTATTCATTTGTATTAGTCAATTAAAGGATACTTATGCTAAGTATTTAGAAGCTAAAGAAGGTAACACTGATTTTACTATCGCTAATTGGAAAATAGTAGTTAATGATAAAGATATATCTGAAGGTAGTACTATGTCTTCTTTGATAACACCAGTTTATGTTGCTAATCAAAATATCGCAAGTGGTGTTATTGCTCCTTCTAGTGAAGGATACTTTGATTTAAATATTGATGCTTCAAAAACAGAAGTTTCTTTTAAGTATGATATTTCTGTTTCTACTTCTGAAGATTCAGCTGTTTCTGATTTGAAGGTAACTAGTTATAGTATTGATGGAAAAGAACAAGTTCCTGTAGAAGGAGTTGGTACTATTTCTAATACTATTAACTATACAGCTACTAAGAAGAATATTGTTATGCGTGTCTATTTTAAATGGATAGATGACGATACTGAAGTTATGGATAATAAAGCTGATACTAAAGCTTCAATTGATGGCAACAATGCTAAATTAAAGGTTAATTTATCATTTACTCAAGTTGTATAATAATTAAAAGAACACCACGTGTTCTTTATTTTAAATGAAAGGTATTTATCGGACTAGAACTATAGTTGTTTTCTTGAAAGTGCCACCACTCTGATTCTAGTGTTTCAAATCCTTGAGATGTCATGATACTTCTCAATTTATTAGCCGTAGAATTATTATATTTTACAGTTGATCTTGTATCTAGCATATGCATTGTGGTTTGAGCTTTTAACTCATTATTATTTTTATCAGTCAATGTAAGATCAAGAGCTATACCTTTATTATGGGTTGAAACATTGTTAGCTAAAAACCATCCTGGTCCCCAATAGCTACCATTTTTATCATAATCAACTAGTTTTTTTACATTATTATTAGAATTATATAAACTTCTAAATTTACTATTAACATACTTAGTAACATCATTAGGACGGTAAGTATCATAAATTTTCAAGTTGTACCCATCTTTTTTTGCAATATTATAAGCTCCTTGTAACTGTTTAGCTACAGGATAAAGAAGAGGAACATAATAAGTATTTTTACCTATTTTTGCATTATATTTCTTACTAAATCCATAAAGATTTTTACCTGTTACATCAGCAATAGAAGTATTAGCAGCTTTATAAAGAGATTTATTGGCATTAGCAATATAATACACAATATCAGGTATAACATCTGGAAGATTGATTAATAAAAAATCAGAATACACATACCCAATTATTCCATTATAACTAATTTTAATATATTTAGTAGTAGGATTATCACTTGATAGGATTGTTAATTTAGCCCCCGTTGGAATAGTACCTAATAATTTGCTGTTTTCTATTGGCTCTCGTCTTATATTAACATTTCGATTAGTCCACGCAATTGCTCCATACAAAGTAGCACTGAAATTACCAATTTTATCTTGAGCTACACCTTTATTATCTAAGTAAATGTAATTAACGAAGTGGTTTGTTAATTTAGTGTTATTCTTATAATAGTATTTTTTCCCATTAATTGTATACCAACCATTTTTAGTTTTATTAGTACTTATATTATTATTCTTATCATTACTTGAACTTGTTACTTTATTATTTTTATTAGTACTTGAACTTGTTGTTACTTTATTATTCTTATCAGTACTTGAACTTATTGTTTTACTATTCTTATCAGTACTTGAACTTGTTGTTACTTTATTATTCTTATTAGTACTTGAAATCGTTGTTACTTTATTGTTCTTATCAGTACTTGAACTTGTTGGTTTATTATTATCAATTACAACTAGTTCTATAACTTTAGAAATTCGCTGATTAACATTAACTTCTATATAAGTAGTTCCTTTCTTTAATGCCTTGATAGTCCCAGATTCTGATACAGTTGCTACATCAGTTTTAAATGATTTGTATTTTATGTTTAAATTATTAATATCACTATTAACGACAATTTGAGCTGTTTTTCCAACTTCTAGTACTTTATTAGAAAAGTTAAGTGAAAAATCTATATCTTCTGATTTATTAGCAGTTTCGATTTTCTTCTCTGTTTCTTTATTTTCATTATTAGTGTTTTGCTCGTTATCATTAGAAGTCGCTTTATCATTTGAGACTTGTTGATTACTGGAATTATAATTAGTAGTTTGATTATTACTATTTACATCAGTTTTTGCATTATTATTTGTTAAATTAATATTATTAGTACTTTTATCTTTATTTTCATCATCATCTGTTATGTCAATATTTTTTTTCAAATTTTTAGTTACCTTAACATTAGTATTATCTTTTACTAAAACAATGAATAATCCCATTAACGCTATTAAAATCATAATAACTAATATTTTAATAAAATATCTTACATAGTTTTCCATAATATCCCCCTTATTTGTTGCTTATTATACAATAACTAAGAGAAAAAATCAAGAAAAATGATACTTCAAAATATAGACAGTCTTATTAGTTTCCTCTCTTTTAAACTCTACTTTATTTAAAAAATTATTGCTACTTATAAGAAGATGAATATCTAATAATATATTTTTACCTATTTTTGACACTTCTATATAATCTAAAATATCAAAGATAATGTTTTTTCTAACTTCATCTACGGTAGTCATTTCTTGAAGTGAAGTATTAATTTTTTTAAAATCAACAATAGAAGATTCTTCTTCTAAATATTTAATTTTTCTAGCATAATCATTCATTTTAGTTGCTAACTCTTTTCTTGTTATCATCTCATCTAAAAATAATTCTAAAATCTTTTGCTTCTTTTTTTCTAGTTTATCTATTTCAAAACTGTTATTTTCATCTAAATTTATTTTTTTATAATTATTAATTAAAA
>OGPT01002782.1_pt1 | contig 13566 bp, 16 predicted proteins | sample 1552951 | NCBI WGS metagenome assembly OGPT01 (sample SAMEA2580224, study PRJEB22360) | human gut metagenome | biome: human gut; feature: human-associated habitat; material: faeces | place: Denmark | collected 2008/2010
CTAAAGAAGATAATAAATATATAATGTCATATTGTAGTGATGAAAGAATTTTTAGTACAACTTATGAATTACAAAAAATATAGAAATATGATATAATCATAATAGGTGATGTCCAATGAAAAAAATAACAATTTTAGCTCTTCATCTAGGTTATGGAGGAATTGAAAAATGTATAACTTCTTTAGCAAACTCCCTATCGAATGAATATGAAGTAAATATAATATCAACCTATAAATTATATGATGAACCTGTATTCAAAATAAATGAAAACATAAAAATAGAATATCTAATGAATTATGGTCCAAACAAAAAACAAATAAATGAATGCTTAAGACAACATAAATATATTAAACTAGTTAGTGAATTAATTAAAGCCATAAAAATATTAAAACAAAAAAAACAATTGATGATAAGAAAAATCAAAGAATGTGATAGTGATATTATAATATCAACAAGGGACATCCACAACTTATGGCTTGGTAAATATGGAAAAGAAAACATAAAAAAAATAGGATGGGAACATAATTATCACAATAATAATCAAAAATACATTAAAAAAATAGTAAAATCAATAGAAAAATTAGATTATTTTGTTTTAGTCACAAAAAGTGCTCAAGAATTCTATCAAGCCAAAACAAAAACAAAATGTATTTGCATTCCAAACTCACTAGATGAATATCCAACAAGATACTCATCATTACAGAAAAAAAACATAATCTCAGTTGGTAGATTATCATACGAAAAAGGATATGATGAATTAATAGATGTCTTTAAATTAGTAAATGAAAAATACCCTGATTGGAAATTAAATATCATTGGTGATGGAAAAGAATATGTTGCAATACAAAAAAAGATAAAAAATTATAACTTAGAAAATAATATAAAAATACATGGATATCAAAAAAAAGAATATATAAATGAATACTTGCTTAATTCATCAATTTACGTATTACCATCTAGATCAGAATCATTTGGAATTGTTTTATTAGAAGCATTTTCTTATGGATTACCTTGTGTAGCATTCACAAGAGCTGAAGGTGCGAAAGAACTAATAAGTGATAATTGGGATGGATATTTAATAAAAGATTCATCAAAAGAACAAATGGCAAAAAGAATATGCGAATTAATTGGTAACGTTAATAGAAGAGTAATAATGGGAGCAAATGCAATAAAAAAGGCCCAAAAATATAATACAAACAATATAAAAAAATTATGGATAGAAATAATAGAAAAATAATCTATTATTTTTAAATTTATAGTAAAATAGTTATTAATTTGCTATAATATGTATAGGTGATAATTATGAAAAAAGTATTATTTATCTCATCAACAGGTGGGCATCTAAATGAACTATTACAACTTCGACCAATGTTTAAAAAATACGAATCATATTTAATAACAGAAAAAACAAAAACAAATACGAATCTGAAAGAAGAAGATATAAAAAAAATATACTACCTTGTATATGGAACCAAACATAAACCATTTACATATATATTTAAATTAATATTTAATTGTTTTAAAAGTTTATATTACTTTCTTAAAATAAGACCTGATATAATTATCACGACAGGAGCTCATACAGCAGGACCTATGTGTTGCATTGGAAAAATATTTGGCAAAAAAATAATATACATTGAAACATTTGCCAATATAAAAACAAAAACAATAACAGGAAGAATAATTTATAAATTTGCTGATTTATTTATTGTTCAATGGGAAAGTATGTTAGAACTTTATCCAAAAGCAGTGTATGGAGGTTGGATATTTTGATATTTGTAATATTAGGAACTCAAGATAAAGAATTTACTAGATTGATAAAAGAAATAGAAGAATTAAAAAAAGATGGAATAATAAAAGAAAAAGTTGTAATTCAAGCTGGTACAACGAAATATCAAAGTGATGAGATAGAAATAATTGATTATTTACCAATGGAAGAATTTGAAAAATATATAAAAAAATCAAAATTTATAATAACCCACGGTGGAGTTGGTTCAATATTAGATGCTATAAAACATAACAAAAAAGTAATAGCTGTTCCAAGATTAGCAAAATATGATGAGCACGAAAATAATCATCAAATTCAAATAGTAGAAAAATTTGCTGAACTGGGGTATATAATAGATGCTGGTAACTTAAAACGATTAGGAGATAAAATACTGAAAATAGATGAATTTAAACCTAAAAAATTTGTAAGTAATAATAGTAAAATGATAGAATTAATAGAAGATTATATAGGAGATTGATATGAAAAATGTAGATAAAATAATAGAAGAAGCCTCTTCAAATGTTACAGTAGAAAATGAAAAATTAAATAAGCAAGAATTATTATTAATAAAAGAAGCATTATTAAATCCCGAAAAAAGTTTTTTAAGAACTATATATGATATGGTGAAAGAAAATGGAAAAAGAAATAAACGAAAATAATCAATCAATCTATTGTTATGAAGGAACTTCTATCTTAATAAACAAAAAAAACATTAAAAATTACAAAGAATTAGAAAAAATTGAAAATATGTTAGTTACATATAAATTATCGAAAATAATTGGTAATGAAACTGATTTTAAAAGGGATTTAACAATTAACCATTATTTAGCAATTCATAAATATTTGTTTGAAGATCTTTATACTTTTGCTGGAGAATTACGTAAAGAATTTACAAATAAAAAAAATGATGCGGAAGGTTTAAGCGAAGAAGGAATTAGAATATATTGTAACCCAGACTTTATTTATGATTGCTTAAAAGAACAATTAAGTAAAATGAAAAAAGAAGCAGTTAAAATTTATACAAGAGATAATTTAATTGATTTTTTAACAAGAAATTATTTTGAATTATATTATATTCATCCATTTAGAGAGGGAAATAGTAGAACATTAAGAGAATTTTTAAGAGAATATGTAGAAATAATGAATAAATTATTATTCACATTTGGTGAATTTGAACTAACGTATACTGAATTAGACAAAGAAGATACAGAAAAAATTACTAGATCAGTAATTTGGAATACATCTGAAAATACAGAAAAACAAGAACAAAGTTATAACATGCTTAGAGAAGTATTTAAAAAATGTTTAATTGAAAAAACAAAAACAAGGTAGGTGGATTTAATGCTAGAAGGATTAAATAAAGAACAACTTGAAGCAGTAAAACAAACAGAGGGACCACTTCTAGTATTAGCTGGAGCCGGTAGTGGTAAAACAAAAGTATTAACAACTAGAATTGCATATTTAATAAAAGAAAAAAATATAAGTCCTTATAATATTTTAGCAATTACATTTACAAATAAAGCCGCTAATGAAATGAAAGAAAGAATCTATAAGATGCTAGGCAATATTAATGGAATGCAAATATCAACCTTTCATTCATTTGGACTTAGAATAATAAAAGAAAATTATGAAGCATTAGGATATAAAAGTAACTTTACAATAATAGACAGTGATGACTCTTTAACCCTTATAAAAAAAATAATGAAGGACTTAAATATAGATCCAAAAGCGTTTAATCAAAAAGCTATTAAAAATAGTATATCAGGCGCTAAAAATGAATTAGTTAGTAGTGCCGACTACTCTAGATATGCCGCTAGTGAATTTGAACAAAAAGTAGAACAAGTATATAAAAGTTATGAAGCAAAATTAATAACAAATAATTCATTAGACTTTGATGATTTACTAATACTACCAATAAAATTATTTAAAGAAAATCCAAAAATATTAGAAAAATATCAAGAATTATTTAAATATATTTTGATAGATGAATATCAAGACACAAATAAAGCTCAATATATCTTAGTCAAAATGATATCTGCAAAATATCAAAATATTTGTGTTGTTGGTGATGACGCTCAATCAATATATTCATTTAGAGGCGCTAATTATAGAAATATCCTTAACTTTGAAAAAGACTACAAAAATACTAAAACAATACTTCTAGAACAAAACTATAGATCAACTAAAGAAATATTAAATGCCGCAAACAATGTTATAAAAAATAATAAAAATGGTAAACAAAAAAACTTGTGGACTGAAAATAATGATGGTGAAAAAATAATTTATCATACATCACAGGATGAAAAAGATGAATCCCACTATGTTGTAAGAGAAATAAAAAAATTAATGAATAATGGTGAAAAATTAGAAAATATTGCCGTCTTATATAGAACAAATGCTGAATCCCGAAATATTGAGGAAGCATTAAGAAGAGAAAATATTCCATATAAAGTAATAGGAAGTTTTTACTTCTATAGTAGAAAAGAAATTAAAGATTTAATAGCATATCTAAAATTAATTTACAATACAAATGATGATGTTAGTTTAACACGAATTATAAATGTTCCAAAAAGAGGTATAGGATTAAAGACATTAGATAATCTTAGTAATAGAGCATATATTGAAAATAAAAGTATTTATGATGTAATTGAGTCTGGAAAAGAATTAGAATTTAAGAAAATAATTGAAAAAATAAAAGAAAAACAAGATAACATCTCTTTAACGGAATTAATAGATTTAATTTTAGAAAAAACAGGAATGTTAAAAGAATTAGAAAATGAAAAATCAATTGAAGCCGACATAAGAATAGAAAACCTAGAAGAATTTAAATCAATTACTAAAAATTTCGAAGAAAAAAATGGAATTATATCATTAAGTGATTTCTTAAATGAGATAAGTTTAGTATCTGATGTTGAAGAATATAAAAATAATACCGAAGTTGTGACACTTATGACAATTCATTCAGCCAAGGGACTAGAGTTTAATAATGTTTTCTTAATAGGATTAGAAGAAGGTTTATTTCCTCATCGAAATTCTTTAATGAATGTAGAGGAAATAGAGGAAGAAAGAAGACTTTGTTATGTCGCACTTACAAGAGCAAAACAAAAATTATATTTAATCAATGCTCAAAAAAGAACAATTTTTGGTGAAACGGGAATGAATGTTCAAAGTAGATTCATAAATGAAATAGGACTTGAAAATTTAGAAAAAGATGATAAAATAAAATTAGAAAAGCACTTTGATAAAGAAGAAATGATTGATAGTACTATTGAATATAACATTGGAGATAAAGTACATCACGATGAGTTAGGTAATGGACTAATTGTGGCAATTGACAAATCAATAATAACTATAGCTTTTGAACATCCAATAGGAATAAGAAAATTTATTAAAGGACATAAATCAATAAGAAAGGTGTGAAAATATGAAAGAATTTTTTGATAATATATTTGGTAGCATTCATGACTTTATAATGACAAATGGAGAAAACCCAATATTTTGGTTAATTGTATTTTTTGCTGGAATAGCAGTATTTTGGTTAACTTATAATGCATTACATAAAAATGGACAATAATTTATTGTCTTTTATTTTTTCTTTAAAAGTAATATAATTATTATAGAGAGGAGAGATTATATGGGATTAATAATATTTGCAGTTATAATTTTGATTTTATTGATGTCAATTAGACAAATCAATCAATACGAAAGAGGAATAAAATATACATTAGGTAAATTTAGTAAAATAATGGAACCAGGTTGGAATATTGTTTTACCTATTTTTCAATCGTATGATAAAGTTGATATAAGAACAAAAGCAGTAGATGTTCCTGAACAAGATGCTATTACAAAAGATAATGTTTCAGTTAAAATAAATGCAGTTATATATTATAAAATATTTGATGCATCAAAAGCTATTTTAGCTGTTGAAAATTATTATTATGCTGTAAGTCAACTTGCCCAAACTACAATGAGAAATGTAGTAGGATCAGTTACTTTGGATGAGTTATTAAGTGAGAGAGAAAAACTTTCAAATCAAATTTGTGAAATAATAGATGCTGCTACTGACCCATGGGGAATTAAAGTTGAAAATGTTGAATTAAAAGACGTAGCTTTACCAGAAGAAATGAAACGTGTAATTGCAAAAGCAGCAGAAGCCGAAAGAGAAAAACAAGCAGTTATAACTAAAGCAAAAGGTGAAGTAGAGGCTTCAAAAAATTTAGCAATTGCTGCTGAAACAATGGCTAGTGTACCAGGTGCATTACATTTACGTACTTTATCAACAATTAATGATGTATCTTCAGATCAATCAAATACAATTATATTTGCTTTACCAATAGAAGTGTTAAGAGCGTTTGAAGGAAATCAATATAAAGAAGTTATCAATAAAATAACTAAAAAATAAATAATACGATTAAAAACTATGTAAAAATAATCTATGAACTTGTAAGATAAATGTAGACACAAAAAAACGGTCTACATTTTTTTGTTATAATAAAATTGGAGGAAGAATATGACAAGAATTAGAAAAGAACCAAATAGATATTGGTCAAAAGAAGATAAGTTGAAAATAATTAACGAAGTATTAATAAATTGTAAATCATCGTATGAGGTAGCAAAAGATTATGATATTTCAAGTGGAATACTTAGAGGATGGATAATTAAGTATAATAAAGGCGGTTTAGATGCATTAGAAAATAAAAAGAAACCTGGAAATCCTTTAAGTAAATTTTCTAATAGAAAAAGTCTATCTGAAATAGAACAACTGCAATGCGAAAATATGAAATTAAGAATTGAGAATGAACGATTAAAAAAAGGGTACCTTGTGAAAGGAGATGGTTCAGTTGTAATATTCAAAAAATAAAACAAAAAGAATTTGAGATTGTAGAAACATTAAGTAAAGAATATTCAGTTAAATCATTATGTGAGGTAATAAATATTTCTAGAAGTGGTTATTATAAATGGTTAAAAAATAAAGATATTCTAAATCAATATGAAATAAATCGTAGAGATTTAGAAACACTAATAAGAAACATCCATAAAAGAAAGCCAAGTTATGGCTATCATAGAATAAATTATCTAATTCGTAAAGAAACTGGTTGGGTGGTATCTGATAACTTAGTTCATAAAGTGTGTAAGATATTAAAAATAAGAAGTAAAGCAAAACACTATTCTACTTATAAAAAGCCAGGTGAAGAATCAATTAAATATCCAAATCTTATTAATAATAATTGGAATACTACAAGACCATTGGAAAAAATTACATCAGATACAACAATGATATGGTTTAAAAGGCAAAGATATGATTGGACATATTATGTAGACGCATTTGATGATTCTATAATAGGTTCAGATGTTAAACCTTTTTATCATGGAGTAAGTATGAAAAATCATAGAGATGCTTTACAAGATATGTTAAATAACAAAATAAAAAGAGGATATAAAAGCCAAGAGACGATTTTCCACTCTGATCAAGGCACAATATATTCCTCAGCGGCATTTAACAATGCACATAAAGATTATAACATAACTAGGTCAATGTCGAGAATAGGAACTCCAACAGATAATCCAATAATTGAATCCAAAAATGGTTGGCTAAAAAAAGAAATGTATATAGATTTTAACCAAGAAAATTATGATACTGTAGAAGAATATATAGATGCAATAATTTATGATCATAATTATTTGAGACCAAGTTATGCGTTAAATTATAAAACCCCAATTGAGTATAGAACTCAACTAGGGTTTAAATAAAAGTTTTTAATTGTCTACTTTTTATTGACAAGTTCATAAAAATAATCTACATAGTTTTTTAATATAAATTATTAAAGTTAAATACCTTTATAACAATTAATAAATTTGGTATAATAATAAAGGTGATATATATGGATAGAATGAAACAACTAGTTAAAATTTTAAATGAAGCAAGTCACGATTATTATGTGTTAGATAATCCTAAAATAACAGATCAAGAATATGATGATTACTATAGAGAATTAGAAGAACTAGAAAAAAAATATCCTGATAAAATACTAGAAAATTCACCTACAAAAAGAGTAGGTGGCAAAGTAATAGATGAATTTAAAAAAATAACTCATAAAATACCTATGATGTCATTAGGAGATATTTTTAATGAAGAAGAAGTAATAGAATTTGACAATAGAATAAAAAAAGAAATACCAAATCCAAAATATGTATGTGAATTAAAAATAGATGGACTATCAGTTTCTTTAGTATATGAAAATGGTAAATTAGTTAGAGGAGCAACAAGAGGAAATGGAATAATAGGTGAAGATATAACTCATAATGTTGAAACAATAAAAAACATTCCACTTACAATTGATATGAAAGAATATATTGAAGTTCGTGGTGAAATCTATATGCCAAAAAAATCATTTGAAAAATTAAATGAAGAAAGAAAAAAAGAAAACAATAGTTTATTTGCTAACCCACGTAATGCGGCAGCCGGATCAGTTAGACAATTAGATTCAAGTATTGCTGCTAAAAGAAACTTATCAACATTTATTTATCACCTACCTGATGCTGATAAATATAAAATTAAAACTCATTATGATTCTTTAAAATTTATGGAAGAACTAGGTTTCACCGTAAATCCTAACATTATTTTAGCTAACAATATTGAAGAAGTAATTAATTATATAAATGAATGGACTATTAAAAGAGAAAAATTACCATATGAAATAGATGGAATTGTAATAAAAGTAAATGACTTTAAAGAACAAAAACAATTAGGCTATACTTCTAGAACACCTAAATGGGCAATAGCTTATAAATTCCCTGCTGTCGAAGTATTAACAAAAATAACAGATGTTGAATTTTGCGTAGGAAGAACCGGTAAAGTAACACCTAGAGCAGACTTAAACCCTGTTCATTTAGCAGGATCAATAGTTAAAAGTGTAACCTTACATAATGAAGATTACATCAATGAAAAAGATATAATGATAGGTGACACTATTTCAATACATAAAGCAGGAGATGTAATACCTGAAGTAGTTGAAGTAAAAAAAGAAAGAAGAAATGGAAACGAAAAGAAAATTAAAATGCCAAATATTTGCCCAATATGTGGTGGGAAAGTTGTAAGAAAAGAACAAGAATCAGCATACTATTGTCTAAATCCTAAATGTGATGCTAGAAACATTGAAAAATTAATCCATTTTTCTAGTAGAAATACAATGAATATTGAGGGTTTTGGTGAAAACATTGTAGAAGATTTTTATAATATGGGGTATTTAAAAAGCATAATTGATTTTTATAAATTAAAAAAATATAAAAAATAATTATAACTATGATATTTTTAAAAATAATAAAGAAAATAAAATTCGAATTTGTGCAAAATTAAACGGAGATGGAAAAGTTGAATTGGCAGATTCTTCTAATGGAAATATAAATAAAAATAAAACAACACTTTGCTACAGTGCATCTACGGATGATGATGGAAAATACACAGTAATAAAACCATAATATAAGGAGATAATATAATATGAAAAGAAATAAAAATGGATTTACTTTAATAGAACTTCTAGCAGTAATAGTAATACTTGGAATAATAATGACAATTGCAACTACAAATGTTATTAAAAGTATAAATAACTCAAGGGAAAAATCAAAGGAAATAGCAAAAAAAGAAATTGTTAGTTATGCTGAAGCTTATTTTGCTACTAATAATAGTGGTGATGACTGTGTTTCGGTTGAAAAATTATATGACCTTGGATATTTAACAGGCGATGTTACTAATCCAGAAACAGGAAAGAACATAACAAACAAAAGTGAATTAAGAAATCAAAAAATATGTAAAACATCAGCTTCTAATATTCCAAATGGTACTACAACAGAAATAAATGGATATAAATATGTAATAACACCTAAAGATTCTAATAGTGCTGCAGAAGATAATAAAAAACAAGATTCTAATACAAAAGATAATAAAAAACAAGATTCAAATGTAAGTAAAACATATAAAATTGGAGACAAATTTTGTTTAAATAAAGACAAAGAGTGTTTTTATGTAATAAAAAATAATGAAAAGACCGTTAAAGCTCTTGCAGAATATAATTTGTTTGCAGGAAATACTGTAACGTTTAGTAATGATTGTATGCAGTTAAAAACAAATGAGGAAATCTCTTCATCTGAAAAAGGCTATGGACTTCAAAATAAAAATATGACTATTATTAATTGGGGTGGAGAGTGTATTCCAAAAGTAGTAGGAGTTGTTGAGTTTTCTTTATATAAAAATTATGCAGGATATTCTTATTGGACAACATCTAATGGAGAGTTGTTAAATAAGTTTGGAACGAGTTATCCAGCAAACGTATTTGATAGTTATTCAAGTTTATTTGATATAGTAAAAAATTATAAAAAATATATAAATGATGATTTAGGAAAGAAGAGTGCTGATTTAAACCTAATTACTTATGAAGAATTAATTGGTTTAGGCTGTGATGGTTCAAATAATAAAAAAACTTGTACTTCAGCTAAAAAATTTGTATATTCAATTTTGTTTTTATTTTCGCACATCTCAATTTTATCTGATACTTGTGCTAGTAAAATTTTATCATCTTTTTCTTTCATATATCCTCTATCCTATCAATAATAACATACATAATGTTCCAAGTGGCACTGTAATATTGTCTGTTCCTTTGGCTGAAATAGCTTCAATTGCAGTGATTACAAATCCCATCAAAACTGACACTAATGGCCAATGTGGTGTTGCCCAAAATTCACCTGTGTGCCAAAAAGATAAATATCCACCGATTAAAATTGTTGATATTGTAAACATTGTAACAGACCCTGCTACTGATTTTTTAGTATCACTTAGTTTATATTTTTTACTTTTAATCATTCTTCCCAATAGTCCAGCTAATCCATCACCATATGCCATAATCAAATTTGGAATCAAGCCTAATGATGGCACTTCATATATTCCAAATGAAACTATTACTAATATAAAGAGTGAAATTGCATAATATACTGTTCCCAACCCATCTTGTTTTTCTCTTTCCATTACTTTTATTATATCTTTTTTATATGATAAGTAATTTATTATTACAAATGTTGCTGGTACAAATGCTGCAAACCATACATTTGTAAAGTAGTACATTGCTATAAACCACCAATTTCCTAGCATAATATGTATGAATTTTCTACTTGATTCTTTTCCCTTCTTTTCAAATGCCTTTGCACCTATTATTACTAATGCTATATATAAATATGATACTAAAATCCCCATGCAATTTTTCAATTTTTATCGCCCTTTCTTTTGCACATTCTATTCCGCTTTTTTTTCGTGCAATTTTGCACACCTGAGATCGCTTTTTTTCCGTGCAATTTTGCACACTTATTTTTTCGTCCCATTTATTTTACTATATGTTTCATAAAAAAGCAAGAAAAAATATAACTATGCATATTTTTATGCATAATTATATTTTTCTCGCATTTTCTATTAAAAACTATCTTTTGTTTGAATCAAGAAATATGCACTTTCACATATATTCAAGATTTCAACAATTAGCATCATAATTCCAATAAATCTTGTTAATGTTACAATTGCTTCAAACGGATTTGCAATTATTAAAATTCCTAATGAACACATTAAAATTGAAGATACTACTAATAATCCCCATTTTTCAGCTATTGCAGATTTTAAATTTATAGCTAATTGGAATTTCATAATACTTTTTATAAATATCCAAGTTCCAATCATTATTGGAAGCATAGATATGAAAAGTGGCTGATTGAATAATATTATAAGTCCTAATATTACCAATAGAATTCCAATGATTAATTCACTACTAAATGCTCTTATTTGTTGTTCTTCCATTATGTATGCTACTACATTTATAATTCCATCTACTATAAATACTACTGCAAATAATATTACAGCTGTTGATAATGCTATACCTGGTTTTGCTATTAAAAATATTGCAACTAACAACAATAATATTGATATTATTATTGATTCTTTTTCATATTTTTTTAAAAATTCTAAAATCATTTATTTCATCTCCTTTCTCTTTTGTTATATATATTCCAAAAGCATGGCTTAGTTATTACGACTTCGTCATGCTTTTGATTTTCACTTAAAGTATGTTTCTTCACCCATAGGACTTTATCTCTACACAATTTCTGATCAAGATTGGTGCAATTCGTTCAGTATCTGAATAGTATGCCATTTTTTCTTTTATTTCAACTGTATATCCGTTTTGTAGAAAAAAACTGCATCTCATCTTCGCATTTTCAAGAATCGAGATTTCAACTTTTCCATCATCAATATCCATGCATTGAATTGAAATTGTTTCACCTGGTCTTACAATCGTGACTTCAAGCCGCTTCGCTCTTTTTATTATTAAAAAATACTTTGTACTATTTTTTAAGTAAAAAAAGAATGGGTAATACTCCTTGCGATTCTGCATGTGAATCCTCCTTAAGCAATTTATTTTTATAAGTTACAAACTCATTATAGCTCTTACCATCTGTTTTGTCAATTTTACTCCATGTAATTTTTTAGTTCTATTAAGGCTTTTGCTGCTACAACATAATCTTTTAAGAAATTTAACAGATATTTTGAGACTTTTGAAGCTGGTCTATCTAAATACAAATCTTTTGCTATACATATTCCTAATCCTTTATCAAATAAAGTATTTAATTTTTTACCTATTTGTATTAAATTTGAGTTTTTTATTTTTTGATATTGTTTTTCTGCATCTTGATGTCTTTCTTGTAATTCTGCTATAAATTCTTCAAATATATATTCTCTATATTTATACATTTTGTACATTTGAGCAGCATATTCTAGTCCATAAATTGTTTGTAAATTAAATATTTCAAGCATCTTTGCAAATTCTTCTGGTTTAAAATAATAAATATGTCCCTGCAATTTATTAAAGCTTCTCATTGTATCTAAATAACCCATTTTTATATTATTTATTATTCTCTCATGGTTAAAATCAAATGTTCCGCCCAAATCATCTGAAGATGAAATCACTTTTATGTATACATCTTTATTTATTGTTTTTTTGCTGAATCCTACTCCTGCAATATCTGCAATTATGATATTTTTATATCCTTTTTCTATCAACATATTTGATGGTATATTATCATATAATCCGCCATCAAAGTACTCTTCTCCATTTATTATCTGTGGCTTGAAAATAGGAAAACATGAACTTGCAAGTAAATAATTTTCCATTTGTTCTCTCGGAATGTCATTTTTGAACACTTGCAAAGGTTCCTTATTTTTAACCGAATATGTTACTAATCCAAAATCAATTGGTGAATTATATAGTTTGTCCATATCAACATATTTTCTTATCATTTCTCTAAGTGGTGTATTGTCAATTCCTTTTTGTTTTGTGTAATCTGCCGCAAGATTAAATATATTAGATAAATCAAATATGTTTTTATTAGCATCAATTCCGTTTACATTCATTATATTATCTATTTTTATATTTTCATACATTTTTTCTGTTGCCATAAAGTCATCTTGTAAAAACAACGCTCCATTTAATGCCCCAATTGAAGCCCCTACTATTGCTGTTATATTTATGTTCATCTCTTTTAAAGCTTTCCATATTCCGACTTCATATGCTCCTTTAGTTCCTCCTCCTGCTAGAACTAGTCCATATTCTTTTTCTTCCATATAATTGCCTCCTTTTCATTTTATAATCACATTATATATCTATATATTAATTTTTTCAAGATTTATTTCATAAGATGCCGTTTGCTTGTTATAGATATCAGAAATATCATAAAACAAATAAGAAAAATTGAAAATTTTTCTTTGA
>OGPT01002788.1_pt1 | contig 13530 bp, 18 predicted proteins | sample 1552951 | NCBI WGS metagenome assembly OGPT01 (sample SAMEA2580224, study PRJEB22360) | human gut metagenome | biome: human gut; feature: human-associated habitat; material: faeces | place: Denmark | collected 2008/2010
ATTATCTATCTTTTAAATTTTCTTATTTTGAATCAACTATTCTTTTTATCAATATAAAAGTTTTATTTATATATATATTATCATAGATATGTTTTTATTTCTAGAGAATAAATTGGTTTTAAATTATTTTTAAATAATCTTCTACTCTATTAATCATTGTTCCTATTCTTCCTTCATAAAGTAAGATAGTTTTTAAACATTAAAAAAACTAATCCGTTTCTGAATTAGTCATTTATCATAACTCGAAAAGTTCGAGCAGATTTCACAATGGGGCGCGATAAGGGGATCGAACCCTTGCATAACGGAACCACAATCCGCCGTGTTAACCACTTCACCAATCACGCCATATCAACAATTCATATTTTATCAATTATTTTGAAAATAATCAAGACTTTTTAACTAATTTATTTAGAATACTACATTTGCCCATACACTTGTTATATCAAACCATATTATAAATTGGGAGGAAAAATTATGTATAATCAAAATTTTAGACAAGATTTTTATAATTATGTAAATAATAATTATAATCAACCATTATATACAGAAGATAACAACCCTAATCAATTATATGATCCATATCAAGGATTTATTAGGGGAAACTTATTTCCAAATCTATACAATGGTTATAAAGTAAATCCAATTGATTTAAAACCCATTAATGAACAAGCAAAAATGTTAACTACATTAGATTCATTATGCTTTGCAATGACAGACATTAATTTATATTTGGATATATATCCTGATGATAAAGATATGATTGGATTATTCAATCAATATCGTGAACAAACGAACAATGTAATGGAAGAATATCAAAGAAAATTTGGGCCTATTACATTAAATAGTGAGGCAAATAATAGGTATCCATTTGTTTGGATAAATAGTCCTTGGCCTTGGGAAGGTGGTAAATAATGTTTAAATATGAAAAGAAATTAGAATACCCAGTAAATATAACAAAAAAAGATCTTAAAATGGCTAAATATATGATGGCACAATATGGTGGTCCAGATTCTGAATTATCAGCTTGTTTACGATATTTTAATCAAAGATACACAATGCCAGATGATAAAGGAAAAGCATTACTTACAGATATTGCTACTGAAGAAATGGCCCATATTGAAATGATATCAGCAATGATATATCAATTAATGAAAGGGGCAACAATTGAAGAAATAAAAGCAGCTGGACTTGGAGGACATTTTTCAATGCATGATAGTGGATTATTTATAAATGATCCCAATGGTGTTCCCTTCACATCAGCATATATAGAAACAACTGGAGATTTTATTGCTGATTTAGAAAGTGATATGGCAGCCGAACAAAGAGCACGAGCTACATATGAACATTTAATGGATTTAACAAACGATCCAGATGTCTTAGGTCCACTATCATTCCTAAGACAAAGAGAAGTAGTTCATTATCAAAGATTTAAAGAATTAAGAAATTATTACTTAGAAAACAAAATACAAAGAGAAAACTAGCTAAGCTAGTCTTTTTTGTAAAAAATATCATCTGGTTTTAAATTAAAAATATTAGAAATTTTAATTGCCATATCATAATATAAATTTCTTTTTTTATTTTCAATTAAACAATAATGAGCTGGAGAAATATTTAACATATCAGCCATATCTTTTACTGTATAATTATTTTTTTCTCTTAAAAATTTTAATTTTGAAACATCATACATATTGCCACCACAATTATTATAGCATAGACTATTAGTCTATATCAAAAGAATTTAAAATGTGAGAAAATTTAAATGGTGGTAGTATGAGAGAAGATATATATAACATAATAGGAAAAAATATCAAAAAATATCGTTTAGAATGTAATATGACACAACGAGAACTAGCTGAAAAATTATTACTTAGTGATAGTTTTATTGCTAAACTAGAGTCAGTTACTCATCAAACAATATCTATCGATACCTTAGAACAAATAGCATATATTTTAAATAAAGATATAAAAGATTTCTTTGAAAAATAAAATAACACTTAAATGTGTTATTTTTTGCTGTCATATTTTTTTCTTTCCGCTGTATTTAATATTTTCTTTCTCATTCTTATACTTAGTGGTGTTACCTCAACATATTCATCACTATTAATATAATCTAAACAATATTCTAAAGATAATAATCTTGGTCTTTTTAATACAACTGTATGGTCTTTTCCCGCACTTCTTGTATTAGTTAAATTTTTACCTTTAACAACATTAACGGCTAAATCATTATCATGAGTATGTTCACCAACTAACATACCTTCATATACATCAACACCAGGTTCAATGAACATAATTCCTCTATCTTCTAATTGACCTAAAGCATAAGCAGTTGATTTTCCGTTTTCCATAGAAACTAATACACCTAATTTTCTTTCCCCTACTTTAGCGCCAGCCATTTTACGATATTCTTTAAATGTATGACTCATCATACCATAACCTTTAGTCATAGTCATAAATTCTGTTGTAAAACCTATTAAACCACGAGACGGAATTGTATATAGAAGTCTAACTTGATTTTCGTGATTTGTCATATTTTCCATATTTCCTTCACGATTTCCTAAAGCCTCTATTACAGAACCAACATATTCTTCTGGAACATCAATTTGAACATCTTCGTATGGTTCCATTTTAATTCCGTCTTTTTCTTTAATAATAACTTCAGGTTTTGAAACTTGTAACTCAAATCCTTCTCTACGCATATTTTCAATTAAAATTGATAAATGAAGTTCACCACGGCCAGACACAATAAATGATTCATTATCATTAGGTGCTACCTTAAGTGAAACATCTCTCTCTGTTTCTTTTAATAATCTTTCTTCTATTTTTCTAGCAGTTACTATTTTTCCTTCTTTTCCAACAAATGGTGATGTGTTTACACCAAATGTCATTTGTAATGTAGGTTCATCAATTCTTAGAAGTGGTAAAGCTTCTTCTTTTCCAACTTCACAAACTGTTTCCCCAACCGAAATATCAGGTAACCCTGAAATAGCAATTATATCTCCAGCTTCAGCTTCTTCAATTTCAATTCTCTTTAAACCAATATATCCAAACATTTTAGCAATTCTAAATTGTTTAATACTTCCATCTAATCTAACACAAGATACCATTTGATTAGTTTTAATCTTTCCTCTTTTAACAACTCCAATACCTATTCTTCCAACAAAATCATTATAATCTAATAACGCAGGTTGAAATTGCAAACTACCTTCTTCAATTTTTGGTGAAGGAATATTATCGATTATCATATCTAAAATTGGTGTCATTGTTTTTTCTTGAGTATTAACATCAGGATCTAAACTAGACGTACCATTAATAGCAGAAGCATAAACAACTGGGAAATCCAATTGATCTAAGTCAGCTCCTAATTCAATAAATAAATCCATTACTTCATCTATTACTTCTTTAGGTCTAGCTGTTTCTTTATCTATTTTATTTACTACGACAATTGGAGTAACGCCAGCTTCTAAGGCTTTCTTAAGAACAAATCTAGTTTGAGGCATTGTACCTTCATAAGCATCAACTACTAAAAGTACGCCATCAACCATATTCATAATTCTTTCTACTTCTCCACCAAAATCAGCATGTCCTGGAGTATCTAAAATATTAATTCTAGTTCCTTTATAATCAATTGCTGTTGGTTTTGCTAAAATTGTAATTCCTCTTTCTTTTTCAATGTCATTCGAATCCATTACTCTAACATCTACTTGTTCATTATCTCTAAAAGTCCCAGACGCTTTTAAAAGTCCATCTACTAATGTAGTTTTTCCGTGGTCTACGTGAGCTATTATTGCTATATTTTTTATATTTTTCATAAAAACACTTCCCTTTTTGCCTTGCATATTATAGCATAATTCATTCTAAAAAGTAAAGAAAAAAAATTTGTATATCTATTTTGTTTTTACTTTTTCTTCTTTTTTTTCGTCATTTAATATCATTTTAATAATATCAGGTACTTTTTTACCATATCTATTATTAAATAGTTTTTGATTTTCAAGATTTAAAATAAAATATTTTTTAGGTTCTAAATTATAACATATTAAATATTCACTATCACTTTTTGAATAATTGACAAATGTAAAACTTTTGCTATTTCTTGTCTTATCTTTTTGTTCACCATATGGAATAATTATACCATTATCTCTATATTTAATAAGTTCACCATTTGACAATTTTAAAATTGCTCCATTTAATATATCTTTTGTTTTCAAATCAATAATATCATTTATTATTATATCATCTTCAACTTCAAAACATAAAATACCTCTTCTTTCATTTAAATTAGCATATTTACATGCAGATTCATAACTAGAAGTTAGTGAAATCCAAGGGCTTCTTTTAGCACTACCAACTAATTTACCACTTATATGCCCATAAATAAAACTTAAAATATCTTTTTTATTTTTTTCCTGATAACATATATTATACATTTTTTTAGTCATTTCAATATTTTTGCAATTCTCTAAATTTCTATAAGAACGATATAAAGTACAATTTATTTTTCCCAGTTCTTGTATTTCATTAAAATCATCTGAAGTAATAGCCCTATATAGTATCATAAACAACCTCCAAAATTTAGATAATATATTATTATTTTTTTCGTATAAAGTCAAGTTGTGCTATAATATTTATGGTGAAGTTAGAATGAAGAAGTTAATTTTTATTATATTTTTATTTTTAGTACCTTTTAGTATATATGCTAAAGAAGAAGTTACTTTGAATAAATGTGTTGATGGTGATACTGCATGGTTCAATCTTAAAGAAGAGAAAATCAAAGTTAGATTTTTAGCTATTAATACACCTGAATCTACTAACAAAATAGAAAAATATGGTAAAGAAGCAAGTGAATTCACTTGTAATTTATTAAAAAATGCTAAAAAGATAGAAATAGAATATGATGATAAAGCTGATAAAAAAGATAAATATGGGAGATATTTAGCTTGGATATTTGTAGATGATAAATTATTACAAAATTTAATTGTTAGTGAAGGTTATGCAGAAATTAAATACATTTATGGTGATTATAAATATTTAGATACTTTAAATGATAGTTTAAAACTTGCTAAAAAAGAAGGATTAAATTTGTGGAGTGATGAGGACTACTTATTTATCTTGTTTGGATATAAAATAACAAAAGAAATACTATTAAGTACAATATCCGTATTAATTGTTCTAATAGCATGCATCTTTAGTGAAACTATTAGAAAAAAAACTAATACTAAAATTAAAAGGAAAATAAATAAAAAAATAGATGATATGTTTAAATAGCATATCATCTTTTATTCTAAAACATTTTTAACTTTCATATTATTATTTCTTTCATATATAACTAATTTATAATTATTATCTAAAGTTGCTAATAATATATCTTCTAATTTTTTTCCTTTAATTTTTAATTCTTTTAATAGCCAATCTTTTTCTTTTCCAGAATTTTCTAAATTACTTTTCATTATTTTACCATCAATTATTACATTAGAAACTAACTCATTTTTTCCTAATTTCAAATTCATATCCTTTACTATTAAAGGAGCATATTCTTTTTTAGGTAAAATACTTATTTTACCATTTGCTTCCATAATGGCATATTCAATTTCGTTAACATCAAATGTTCCATTACCACGACATTGTTCTAGTAAATCATTAATATCAATCATCATTTTCCTTAGATTTTTTTCTATTATTTTTCCATTTTGTATTAAAACCGTAGGAGTACCAACAATTATTCTTCTAAGAACCATACTTTTCATTGTAAAATATGATACCAACCAAGCAATTAAACCGAAAGTTGTCATAGCTACTATACCATTATAATAATTACTATTAAAATCCATTATCATTTCAGCGGCAAAATTACCTATACTTATTCCAATTACATAATCAAATAAAGACAATTCTGATACTTGTTTTTTTCCAATTGCTTTTGTTATCAAAAACAAAACAATTAATGATACTAAACTTCTCGGTATAATTCTTAAAGTTTCCACCATAATATCACCATTATTATTATTTAATTAATTTTAATTAATATACAAAAAAAAGATCATTATTTTGATCTTTTTAATCTATTTAATGTTTTTTTTACAGTCTCTCTATCAGTTATAACATTAGTTGTAAGAACAAATGCTAGAACAATTGCTAATAATATTCCATATACAATATATCCTAGTTTTTCATCACCAAGTACATAAATAATAGATGCACTAGCAAATAATAAGTCAATTCCAAGTATTATAGAAACAGTCGCTTTTTCAGAAAAGTTTTTATTTAATAATTGATGATGAATATGAAATCTATCTGGAGATGTAAATGGATTTTGACCTTTTAAGACTCTTCTTATAATTGCAAATAAAGTGTCTAGTATTGGAATAGCCATTACTAATAATGGAATAATTAAAGATGTCATAGTTACATTTTTAAATCCAAGAAGGGCTACTATAGAAATCATAAATCCCATTAAATTTGATCCAGTATCTCCTGCAAATATACTAGCTGGATGATAATTATAAACTAAAAAACCTAATATAGAGCCTAACATCACAAATGCTAAAACAAAATCTAATCCAGTTTTTCCTTGCATAGTAGCAATTATTCCAATTGTTAAGAAATAGATTGAACTTATTCCTCCACTTAAACCATCCAAACCATCTATTAAATTGATACAATTAATACATCCAAGAATAAAAAATAGTGTCAAAGGATAAGACATCCAACTAAAATTGATATAAACTCCAAATGCACTAATATCTTGTAATAAAATATTACCATAGAAAACAATAACACATGCTGCTGCGACCTGACCTATAAATTGAGTTTTAGCTGATAATTCCGCTATGTCATCTATAACACCAATTATTACAATTATAAAACTTCCAATTAATATTGCATTCATCGTACTACTATGAGTACCAAATACCATATATCCTAATAAAAAGCCAAAAAATATTGCTAAACCACCTAATTTTGGAGTTGTTTTTTTATGCATATGTCTGTTTCTTGGAACATCAACTGCTCCGATTTTAATAGCCATTTTTTTTATATAAGGCATTATTAGAACCACAAATATAAATGGTAATAATATCATTGAAAATATTCTTGATATCAACTCTTGATCAATTATCATTCGAATCACCTGTATTCATTATAACATAAATTTTAAATAATTTATCTCATTCTTTTATTGTAATATTCTTTGTAGCAATAGTTTGTTTATTCTTTTTAGTCTTTGCTGTACAAGTTATTATATGATTACCAATTGTTACTAACTCATTAGTATTTGAAACTTTACCATCCTTGTCACTTAAACATTCAACAGTAGCATTTGATGAATAACTAATAACTATATTATAGCTAGTTCCTTTAGTAATAGAAGTTGGTATATTTGAATTTATTGTTAGTATTGGCTCATATGTATCATTTATTTCATCAATTGTGTCTTGCTTTAATTTATCTAAAACATTTTTTTTATTTTGAAAATTAAATAGTAACATAACTAAAATAGTTATAAACATTAATAATAGTGCATAAAGTATTCCAGAAACAGCAAACCCTTTATTATTCATAATATCACCCTATAATTCTATTATAATTTTACTATAAAAAAATAGATTATACAATCTATTTATCAATTAAATGAATGTTTTCTAAAAGAATACCTGTTCCTAAAGCAACACATGTTAAAGGACTTTCAGCTATTTTAATAGGCACTTTAAGTTCACTTTGTAATAGTTTGTCCATTCCTTTAATTAATGCACCACCACCTGTCAAAACAATACCATTATCAATAATGTCAGCCGATAATTCTGGAGGTGTTTGCTCTAAAACAATTTTTACGGTGTTTACTATTAACATTGCACTATCTTTTAAAGCTTCAGTTATTTCAACTTCTGTAATTGTAATTGTTTTAGGTAATCCTGTTACTAAATCTCTACCTCTAACTTCCATTTTAGACTTGCTATTTTTATCAATATAAACATTACCTATTTCAAACTTTATTGTTTCAGCTGTTCTATCTCCTATTAATAATTTATATTTATCTTTAATATATTTCATAATATCTGTATCAAATGTATTACCAGCTATTTTGATAGATGAACTTGTAACAATATCACCAAGTGATAATATTGCTATATCAGTTGTTCCTCCACCAATATCAACAACCATATTACCAATTGGAAGCGATATATCCAATCCTGCTCCAACCGCTGCTACTTTTGGCTCTTCCTCAATAAACACTTTTTTTGCTCCCGTTCTTTCTGCAGCTTCTTTAATAGCGTTTTTTTCAACACCAGTTATGTTGGATGGACAACAAATTAAAATTCGTGGTTTAGAAAATACACCTTTAGCTTTAATTTTTTTTATAAAATTTTCTAACATTATTTCAGTCACATCAAAATCAGCAATTACACCATCTTTCATTGGTCTTATCGCTTCTACTTTTCCTGGAGTTCGTCCAAGCATATTTCTAGCCTCTTCTCCTACAGCTAAAACTTTTTTATTTGAATCTATTGCTACAACTGATGGTTCATTTAATACAATACCTTGTCCTTTTACATAAATCAAAACATTTGCTGTTCCTAAATCTATTCCAATATCATGTGCGAACACTATTACTCCTCCTTCAAATATTTTTTTCTTGTAGATTCACCACCTCTTATATGTCTTATATTAGTATGGTAATCTAATATTACTTTTACCTTTTTATACAAATTTAAATCTATTTTATGTAATCTTTCATTTAAATCTTTATGTACAGTACTTTTAGAAACACTAAATTCCTTAGCTATTTCTCTTATAGTATAACCAGTTTTTAAAATATAATTAGCTTCTTCTTTAACTCTTTCACTAATATTCACAAAATCACCTACTAAATTATATAGATTTAGTAGCAATTTTATACAAAAAAAGGATTATTAATCCTATATTTCATTTAGTGATTTATCAAAATAATCATTTGGATTTACTAAGTTACCATTAACTATCATTTCAAAATACAAACAATATTCAGTACTTTGATTTAAGTTATTTTTACCACTTGTACCTATTATTGTACCTTGTTTAATTGTATCATTTACTTTAACATTTACTTTGTCTAAACTTTGGTAAACACTAATTATTCCATTATTATGTTCTACTTCAACAATATTACCAAGTAATTCATCTTGTTTTACAGTGATTACTTTTCCATCTAATATAGATACAACATCAAATACTTCTTTGTATCCATAAGTTATACCACTACTTTGCATATATGTTTTATCATACACAAGTATTGAACTTCTTTGATTTTCTTCGTCAGCTTTATAATCATAATAACCATAAATTACTTGGACTTCACTTTTATTTACGGGCCTTATTACTTTGTAATCAGATGCAACTACAGGAACAACTTCATCGAATATTGTCTTTGATACATATGTTAATTTATCATCCAGTGTTTTTTTAGTAAATACATTTTCTATTGTAAATGCAACTCCAACTAATAAAACAAAACCTAATCCATATAATAAATAAACAACTGATTTTTTTAATCTTCTATTTTCCATTTTTTCACCTCTATTAAAAGTGTGAACAAATAAAAAAATAATATACTAAATTTTTTTAATTTCTACATTTTGATAATAGTATTTTAGAATTTCATCGTATTTGTATCCTTTCTCAGCCATTGCTTCTGCTCCATATTCGCTCATTCCTACTCCATGACCATATCCTTTTGTTGTAATTAAGACATTGGTATCAAATATCATTATTTCAAAATAATTTGATTTTAATCCTAATTTTTTAGCAAACTCACTACCACTAAATTTCCTATCATCAATTTTAATTTTTTTAATTCTGCCTGTACTTGTTGTTTCTAATATTTGATAATTTAATTTTTCTTTTATTGGAAGTCCTAATTTTTCATAAAACTCATTTAGTGAGAAAGTATTCGTTTCACTAAATATCGGAGATACCTCACTATCCCATGATGAATCAACACTTCTTAAGTAAGGTAAATATTCGTTAAAAACTTCTTCTACATTTTCGGTTTTTCCAGTACTTGTCGAAAAAAATAAAGCTTCAACTATTTCATTATTATAACTTAAATATTCGCCTTTTGTAATTTTAACAGCTTGTTCAATTCTTTGTATTTTTTCTTTATAATTTTCACCATATTTTTCTTTTAATTTTGATTCATCAAGATATACTTGATTCATCACAGTATCAACAACATCATAATCTTTGTCATTATTTTGCATTTTTTTTAATACATAACTTCTAGAAGCTACAGCACCTGCTTTTAAAGCCTCAATATTAAACGATGAAGGCATTTCTCCAGCCAAAACACCTATTATATATTCTTCTAATTCAACAGTTATTATTTCATTATTTTCTTTTTTTATTCTTACTTCAATTTGATTATTATCTTTAGTCAAAAAGACTATAATCATATATGGAATTAATAACATTGTTAAAATTAATAAAATTATTTTTTGCATATTATCATCTCATAAAAATTTTAATATATTAAAAATTAAAAAATTGTCAAAAAAAGGATTATCTTAGTAATCCTTTACAATTAATTTTTTTATCTTGTATTCTATCTAGTAAATCTACTGGATTTTTATTATCTGTATTAACATAAATTAGTGAAAATATATCAAGTAATTCTTGATTAAAACCATTTTGTTTTATACGGTCGATGCGTCTGCTTTCGAACACGACCTACAAGCCTATCTGCAGGGATTGGAAAGTTTAGTAATTGGTAAAATTCGGCAATCCGCATCATTGAAAAACCGGGTAAAGACAGGTGGCGAATTTGGAAACTTCAAAATCAAGGAAACCGATCGTCCCATGCTCGAAGATTTGATAAACCAGTTTGAGGCTATGGTGTCTGCGTTGGGATACGAACAACTTTTCGACAGCACGGATACGAACAACGATGCCGACGAAACCTCGAAATCCCGCACGAACGGCATCAAGTGCAGTATGACGAATCCACAAGCTACCGGAATCATGCTTCCCAGCGGGCAATTCCTGGTCTGCAAAGGATCGGCCGTCAAACAAGGCGGCAATGCGAATATAGACCGTAGTTTGAAAGACCAACTCTGCAAAGAGGGCGTTATCAAAAATGGGGTATTCACCACCGATTACGAATTTTCTTCCCCGTCACGGGCTGCAATCGTTCTCATGGATTACAGTGTCAATGGACTGGACGTATGGAAAACAGAGGATGGAAAATCGTTGAAGGAATATATCAAATGATTTTCCGGATATAGAATTGCTCTTTTCTTGTATCTGACGATGAACCGGCACGGACATTCAGAGTTCGTGCCGGTTTGTTTTGGGGGTGTTTGAGAGTTTTTATGAAAAAAGTTAAAAGTTTCCGCGACTGTGCTGGCTTTTTGCATAGTTAATACCCACCTTTGTCCCGAACAAAACAATGGATAATTAAAACGAAACACTATGTATTGTAGTCTGCACCCCTATGACGAAGAACTGCTGAAGATCGAATACAACATTATCAGCCGTCAGGCCGAGCAAGAGGTCGGCTGGGCCCAATTCCTCAAAGCACGGCATATTGCCGAACATAAACGGGAGTGGGAAGAGCGTCTCCAAGACTATTATCTTCCCGAGGAAGCTTTCCAGGAAATGTTGGGCTGGCTCCAGCGTGCCGCCCACAACGGTGTTGCCCTGGCTCAATACTGGCTGGCACGGCTCTATGGCGACAAAGACAATCCCTATGGGATCTATGACGTCAAGGAGGCTTTCCGTTGGCTGTGTGCAGCCGAAGAACTCCCCGAAGCACAATATGCCCTGGCGCGCTGTTATATATCGGGCCAATGTGTCGATCCCGATTTCGAGCGGGCGCGCCGGTTGCAGGAAAGAGCTGCAGCGGCCAATTATAAGGATGCGATCCTAAGCTTTGCAGATTGGTACTCCCAAGGATTGTATATCGAACAAGACATGGTGAAAGCTCAGGAGTAGAGAGAACGGGTATATGGTGATATATGGGAGACTGATGAAACAACAAAGGGGAACCAGACAAATCGAAAATCAGCAACAAGATGAAAACGACGAGTAACAACACAAGGACATGTAATTACAATCCTCCCTGCGCAAACGTACATGAAGAGCGGTTCCGGGACAAATACCTCTACCCGCTGATAGAATCGGCCCGGTGCGGGAATGCTGACTGCCTGGTGCTGGGATTCTTTTATAAAGAGGGATTCCTCGTGCCTCAGGATAACGCGAAGGCTGCATTCTGGTATGGGCAATGTTTCAGAAGTTGGGGTATTCTGCCCGGGTTCGACACGCTGTTCCGGCGGCATCGCGTGCCACTGCGCAAACAACCGTTTTTCTCCAGCGGACTCTTTTCGAAAGACCCCTGGGAGGACAAGGGGCTACTGACCCATCAACCGGTTCTTGAACGTGATCTGCAGCATGCCGGTTATCCGACCGCCGCCCACGGCAGTATCCCCGAGGAATCCGTGGGGATCCGCCAGGCTGCTGAGAATGGGAGGGAAGATGCCATACGGGTCCTTGCCGCGGCTTATGCCTTGGGATGGGGCATAAAACAAGACGATGCATTGGCATTAAAATGGCTGCTCCGACTGGCGGACAAGGATGATTCATATCCGAGCATCACCCTGGGGACCTGCTATGAGTTCGGGATTCTGACAGAAGCGGACCCCCTGAAAGCAATCTACTGGTATTCGCTCTTTGCCGACTGGGAACTGTACGGGATGGAGGACAGATACCAAGAGGCCTATCTGCAGCATTGCAAAACATTAGGTTTACAGCCCGACATGCGGCATATTGACGGAATGAGTGAATCGCAAAAAAGACGGCCCCAATAATCGTCACTTATGACGCAATTCCATCGGAGCTTTTATGCAGGCGGCACGGATCAGATGATCTGCGCTGCCTTATTTGGAATATCTGAGAAATATCGACTAAACTATGCCATACATTCCTCTTACCCCGACCCTCCGTTGCCGGGAGCTGACAACGGCCAGCCGTTTGGGTTTCCGTACCATCGCCCGCCGCATGCATTTTGCAGAGTCGGGCGAGACATTGAGCAATGCTCATGAAATGCACTATGCCGAAATCGTGTCGGACACTCCATTCGACACCGTTATGCAAGAGTTGTCGGAATTGCTACAACGATTGTTCCCGGAAAACGAATTTCGTTCCTATGCAAAATGCTATCTGGAGATTCTGCCGCCTTCGGAAGAGATGGATTATGCGACGCTTATGTCGATTTTGAAAGTTCTGCCTCGTTGCCGCGACACGAGTTGGTGGATAACCTACGGTTCGGGACTGACAGAGCAACGGGGCATCCGCATAGCAGTTCTTTTCGGAGAGATTCCTGTTGCGGCCAATACGACTCCAGCTCTCCAACTACCTAAAAAGAGGCTCGGGCAGATAGTCCTGTCAGCTATCGAGTGAATACAACAGAAATGGGATGTGCTTTATTGGTACGGCTGCGACTCCCAGGATAGCTTATTTGAATGACTTGAACTTTGTAACTCTGCGATATGTTTAATTATCGGA
>OGPT01002790.1_pt1 | contig 13528 bp, 9 predicted proteins | sample 1552951 | NCBI WGS metagenome assembly OGPT01 (sample SAMEA2580224, study PRJEB22360) | human gut metagenome | biome: human gut; feature: human-associated habitat; material: faeces | place: Denmark | collected 2008/2010
AATTTCGTAATCCCGACTTCGGATTACAAAGTCTTGGTTTTTGTAGACTCAATTGGTTGTACGAGTTGTAAATTGCAATTATCCCGTTGGAAAGAATTTATCCGATATACAGATTCTATCAGTCAGAAGAATATCCCTTTCTTATTTTTTTTTCAGTTTGATGATCAGTGGGAGATACATTCTTTATTAATAAGAGAGAATTTTGACAAGCCGATTTGCTTGGATCGATCAGACAGTCTAAATCAGCTCAATCATTTTCCAAAAGATATTCGGTTTCAAGTATTTTTATTAGACAAGAATAATAAAGTGGTAGTGATAGGTAATCCTGTCCATAACCCGAACGTAAAAGAATTATATTTGGAAGAAATAGGTAGGAAACAACCTGTTGCACCAATTCAGACAACCGTAAAAGTGGAAAAGGAATCACTCTTACTAGAAACTATTCCTTTAGGGAAGAGTAAAGACACTTTGTTTACGCTTGTCAATACAGGAGACCAACCTTTAGTTATTATAGATGTAACTACCACTTGTGGATGTGCTCAAGCTTTGTTTGATAAACATCCAGTTCAGCCCGGTGAATCTCTTCATATTAAAGTGGGAGTGACACCTGAAAATAAGGGACTCTTTGATGAGACAATCACAGTAAAATGTAATACAAATCAATTAATTAAACTCAATGTACGGGGAAATACGATTTGATAAAGTCAAATTATAAAAGGGAAACTTGCCTGATATATTAGAAACTATCACAGCAAGTTCTTCGCTCCAAAATATTATCAGAAAGGAGGTGATGTGAAAGTCTAAAATTTATTTAAATGTAAAAAAATATACAGAGGATATCTTATTCTAACTAAAGAAGATTAGGCAAAATATAAAGATCTTATAAATAATTATATTATGAGCGTTATGAAGAAATTAAGAATTATTCTTATTGTTATTGTTTTCTGTTTGGTGATGATTAATATTCTAAAAAATAATATTGATCCTTCTTTGTCTGGATTAGCTTTAAGCAATATAGAAGCTCTTGCGGGTGAAGAATGTACTACTCATTGGAGTTGCTGGTTGAACTTAGATACAAGAGCTTGTTGTAATAGTGGGTCTATCGGTTGTGCTCCATGTGATTAATTTTATGGTTCTATAACGTTTTTGTAGTGAAATATGTAATAAAATAACTTTGTTTTTATCTATATAATTCGTTGTAGAACCTAATTATTACGATTGAAACTTATCTCAAATACTTATAAAATGAAAAGATATTATTTGCTAATAATATTATCAAGCTTAATTGCTCTTTTGTCTTGTGAAAAAATAAATTATATGTATTACTTGGAAAAGGATAGTAATATGACATTTGATTTGAATTATGATGTAGAACCATATATTAAAGCTCTATTTCCTTATACAGATAAAGATGGACATCAATATATTAGTTTTCAAAATGGTTTCAAAAATCAGATTGTTTTTTATGATATACAGACAAAAGAAATGGCCTTCAAAATAGATCTTGATATAGAGGGAGATAATGGAGTTGGTTTTTTCTTAGGGTATTATATTGACAGTCTAGATAGTATTTATCTGACGAGTTTACAGCTCCCGGAAATATATAGTGTAAATAAAGAGGGGAAAATAAATAAAAAAATTTATTATGGAAAATCAAAAGATGGAAATGTTTTAAACGCATGTAACTCTTTGTCGTTTAGTTATCACCCTATACTTAAATTTAATAATAATCTTTTTGTATTGTCGGAGTGTAATCGATGGAAATATCCCAACCCTGTATCTGCAATGATTGATCTAAATACAGGGAATGTACAAGAACTTCCATTTGAATATCCCCGATTTAGTGGTGCAGATAATAAAAAAAAGAATGCTGGTGTAGAATTGTATTTTAGTAGATGTTTTAATGGTGATAAATTTATCTATTCTTTTTTCTATGAAGAAGATATATTTATAACTTCTATAGATCACAATATTGTTGAAAGAGTGAATGTAAAAAGTAATTATATTGATAGGGTTGTGATGCCGAATGATTATAATGGAACATTAAAATCTATGTGTGAAAATCCAAATTATGGTAACTTATTATATGATAAATACCGTGATGTGTATTATAGAGTTTGCTATTTGAAAACAGAGATAGATAATAGAGAAAACTATATGGAATTGTGGGATTTTGGAAGAAAGATATTTTCTATTATAATTCTAGATAAAAACTTTAATATAATAGGTGAGACTGTTTTTCCTGAATATACATATAATCCAAATCTGATGTATATTGATGAAAAAGGATTGTATATTTCTGAAAATCATTATAAAAATCCAAATTATGATGATGATAAACTGATATTTAGACTATTTAGGCTATGTAAAAGCAAAGAGAAGTATAATGATTCAGCTGTTTGAAAAGAATAATATGAAGAAATATATATTAATTATAATTTTTATTTTTATACACTTTGTCTCTTGTCAACAGAACGAAATAGATCCCAAAGAGTACTTTCTACAAGTCGTTAATATAAAAGCAAATCAACTCAATGCGGATACTTATAAGTTAAGTTCGTTTGGGAGGATGATGCTATTTGAGAGTGAGAAATGTCTAATCAAAGAGAATTATTTAGGTGATTCTCTTTTGGATAAAATATATTATACAAAAGACAGTATTCTATCTTTTTCCCAAACAGGAGAAGGCCCAGATGAAAACATCATGCCTCGTTTGATGCAAAAGAAAGATAAATCAAATGTGATTATATTGGATATACAAAAGAAACAAATTATAACCAAAAGTTTATCTAAAAGTATTTCTTCTATTGTGAATTTGGAATATATGTTTCTCTCTGCTATTCAAACAAAGCATGGGTATGTCGTTTCTGGACTCCTTGATAAAGAGGAAACAAATACTAAGAGATATGCTTTGTTTGATTGTGCAGGTAAATATGTGAAGTCTTTTGGCGATTTTCCAAATGATGGGAACGATAGTGGAGGTAAAAGTAAAACATTTGCCTATCAAGGCTATATGGTTTATAATTCAGTATTAGATAGATTGGCTACGGTTGCGGCCTCTGGCGCTATCTTTGAACTATATCAGATAGATACGATTCCAATGCTCATAAAACGTTATCACGATATTTATCCTATATACATTGATGATAGTAGATCTGGCAGGAACGGCATAAAGCATGGCAAAGAGAATGTAATCGGTTATACGGATATATATGCGACTGATCGTTATATTTATACTTTATATTCAGGGAAAAAGTTGAATCAGCATACTAATACAAGAATGTTAGATACTATGTTAAGTAATGACATTTTAGTATATGATTGGAGTGGAAAATGTATTTGTCGATTAGTTACTGATATAAAACTATTCAATATTTGTGTGACAAACGATGATAAAGAACTAATAGCCTTGGGCTGGGATGATGATTATCATCTGTATTCTTTTGATCTATCAAAGGTTACATTTACATGGTAGTAAAAAAGCATTTTAGCTATGATAGTAAGATACTTTTTTTTCTTTATTATTTTAACTTTTTATGCTTGTTCTTCGAATGAAAATGTTCTATTGGAATTAGCGTTGGATAACTCCGGAGAAAATAGATCGGAGTTAGAAGCTGTTCTAGATCATTATAAGGATAATCAGAAGAAACAGGAAGCTGCCCGCTTTCTAATAAGTAATATGATAGGGAAGCAAGTATTAGATAGTAACTCGGTGAAAGGAAACCATGTGTATTTCGATGCTTTCGCTAATTATAGAGAGACATACGGTTCCTTTTTATATGATATCCAATACGCTATATATGATAGTATAAACAAATTGTATTCTTATACAAAAGTAAATCCTCGCTTTTTATCTGATTTGAAAGAATTGTCTTCTGATTATCTTATACATCATATAGATCAGTGTTTTCAAAATAAAGAGCGATATCCTTGGTGTAAGAATATGGACTGGGATATTTTCTTTGATTATGTACTCCCTTACACTACAGATAATTGTCATTGGGAACATGCTGGGAGTTATTTTGATCGAAAATATGCTTCACTACGAGATTCTATGTATATGTGTTCGTATGAAGAAATTGGTAAAGCTATATCGGATGAGGTAGAGCAGGGCTTTCTCAATGAATGGATAATCTTTACCGGTAAATATCAAGGATTGCGCCCTATGACTTTCCAAAATATAGTAGCCACTCAAATGGGAACTTGTTTAGAAAAGTCTACATATAAAATTGCTGCATTGAGGGCGAATGGTATACCTGCTGCATTAAATATGGTTCCCTGTTGGGGAAATTCACAATATCCTCATTCATGGGTCGAGATTATAGGGAGTAAGCAATTCGGCATGATATATGATAATACACAAAGACCTTTCCTTACTAAGGATGACATTAAGATAGACGGGATGTTTTGGAGAGATGTCTATCAATCTAAAATTGATATGTTTCCGTCGACTATTACTATTCAATATTGTAGGACTGCTCCTAAAGTCTATAGGTATAACTATCGGATACAACCCCACTCGCTCGCTATCTTGTCTAAAGAAGAAATACCTCCTTTATTCAAAAATCCGGGGATTCAAGATATCACGGACCAGTATGTCGTATGCGAAGATATAGAGGTACCACTTTGGAATGAGAAACATCCCAAAGAATATGTCTATTTATGTTGCTATGATATTATTGGTTGGAATCCAGTGTGTTGGGGGCGACCGGAAGGTTCCAAGGTACGTTTTCCTAAAATGGGGGTTAACATGCTCTATCTTCCCGCTTATTATAATGATGGAGAGATACGACCTGCTGGAGATGCGTTTATTCTGACTCGTGAAGGTAAATTACGTAAGTTATTACCAGATTTTGAAAAAGCGGAAAGTTCTGCTACATTCTATTCAAAAGTTCCATATAGAATGAATACGGCGCTTCAAGCCGCAGGAACGATAGGAACCCGCTTTTATGTTTGTAACAAGAAAGATCTTTCGGATCGTTCTTTGATATATTCTATTGAAAATCCTCCCTTTTATGTGGATAGTTTCCGTATATCTGTTTCCCAAAAATATCGTTATTTGATCTGTGATTTTCAAGAAACACAGCCATTGGGCTATTTTTACGCTATAGCGGAAATAAAAGTATTTGGAGGCGATGGCCAGCAGTTTTCCGGAGAGTGGGGTGGAAATGAAGGGACTAAAGGACATGGTCTCGATTTGGTGACAGATCAGGACCGAGTGTCTTATTATCAACCAGATCAATTTCAAAAAGATCAATTTGTTGTTCTAGATCTAGGCGAACCTAAACAGATAGCGAAGGTGGAATTTTATCCGAGGAATGATGATAATAAGATCGTAACGGGAGAATTATATGAACTCTTCTATTGGGACAAAAAGTGGATATCATTAGGTAAACAGTATGCCGAAGACAATAAATTAATTTATCAAAATATTCCACGGGAATCTATTTTTCGTATTCATAACCATACACGAGGAAAAGAACATCGCCCGTTTACTTATGAAGGCGGAAAACAAGTGTGGTATTAATTTGTGTTAAATCAAGGCTTTCTTGATTTTTCCGTGTAAGGGTAAAGTTCTTTTTCGGGATATACTTATTACACGATGAGAAAAATGCATACACATATCGAATTATTGGATCGCTTCATGAGTGGTAAGACTTCACCGGAAGAAGAGCGAACTCTTTTGGCGTGGTTTAGAGATCCCGATCATAAGGAAGAGATCATGGCTTTTTATAAGTCTAGATGGGAAGAATCTTCCGGGAAAAAGCTTCCTCCTAAGCTACAAGGACAGATGTTTTGTGAGATTAAAAAGCGGATAAGACAAGAGAAGAAAACTTTGGAGATAAAGAAGAAACCGCATACCTTATGGAAGTGGCTTTCTTATGCGGCGGTGGCTTTAATATGTATAGGCCTTGGAATTGGCTCCCATTGGTATAATATGAGACAGGTTCCACCACCTGATCCATTGGATTATGTGGTGTTGGCAGATAATGGGCAACGTGCTAGCGTGGTTCTTCCTGATGGGACGAAAGTATGGTTAAATTCGCATACTAAACTTAATTATAAGAGTGATTATGGCGTGAAAGAAAGATCAGTTTCTTTATCTGGTGAGGCTTATTTTGAAGTTTCGAAAGATACATTGCGCCGTTTCTTGGTAAATGCGGGGGATATGGAAGTCGAGGCGCTAGGCACAGCTTTTAATGTGAAGGCGTATGAGGAAGATGACGAGGTGGTTACGACCTTGTTTGAAGGCAGTGTACGAACAGCGGTTGGAAAAGAGTTTGTGATTCTGTCTCCGGATGAGAGTTCGGTTTTTAATAAGTCTAGTCATATATTATCTGTTAATCACCCGACAAATGCTTCTTATGCCCGTCTTTGGCGTACGAATGAACTGGCCTTCTCTGGCGAGTCGTTGGAGGAGATCGTGGTATTGTTGAATCGAATGTATAATGTTGAAGTTCGTTTTTTGTCCAATAAGATTAAAGGCTACAGTTTCTCGGGGGTGATCCGGAATAATAGTCTGGATAATGTATTTGAAATAATAAGCCTTACGGCTCCGATTACGTATGTGTCGGTAGGTGATACTATTTATTTAAATGAGAAATAGAAAGTTGAGTGTTAACCTAATAAAGAAGAAGCCTATGAGATGAGCTAGATGATTGTAGTAAAAAAAGAAGAAAGGCAAGGCCCTTCTTCCTCTTAAGCAAAATCACTTGTATATAATATCTTCAAGGAAATAACTAGCCGGTTATAAATAAGATAGAATATGTAAATGATTTGCTTGTAAAGTTACCTGTTTAAAATCTATGTATTATTAAAAAACTTTTAAAAATGAGTAATTTCAAGCACTCTTTTTTCCGGACACTTTTGTATGCCCAATTATTGTCGGGCTTTTCCGGAGTTGCGATTGCCGCCCAGATATCGTTGTCGGTAAAGGATAGACCGATGCGGGAGGTTATTAAAGAATTAGAGGAAACGACTGAATATCGTTTTTTCTATAATGATGGGATCAAAGGTCTGAATTCTCCGATCTCTGTTGACGTGGAAGATGCGGATATTAATGCTGTAATGGATGCGATAGCAAAGCAAGCGAATGTGGCTTATGTATTGAAATCGGGTCATCAGATCGTTTTATCATCGGTAAAAACTGTTCAGCAACAAGGTAATAAGAAAGTTACCGGTACGATTACAGACCCGAAAGGGGAACCAATCATCGGGGCGAATGTGGTCGTGAAAGGATCTACCAATGGTACCATCACGGATATAGATGGTCATTTCTCTATTGAGGTAACTCCGAATGCGATACTTCAGGTTTCTTATATTGGTTATGTGGTTCAAGATGTTCCGGTAGGCAATAAAGATAATTTGGTTATATCTATTCATGAGGACACGCAGAAGCTGGATGAGGTAGTCGTGGTGGGTTATGGTTCCCAGAAAAAAGTGAATTTGACCGGTGCGGTAGAGCAAGTGACTAGTGATGTATTCGAGGGGCGTCCTACGGCTAACGCTACTCAGATGTTAGAAGGAGTTGTCCCGAACTTGAATATTTCCTTGTCTGATGGTAAACCGGGGCGTACGGCGGATTTTAACGTACGTGGCGCCGGTTCTATCAATGGTGGTAGTGCTTTGGTGTTGATTGATGGTGTGGAAGGAGACCCTTCTATGTTAAATCCGAATGATATTGAGAGTATTTCCGTATTGAAGGATGCTGCCGCTTCCGCTATTTATGGCGCACGTGCTCCATTTGGCGTGGTTTTGATCACGACGAAGAACGCTACGGAAGGTAAGCCGAAGGTGACATGGTCTTCTAGCTATTCATTACAATCACCACAGAATGTGCCGGATGTAGTTTCCGATGGTTATATTTGGGCAAAGCATTTTTATGACGCTTATTTTAATTACAATCAAGCGAATCCTTCCGGTATCAACAAGACACAGCAATTTTCCGTGGCTTGGCTGGATGAGTATAAGCGCCGTCATGAGACGGGCGATTTCGGGACGGTGATCTCTGATGGCTCTATCGGTACAAAAGGCCGTTATGTATATTATCCGGAAGGAACCGACTATTATGATCTGATGTATAAGAAGAGTGTCTTTGCGCAGAATCAAAATCTTTCCATCTCGGGTTCCGACGGGAAGTTTGATTATTATTTGTCAGGACGTTTCTATAGTTACGATGGACTTTTCGATAGCGATGAGCAAACGGATAAGTTCAAGACCTATAATATGCGCTTCAAAGGAGGTTATCAGTTAACTCCTTGGTTGAAGATCAACAATAACTTTGAGTTTTCCCATAATAAATACTACAATCCGATTACCTATTCGGAAGGTTCTGGTGTGGTATGGAGAAATATCGCGGACGAGGGACACCCGTCATCGCCACTGTTCAACCCTGATGGTACGATGACTTATTCTGCCGTCTATACCGTAGGCGATTTGCTTTATGGACGTAGCGGTATTACGACAAAGAACTCCAACTTGAAGAATACTACGACATTCAATGCGAAGTTCTTGGGTGACCGTTTGCGTGTGAATGGTGATTTTACTTATCAACAGAAGACGCAAGAGAAGACTAAGAAACAGGTGCGTTCGCCATATGCGCGGTCGGCCGATGCGAATGGCGAAAGTAAGATCGAATATATCACGGGTACTTACTCCAACTTGGCGGAGACAACTGATCATACGAACTATCTAGCAACGAACCTTTTTGCGGAGTTTGAGGAAACCTTTGCCGAGAAACATTATTTTAAGGCTATGGCTGGATGGAATTACGAGAAATCTAGCTTCAAACGTATCTATGCTTATAATGATGACCTGTTGACGGATGACGTGGACAACATGAATCTGGTGATGGGTACTGATAACCGGAGCATTACCTCACAATGGAAGGCTTATCAGTTTGGTGGCGCTTTCTTCCGTTTGAATTATGCCTTTGACGATCGCTACCTATTGGAGGTAAACGGACGTTACGATGGTTCCTCCCGCTTCCCGAGTGATGAGCGTTGGGCTTTCTTCCCCTCGGCTTCCGTGGGTTGGCGAATCTCGCAAGAACCTTGGTGGAATGTTAAGTCCGAACATATCTCTAACGCTAAGGTCCGGTTTTCTTGGGGCTCTTTGGGCAATGCGGCCGGATTGAGTAATTATCAGTATATCCAGACATTGGGTATCAGCAAGTCTGATTATATTCTTGACGGTTTGCGGCAGAATTATATGTCATCTCCGGCGGCTCTTCCCGGCAACTTGACGTGGGAAACCGCCACGACGTATGATATCGGAGTGGATTTGGGATTCTTCGACAATCGTTTGACCGTGAGCGGAGATTATTATATCCGTAAACAACCGACATGATCGTGAATGGCCCGACCGTACCGGATGTGTTCGGTGCTTCCTCGCCGAAAGGTAATTATGCGGATATGTCTACCTATGGTTATGAGTTGTCTTTGGAATGGAAAGATGGATTTGATTTAGCTGGTAAGCGGTTTAATTATAGTATCAAGGGAACATTGGCGGATTACTATTCAGTGATCGACAAGTTTAATAACGCGAATATGTCATTGAGCGAGTACGCAAATCAGTCGCTCGACAAGAATTATTACGAGGGAATGCGTATCGGTGAGATTTGGGGGTTTGTATCCAATGGCTTGTGGCAGGATCAAGCTGGCATCGATGCGGCTGAGGCCGCTGCGAAAGCTGCGGGGCAATCCTATTATAACCCACTTATGCAAACATCGAAAACCTATAAGTTGTATCCGGGCGATATTAAGTTCGAAGACTTGAATGGCAACGGCTATATTGACCGCGGACAGAATACGGTAGATGATCCGGGCGACCGTAAGATCATCGGTAACGAGGAGCCTCGTTATATTTATAGCTTTACGCTTTCTGCCGATTGGAACAATATCTGGGTGAGTGCTTTCTTCCAAGGAGTGGGTAAGCAGGATTGGTATCCGTCTAATGAAGCCTCTACGTTCTGGGGGCAATACAATCGCCCGTATAACCAGATGCCTTCTTGGCATGTGGGAAACTATTGGACTCCTGAGAACCCGGATGCATTCTTGCCTCGTTACGCTGGTTACTATGCGCCTTTCTATGGAGGTCATAAGAACGCTAACACGCGCTATTTGATGAATGCGGCCTATCTACGCTTGAAGAACATACAGGTTGGCTATAATTTACCGTCGGAATGGATTAAAAAATTGCATTTGACAAATGTGGGAATTTACCTTTCCGGGGAAAATCTCTTTACATGGTCTCCGCTTTACAAGTATTCCAAGGATGTCAATGTATCGAATATCGGTGAATCGGATAAGGACTTGACCTCCAGCAATAGTGGTGATGGATATAATTACCCGATGATGAAGTCGTTCAGCATCGGCCTGAATGTTACATTTTAAAGAATAGGAGATTATACGAAATGAAAAAGAATATACTATTAAGCGGTCTGGTGGCACTTTTGGCTGTATTTTCGGGGTGCGAGATGAATGAGGAACCAAAGTCGGAGGCTTCTGTGGATATGGTGTTTAGCTCCGAGAATGGTTTGAAGACGTATACGTACTCATTTTACAATGTCTTGCCTTCCCGAGGAAGCGCTTTCCGGCGTGATGCTACGGCAGATTATGGGGTGAAAAATTCCTTGGGTGGTATGGAGGTTGGCGCTTATACTACGAATAGCGCGACGAGTTGGTCATGGTCCGCTCTTCGTAATATAAATTTCTTTTTGGAGAATAACGTGAATGAGTCACTAAGCACGACTATCCGTGACAATTATAATGGTATCGCACGCTTGTTCCGTGCTCGCTTCTATTTTGATAAATTGGTACAATATGGCGAGGTACCTTGGATTGATAAGGTATTTAACGAGGCTGAAGACCCGGATCTTTATAACCTGCGTGATACACGTGATGTGATTATCGGGCATATCTTGGAGGATTTGGATTATGCGTATACGAATATATTGGAAGAGGATGTCACGCATAATTCAACGATCGTAAATAAATGGACAGCTGCCGCTTTCAAATCTCGTGTTTGCTTGTTTGAGGCTGCTTGGCGTAAATACCATGCCGCTGACCAATTGGATATCGCTCGTACGGGATGTACGGAATATTCGGCCAAAGATTTATATAAACTAGCGGCTGAGGCGGCTAAGGAAGTTATGGATAACGGACCGTACAAACTTTATACTTCGGGTGCTTATAGCGATGGCCGTGGAGCGTATCGCGAACTTTTCATTGCCGATAAGGCCGTTACCACGGAGGTAATGATGGCTATCGAGACTGACAAGGTGTTAGGACTGGGTGAGCAGAATTGGTGGTATAATTCCTCTACTTACGGACCACACTTATGCATGAGCCGTAAATTTATGCTGTCATACTTGAATGCGGATGGTACGCCTTATGTCGAGAAAAAAGCGGATGGAAGCTATAAGAATTTCGTGGAGGAGACAACAGGACGTGATACCCGCTTGAACCAGACGATCCGGGGAGCGGATTATACCCGTAAGAATGCTTCTGGTGTTTATGAGCCGACGGCAGCTAATTTCACGGGACATACATTGACGGGATATCAGTTTACGAAGTTTGCCATGGATGACGTGGCTTACGATGATGCGGCTACGAATGATAATGACATTCCTATCATGCGCTATGCTGAGGTTTTGTTGAACTATGCTGAGGCTAAGGCTGAATTAGGCGAACTGACTGATGCGGATTGGGCGGCTACGATAGGTGCGCTTCGTTCTCGTGCGGGAATTACGGGAGGCACACCACAGACAGGTACATTGACAACCCGTCCGTCATCTGCGGAACCTTATATCGCTTCTTATTACCCGACGATCTCTGATCCTTCCTTGTTGGAGATCCGTCGCGAACGTGGTATTGAACTTTGTCTGGAAGGCTTGCGCCTAAATGATTTGAAACGTTGGAATTGTTGCGATCTTTGGGTGAACGATCCTTGGGAAGGTATCTTTATCCCGTCACTTAACCAACCGCTGGATGTGAATGGCGATGGTAATTATGACGCCTATTTCTATGATACGGACAAAATCGCTGATGAGAAATATGCTGCGATTGGTGTCTATGTAGGTACAAATAAGAGTAATGTGCTAAACGTGAAGCCGGTTCAAGGTGGTTATTTGATGGAGTATAATTATGCTGGACGGAGCTGGCCGACTCGTCAGTACTTGTATCCGATACCGGAGGTTGTAATCCAGTTCAATACGAATCTAAGCCAGAATCCGGGTTGGTAATCAAGGGGGTATCATGAGAAACTTAATTATAGTGTTTATCTCTTTATTTACTTTCTGCATAGGGATATCCGGACAACAGAAGTGTAAACTGAACGTGGGTAGTTTTAATCTGCGGTATGATAATGAGGGGGATAAGGATGATTCATGGGTACACCGCAAAGACATGGCGGTATCTTTGGTTCATTTCCATGACTTTGATGTCTTTGGAATCCAGGAAGGACTGATTCACCAAGTGAAGGATTTGGTGAAAGATGGTACGTATACGTTTGTTGGTGTAGGTCGGGATGACGGAAAAGAGGCAGGGGAACATGCCGCGGTCTTATTTAAGAAAGATCGGTTTAAATTATTGGACTCGGGAAATTACTGGTTGTCGGAGACACAGGATAAGCCTTCTTTTGGCTGGGATGCGCAATGCCGGAGGGGTTGTTCTTGGGCGAAGTTGAAGGATAAGGTTTCGGGAAAGGAATTTTATTTCTTTAGTGTGCATTTCGATCATATCGGTAAAGTGGCCCGTCATGAGTCTGCTTTGATTATGTTGGCTAATATTAAAAAGATAGCGGGGGATTCCCCTGCTATCTGTGTAGGTGATTTCAATGGTACGCCGGATTCTGAGCCTATACAAATATTGAAATCCGATGGTTTACTGTTGGATTCACGGGAAATCTCAAAAACACCACCCTATGGAACGGTAGGAACGACAAATCAATTTAATTTGAATGCTCCGATGAAGAATCGAATTGACTACATTTTCGTTACCAAGAATATTCACGTGAATAAATATGGTACGTTGAATGAGTTCCAATACGGTCATTACCCTTCAGACCATTTCCCGATTATGATTGAGGCTGAATTTTGAGTTTAAGGATTAGGATGTTAAAAATAATTATAAAGGTATGAAGAAGCTAATTTATTCTTTCTTATTTCTCCTTTGCTCCGTGTTTGCGTTGCAGGCGGAGTCTATGGTAGTTGCCACTTATAATTTGCGTAACGCGAATGCGGGTGACTCGACGAATGGTAATGGCTGGGGGCAACGGTATCCGTATATCGCCCAGTTGATTCAGTTTCACGGTTTTGATATTTTCGGAACTCAAGAAGGCAAGTACCAGCAATTGCAAGACCTTAAAAATGCGATGCCCGGTTATGATTATATCGGGGTAGGGCGTGATGATGGTAAACAAGCCGGGGAACACTCTGCCATATTTTATCGTAAGGAGAAGTTTGAGGTACTGGATCATGGGGACTTTTGGTTGTCTACGATAACCGATCGCCCCAATAAGGGATGGG
>OGPT01002799.1_pt1 | contig 13470 bp, 17 predicted proteins | sample 1552951 | NCBI WGS metagenome assembly OGPT01 (sample SAMEA2580224, study PRJEB22360) | human gut metagenome | biome: human gut; feature: human-associated habitat; material: faeces | place: Denmark | collected 2008/2010
ATCTACATACATTCTAAGACGATAGTTTGTTGTCTCACTTGCACTCATTGTACCTTTTGCTAGACTCATCATATTAGCAGGACGTCCAGTATATGTATTTTCTGTTGATTCAGTTGTATATACTTTAGGTGCCATTACTTCTTCTTCGTTATCACCATTTAATTTAGTTAGATAAAGTTTGATATTTTTACCATCTATCTTTCTAGTTGCTGTTGTTACATCTTCTGCTGTGATTTCCCAGTTGATATTAGCATTTCCTTGAATATTACTCTTAATAGTAAAATCAAAGTATTCTCCTTCGGTTAATCTAACTTTCCCAGTGGCATCAGTAGTTGGTAAGGCTCCTGTCATACTGATAGTATTAGTACTTTCAGTATACTCCATCGTTATAGCTCCTGTTGTTATAGTATTAAGTTTCTTACCTGCTCCTACAAACTTAAAAGCTGCATAACTGATTCCTACTATCATTAGAACTAGTATTAAAACAAGTCCAATTGATAATAGTAGTTGCTTTTTCTTATCCATTTTCTTCTTTCACTCCTTCTATTTTATTTACACTAAAAAACAAGATAAGATTAGTCCTATCCTGTTATTAGTGCATGATAAAAAACAGTATTGTTACTGTCTAAATTGCCCCCCCCCATGTTAACTGTTGGTTAACTAAAGAGGCACTTATACTTTTTCTTAATTTTCTAGTTGTTGATTTGCAAATTAAAATGTACATCATAAGTAACACCTACCATTTCTTATCTTTAATTAGATTCTACCACGGAAGTGATAAGTTATTCAACTACTTTTTAATTTATTATTAACAGTAACTATTAGTAAGTTTACTATTCCATTTCAAATATCTTATTTATATCAACTGTATCTAATTTTTTCTTAGTATAAAGTCTCATTAATACATCCCCTGGTTTAACTTTATCTCCTATTTTCTTTTCTAAGTAAACACCGGCATCATAATCAATTTCTTCCTCTTTACTATTTCTTCCTGCTCCCAGATTATAAGATAGCTTTGCTACTTCTAAGGCATGTATTTTTCTTATAGTACCTTCTTTATTTGCTCTTATAATAATTTCTTCATCTTCTATTTTCAAGTTATCTATATTACCATATTGATAAGTTACTAAGTCACAAAACTTTTGATAAGCTTTTAGGCTATTTATACTATCTATTACTTCAGACTTTGCATCAGTTAATGATATATTTTTAGCAAGTGATATTAAGTTACTTGCAAGAATTACACACTCATCATAAAGGGGACCTTTCTCTAATCCTTTTAATACTTTTATAGCTTCTATTACTTCTAACTTATTACCTATCGCTTTACCAAGAGGTGTATTCATATCAGAATAAATAGTTACTACTTCTCTATCATAACTTTTACCTATTTCTATTAATAACTTACCAAGACGTTTAGCTTCTTCTCTATCTTTTAATAAAGCTCCTTCTCCTACTTTTATATCAATAACTATCTTATCAGCTCCCCCAGCTATTTTCTTACTCATAATACTACTAGCAATTAATGGGATACTTTCAGTTGTTGAAGTAGCATCTCTTAGAGCATATACTTTCTTATCAAGTGGTGTTAAATCTTTAGTCTGTGATGTTACAACAATATTAATAGCTTTCGCTTGTTTTTCTATTTCTTCTTCGGTTAAATCCACTTTAAATCCTTTAATACTTTCTAATTTGTCAATAGTACCACCAGTAAATCCCAATCCTCTTCCACTCATCTTTATAAAAGGTACATTACAGCTTGCTACTATTGGTCCTATTATTATGGTTGTCTTATCTCCTACTCCTCCGGTTGAATGTTTATCTACCTTTACACCATCCATAAAAGATAGATCTAGTCTTTCTCCACTATTTAGAAAGATATCTGTTAACATTATAGTTTCTTTATCAGTCATATCATTTAAACAGATGGCCATTAGTAAAGCACTCATCTGATAGTCTTTTACTTCATCATTAAGATAACCATTAAACATTACCTTTAATTCTTCTTTAGTTAATTCTTCCTTATTTTTTTTCTTTTCAATTATTTCTTTTATCACTATTATCACCATCCTAATTATAAAAAAAAAGAGAAAGAAATACTAGTCTTTCAGCTTAACTTTTTATTAATTAAAGAAGCACATCTTTTAGGATTAGTTGTTAATAAATGAAATACTCTTTCTGATTTTCTTATTTCTTTAATAAACTCTACTTCTTCTTTAGACATTCTTGTTCTTCTTTTCTTGGCTACTACTTCTATTTCTCTTCCCAGTAAATTATCTAAACTCACTTCAAAAATATCTGCTAGGGCTACCATTGTTTCTAAGGTTGGTATTCTTGTTCCATTTTCATAACAACAAATACTTACCTTTGTTACATTAATTAATTTTCCTAAATCTTCTTGCGTTAAGTTTTTTTCCTTTCTTAACTCTTTAATTCTCTTTGCCAATAGCATTTTTACCACCTCGGATATATATTATATACTAGGTTAGTCATTTTTTCTATATAAGTTTACAAATAATTAACTTTGTTGTGATTTAGGGATATTTTTAATTAAATATCAGTTTTCTTGACATCACTTACTTTTTTACTTGATAAGAATGTTAATCTTTCAGCAACTACTTCTAACTGATTTCTTTTACCCTGTTCGGTTTCAACAATTCTTGATTGTAATCTACCTTTAATTCCTACTATATCGCCAGTATGACAATAATCTTTAGCAAGAGTTGCTTTCTCTTCCCAAAGAAGGCAAGGGATAAAGTCTGTTTCATATAGTCCGTCCATATTTTTAAAACTTCTTGGAACAGCTAGAGTTAAATTACCAATCTTTTTGCCCTTATCAGTAGTATTTACAACAATATTGTTAGTTAGTCTTCCTACTAGAATTATTTCATTAAGCATGGAACTCCTCCTTTCAAGTAGCTACTCTAACACAATGAATATGCCAATTGCAAACAGGCAATTTTGCAAATTCCCCTTTCCATTTTGGTATGTTTTGTTAAATTCGACCCCTGAATTTGCAAAATCTAGGGGTAGTTTTAGGCCGAAAATACAAAAAAGGCATCTTAGAAAAAAAATTTTCTAAAGATTCCTTTTTATTAACTGATTTAATTCAACAGCATACTCCATTGGTAATTCTTCTCTAAACTCTTCTAGAAAGCCTAAAACTATTAGTTCTTCACACTTTTCTTTAGGTATTCCTTTACTCATTAAATAGAATAAATTATCATCACTTATCTTTGATACTGTTGCTTCATGCTCTAAGCTAGAGGTTGTATTTTCTACGATATTAGTAGGAATAGTATCACTTTTACTTTTAGCATCTAGTATTAAGGTATCGCATTTAACCATGGCTTCGGCATCTTTTGCCTTACTATCTATTCTTACTTTACCTCTATAAGTAGCATTACCACCATTTCTTGCTATACTCTTAGAAATAATATTACTTTTAGTATTATTTCCTAGATGAATCATTCTAGCTCCTGTATCTTGGTCTTGATTAGAACTTGCTAAAGAAATAGTTACACAAGTTCCTCTACTATTATCTCCTTTCAAGATACAACAAGGATATTTCATGGTAAGTTTACTACCAATATTACCATCAATCCATTCCATTGTTCCATTAGTATCAACTAATGCTCTTTTAGTAACTAAGTTATAAACATTAGGAGCCCAGTTTTGAATGGTAGTATAACGACATTTACTATTCTTCCCCACATAAATTTCTACAACAGCTGCATGAAGAGAGTCTTCACTATAAGTAGGAGCGGTACATCCTTCAATATAATGTAGTTCACTATCATCATCTACAATAATTAAGGTTCGCTCAAATTGTCCCATATTTTTACTATTTATTCTAAAATAGCTTTGAAGTGGTCTATCTAGTTTAGTATGAGGAGGAATATAGATGAAGCTTCCACCTGAGAAAACACTACTATTTAAAGCAGCATACTTATTCTCTTTAAAAGATACTATCTTACCAAAGTATTTTAAAGCTATATCTTTATGATTCTTTAAGGCATCTTCAATAGAGGTAAAGATAATATGTTTAGACTCTAACTCATCTAACATCTTATGATAAATAACTTCACTTTCATATTGAACACCCATACCACCCATATGCTGTTCACTCTCAAGTACCCCTAAGTTTTCTAGTTCTTCTTTAACTGGTTTTAACACTTGATTCCAATCATTTCTTAGAGTATCATCTTGAGATTTATAATAAGTTATCTTATTAAAATCAAGCTTAAAATCCGGTCCAAATGGTAGTTTATCACTCATACTTTCAAATTGTTTATATGCTTCCAATCTATAGTCTTTTACCCAACTATCTTCCCCTTTATGATTAGAAATACTAATGATGTTTTCTTTATTTAATCCTTTGATTTCCAATACTAGCACCACCTTTCTATAACTTTGCTAAAATTTTCTCGATAGTAACTTTTGGCAATAAGGCACATTTTTTTCTATTAGGTTGTAAAGCAACACTATCATAAATAGTTAATTCTTCAAGTAAGCCTTTATCATAGTCTTCTTCATTTATCATCTTTTGATAATTTTCTAAGATATTTTTTACTTCTTCTATACTTTTACCAACTATTTTTTGTAAGAAAAGAGAAGTAGCTGATGTTGAAATAGCACATGCTTCTCCATCAAAGTTAGCATCAACTACCTTTCCATCTTCTAGTTTTAATTCTATATCAATATTATCAATACAACTTTCGTTATTAGTATTTGCTTTAACATAGCCTTCTTCTTTTTTTAATCCCTTATGAAAAGGATGTTCATAATTTTCTACAATCATTTCTCTTCTTAATTCTTGATCTATTTCCATATTCTTCACCTACAATACTATTTTATATAAATCTTCACTATTTTTTAAAGCATCTATTAGTTTATCTATTTCTTCTTTGGTATTATAAAAGTATAAACTAATACGGCAAGTATTTTTAATATTAATCTCTTCTTTTAATACTTTAGCACAGTGGTTACCTGCTCTTACACAAATATTATAATGATCAAGATATAAGGCTGTATCTTGACTAAATATTCCTTCTAGATTAAAAGCAGTTATTCCCCCTTTACTAGTAGTATTATAAAGAATAACTTTATCTATTTCTTGCAATCTTTTAATAAGATATTCTTTTAGTTCTCTTTCATATTTTTCTATATTATCCATTCCTATTTTAGTAAGATAATCAATAGCTGCCCCAAGTCCTATTACTTCAGCAATTGGTGGTGTACCAGCTTCTAGTCTTGTTGGAACTGTTTTAAACTCCATATTACCATCACTATCAAAGGACTGATTCATTCCTCCACCATATTCGATAGGTCGCATTGCTTCTAAATATTCTTTCTTAGCATATAAAACTCCTACTCCTGTTGGTCCTAACATCTTATGAGCAGAAAATGTTAAGAAATCAATATTATCTTTTATTACATCTGTTTTTTGGTGAGGTACACTTTGAGCTCCATCTACTACAAATAAAATATCTCTATCATGACATAACTTACCTATCTTATTGATATCTCTAACATCACCAATAACATTAGTTACAGCAGCAAGAGATATTACTTTAGTCTTAGCTGTTATATATTTCTCTAAGGTAGTATAAGAAAGTTCATGATTTTCTTCTAAAGGAACAAACACTACTTTTATATTTTTTCTTCTTGCTAAAATAAGCCAGGGAAGAACAGCTGATGCATGCTCTGCTTTACTAATGATTACTTCATCACCACTAGTTAAATAGTCTTCCATAAAACCAAATACTACTCTATTTAGAGAATCGGTTGCTCCTTCAGTAAAGACTATCTCATCTTCACTAGAAGCATTTATAAAGTTCTTTACTTTAGTTCTAACTTTTTCATACTCATCACTAGCTTTTAGACTTATTTTATAATCTCCTCTATGAATATTAGCCGGATAATTGTAATAATAATCAGTCATTTTTTCAACTACACTTTTAGGCTTTAGAGTAGTTGCTCCATTATCAAAATAAATTAAACCAGTTGATAAAATGGGAAAATCTTCTCTATTCATGAAAAAACACCTCCTAACTTATTATTTTTAAGATATTATCATTTATTAGTTTAATATAGTTATCATCTTTTGCATCGTTTAGTAAAAAGGACTCTAATAGTAGTCGCACACTTTCTTTTGAACCTATCCCTTTAGTTTTTAAGTAGAAGATAATATCACTAGGAAATGGTCCAATATAAGCTGAATGATTAGCAACTACATCAAATTCATCTATATAAAGATTAGGATTTATCTCTCCTTTTGCCATAGCAAATGGATGAATCATACTATCTTGATTACAAATACAACTCTTTAATCCTTTAGGTACTACGCCATCAATATTAAAGGTTAAATCTCCTTCTTTATAACTTACTCCATGGCAAATAACATTACTCTTAGTATTTTCATCTTCATGATAAACTACTATGTTATTTAATATTTTTTTAGAAGTAATAGTTGTTAAGAAGAGATTAATTTCTCCTTCATTCATCAGATGAATTTCTATCTTAGAGGATAAGTCTTTAACAAAGATATAACAGTTTACTTTAGCTTTTACTAGTAATTTACAAGTAACATTATCTTTTATATTTAGATAAATAACATCATCTTCTAAAAATACATAACTACTATCTTTATCTACTTCTCTATACTTTTCATCATCTAATAATATTTTATTCTCTAGCATCATTATCACTCATTTCATTTTCCCTAAGATAACCATTACTTTCTATTTCTTTAGCAAACTCAAATGGTCCTGTCTTAACTATCTTTCCATCTATCATCTCATGAACATAATCAGGATGAATTAGTGATAATATTCTACTATAGTGAGTTATTATTAAAATAGCTGTATCAGGATTTTCTTCTTTATATTTGTTAATACTTTCGCACACTATTTTTAAACTATCAACATCTAATCCACTATCTAACTCATCTAAAAGAATAAGTTTTGGTTTAAGTATCTTTAACTGTAAGACTTCATTTTTCTTCTTTTCTCCACCAGAAAATCCTTGATTTACATAACGATGAATCATTTCTTTATCCATTTTTAATTCTTCGGTTTCTTTATTTAAGTCTTTAATAAAGGTATAAAGATTAAGTCTTTCCCCTGTTCTTTCAGTAAGAGCTGTTCTTAATACTTCTCTATTAGTAACTCCTATTATAGTCTTAGGATCTTGCATTACATAATAGATACCACATCTTGCTATATAGTCTGTTTCTTTATCTAACATTTCTTCATTATTAAATTTGATACTACCAGACTTAACAAGATATTTCTTATCTCCCATAATTACTTTAGCAAGGGTACTTTTTCCTACTCCATTAGGACCCATTATCGCATGTATTTCCCCTTCTTTTATATTAAGTGAGAAGTCTTTTAATACTTTCTTTCCACTTTCCTTAACATCTACTACTAAATTTTCTATATTTAACACTAATATCACCTTTCTTTCTTGGCGCTTTTATTATAGCATTATTTTTATATTTTGCATAATATATTGCCAAAATTAGCTAAAAAAAGTACAATGTTTTTAGGAGGATTTTTTATGAGTGATTGTTTATTTTGTAAAATTATTGATGGTAGTATTCCATCTTATACCGTATATGAAGATGATAAGGTTAAAGTTTTCTTAGATATTAATCCTAATAATGATGGTCATTTACTAGTTATTCCAAAGGAGCATAAAGCTAATCTTTATGAAATGGATGACGATACTTTAATTTATATGTTAAATATTATTAGAGAAAAATTAAAACCTATCTTAAGTGATAAGTTAAATATTGATGGATTAACTATTTCTCAGAATAATGATTATGGTCAAGAAGTAAAACACTTTCATATTCATGTTATTCCAAGATATAAAAATGATAAATTCCCACTAGCTTCTGATTGTTCTAAGGTAGAAGATGTTTATCATAAGTTAGTTGGTTAATGAAAAGGAGTATATATAAAGCTCCTTTTTATAATACTTATATTAGTGAGAATAAAAACAATTTCTTATCACATCTAATTTATAATATATTATGTTTTTGACATCTTTATTTGATACAATCTTCTTTTCTCATATCCAATAAAAATTTATCAAAATCAGATTCAAATAGTCTATCTTGAACTACCCTATATTTTTCAAATTCTGATAGTGCAAAACCTTCAGCAACTTTATGAGAAACTTTTCCTGGATTATCTAATATATCTCGCTCGTTAAATTGTAGAAATATATCAAGTCTATTTTTCCAATCTTCCATGATCATAGGAATATGTCTTTCTGCTTGATCTTCAGCATAATCTAAATACATTGTAACTATTCTTTCTAGTGATTTAAGTTCATTCTTTGTTAAGTAATTTTTAGCAATAACAACATCACTTACCATTATTTTACCATTTGGTGAGTTCTTCCAATTCGTTAAGCCCATATGCTCTTTCTCATGATTTGCTCGCTCCACAATAACCTCAGCTGCTGTATTCCCATGAGTTGCATAATGCATCTTATTTTGAACCGTTTTAAAAAACTCTTGTGTTAATGGCGACTTAGAATTATAGTCTAAACTAGTAGAATATATGTCAGTAATTTTCTGATAAAAGTTTCTCTCACTAATTCTTATTTCTCTAATTTCTTGTAATAATTCATCAAAATAGTTTTCATCTAGAAAAGAACCATTTTTAAGTCTCTCTTTATCTAGTACATAACCCTTAACAGAATATTGTTTTAATACATTAATAGCCCATAATCTAAAGTCTATTGCTCTTTGACTATTAACTTTAAAACCAACAGCAATAATAACATCTAGATTATAATACTTTGTATTATAGTTTTTACCATCTTCAGCAGTATGTAAGAAATACTTACATACTGCGTTTTCATTCAATTCTTTATTAAAAATCTCTTTTAAGTGCATAGTAATATTATTTCTAGTAGTTCCAAATAGTTCAGCCATTAATTTTTGACTTAACCATACAGATTCATCATCAACTATAACCTCAATAGTCTTTTCTTTATTTTGCTTTGTAAATATTAAAAATTCAGCTGTAGAATTTCTAATTTGTAAATTTTTCATAATAACTTCTCCTCCTTTTTGCTAATTAAATTATACTATTTTTTCCTAACCATAAGCTCATTATTTTTATACACACATCTAACTTATAATATATTTAATTAATTTTGAAAATAGTTTTTAATTAAATAATTATTCTTTTAAGATATCTCGTACTAATTATTTTATAAAGAAAGAATAAATAAAATCTATTAAGAAAACTATGATAAACATATTAGTTAAAAATCTAGGTACCTTATGTATTATCCTATCTAAGTACTTTCTTGCTATAAATAAAAATATATAACTAGCTACTACCCAACCGAGTGATACTTCAACTGCTATATATTTCCCATAATTGAATCTAAGGTCACTATAGTCCCAATAAGATTTATGAAGAAAAAATTCTACTAAGTGACCACCGATTAACTCAAGAATAGTTAAAATAAAAAAATTTAATAGTAATGTTATTAAAACCTTTCCCCATTTAGAAATTCTAAATTTAGTAAAAGCAAACTTTTCAATTAATAACATTACAATTATCCCAAAACCATATACTGGCATCCAAGGTCCTACAAACGGATTATCAGTTAAGTGATGATGAATAATTAAATGAAGAATATTTTCATAAATATAACCAATCACTGAAAAGATAAAAAAGTATGATAAATAATAATACATAATAATCACCATACTTAGTTTTTACATTTTCTTTTATTTATATACTTATTTTAAGAAAAAAGCCTTAGAAACAAAGCTCTAAGGTTTAACTACCAAGTACAAACACTTCCTAAAATAATAGCTAATAAGATATATAAAACTATAATTATAACAAAACTATTTCTAGGTTTAGAACATCCACAAGAAGTTGTTACTGGTTGATTATTTGAACAAGACATTTTAACACCTCCCTTTTAAATTAAATATAGGCACCTATAATGATTACTAGTAAGATAAATAGTACTAAAACAATAGCACTTGACGAATTGCAATTACCCATAAATTAATCCTCCTTTTTTTCTAGTGTTCACATTATTTTATGGTATTTTTCTAAATGTGTGATTATTTGAAGGATGTTTTTTAGTGTTTTCCAAAATAATGGTAGATGTCTATTCCTAATTCTTTGTCTTCATCGTCTAGTATATATCCATTTCTTAAGGCTACTTTTTTACTAGCTTTATTATTTTTATCTATTTTTAATTCTATATCATTTAGTCCTTTAATATTTTCTATTAAGTAAGGGGTTACTTGAGCTAATACTTTTTCACCATAACCTTTTCCTCTTAAGTCTTTATCAACGCTATACCATACTTCTACTACTCCGGTACTAGACATATCTAAAGTTCCAACTACACCAATATTTTTCTTATCTTTATTTACTACATATGCTTTACCTATTTCCATTTTATCATCAGATTTTGCTTCATGTTTATCAAGGAAAGAGATAAAGTTATGAGAAATATATTTATTGATATTTTTATCTCTATTAAGTTTCATTAGAAGACTATAGTGTTTTATCTTATCGATTTTTTCTAAATTAAAGTTTCTTAGTTTTATCATAATACTCCTCACCTTTTCTAAATTAATAATACTTTTAAAGTAGTTACCTGTCAATTTATTTTTGAGAAGTTTTACGTCACTCCTTGCTTATTTCTTAAAGGTTTGTTATCATTATATTGCATGTAGATAGCATGAAGGAGGGAAATAACGTGCAAAAGAAAAAAGGTATAGCATTTCTATTACTTATAGTTTTAGTTTGTGTATTAGTTACAGGTTGTGGAAAGAAAGCTGAGCTTGAAAAGAATTCTACTATTGTTAAATATAAGGGTGGAAAAATTAAAGCAGAAACTTTATATGAAGATTTAAGAGATAAATATGGTATTAGTGTCTTAATTGATATGATTGACCATAATATTTTCGATAAAAAATATAAAACAACTGATGATGAAACTAAGTATGTAGATAATCAAATAAGCCAAATGAAATCACAATATGGTGACAATGATGAAACTTTCTTAGCAGCTGTTAAACAGTATTTAGGTGTAGAAAGTATTGATGAACTTCGTAAGATGATTTCTTTAGAATATAAGAGAAATTTAGCTGTTGAAGATTATATTAAAGATAATATTAAAGATGATGAAATTCAAAAATATTATGATGAAGAAATTATCGGTGATATGAAGGTAAGACATATCTTAATTAAACCAAAGACTACTGATGATATGTCTACTGAGGAAAAAGAAGATGCTGAAAAGAAAGCTAAAGAAAAAGCTGAAAAGTTAATTAAGAAATTAGACGATGGAGCAGATTTTGCTAAACTTGCTAAGAAGTATAGTGACGATACTGGTAGTAAAACCGATGGTGGTTTAATTGACTATTTCAATAAAGATAGTGGTATGGATGAAGCATTCTTAAATGCCTCTATCAAACTTGAAAAAGGAAAATATACAACTGAACCAGTTAAGTCAACTTATGGATATCATATTATTTTAAAAGTTGATCAAAAGAAAAAGGCTTCTTTAAAGAAATCAAAGGATGACATTCTAGATAAATTGAAGGATGAGAAACTTAATGCTGATGCATCTCTTCGTTATGAAACTTTAATTGAAGTTAGAAAAAAAGCTGGTCTTAAATTTAAGGATGATTCTTTAAAGAAAGATTATGATGAATATATGAATAAGTTAATGGAAAATGCTAAATCAAGTAGTACATCTAATAGTTAATATTAAAAGAGCTAGTAATTAAACTAGTCCTTTGAGTGTGTAAGGAATTCTGTGTAAATGACATCTAACCATGATAGTTAGGAACTTTATATAGGTTCCTTTTTGCTATTTAAATAATATCACATAATATTTAATTTTCAAAGAACTAAATTCTTTCATCAAACATAATAGATAATTCAGATAATATTAGTCCCCAATTTCTATATGCTTGATCCCATTTTTTCGCTATATTCTTAGTAGCTAAATATAGGCATTTTAGTAATGACATATCAGTTGGGAAAACAAATTTAGTTTTAGTAAATTTTCTAAATTGTCTATTTAACGATTCAATTGTATTTGTTGTATACATTATTTTTCTAATTGAATCAGAAAATTGGAAGAAAGGACAAATTGCCATCCCAGTTTGATTCCCATATTTTAAATGATGAAACATATTTATCATCCCATTTATTTTTTACTTCTTGTAATTGTTCATATCCCTTTTCTTCATCTACTGAGGTATAAATTTTCTTTAAATCATTTGTAAATTCTTTTAAATCTTTATAATTAACAAATTTTACTGAATTTCTTATCATATGAACAATACATCTTTGCTGTACTGTATTTGGTAATGCTGCATTTATAGCTTCTTTAATTCCTGTCAAATTATCGCTACATATTATAAGTATATCTTTAACACCTCGCTGTTTTAATTCGTTTAATACACCTAGCCAATACTTAGCTGATTCATTCTCTCCAATCCATATTCCTAAAACTTCTTTAAATCCTTCCGAATCGATACCTAAAGCAATATAAGCTGCTTTTTTTACTATATGATTATCTTCTCTTACACTAAAGTGTACTGCATCTATAAATACAAATGGATATACATCATCTAGTGGTCTTTCTTGCCATTCCTTTATTTCTGGTATTATTTGATCAGTTATATTACTAACCATTGTTGCCGATACTTCTATGCCATATAGTTCCTGAATTTGCTCATTTATATCTCTGGTTGTTAAACCATTTCTATAATTTGTTTTTTCTGTCTTTTTATCATACTTAGAATATCCCATTGATGAGTCAAATTCAGCATTCATCATTTCTTGTAATGCACCTTTAAACATATCCTTTAATGCGCTTGATAAATCTTTAGCAGTATTTATTTCATAATTTTCTTGTAATAATTTTAATATTTCTTTTCCATTGTTATTTTCTTTCATAATAAAAATCTCTCCATTTCTTTTATTGTATCATGGAAAGATTGCTTATTTACACAAATTATTTACAGACTCTGTAATCATCTTTTTATCATTATTTTCTTTTTAAAGTATATGGTTTGCCCTTAACTTCAGTAAAGAAATTGCTAGTTAAATCTTCACTTTCTTCTTGATGAATATATGCGTTTTCATATGCTTGAATAATTGATTCATCATCTACATCTACATCTACTAGAACAGTTCTTTGTGTTAATTGTGGTTCTTCTTCTGGTGTAAAATATCTTACTCTAGCATTAGATTCATCATAAAGAGTTGTTAAATTATCAAAGTGTATAATTTTGTCTCTTTTTAAGTCTTCAAATTTAGCACTTCCAATATCATAAACATCATCGTCAATTATTGGTGACATCCTCCCCCGCCTAAAGAGGTGGGGCTTCCTTTCGTACAAAAGCGAACAGTCGGTTCTCGTTCGATAATACCAATGTACTAAGCATAAGCG
>OGPT01002800.1_pt1 | contig 13465 bp, 25 predicted proteins | sample 1552951 | NCBI WGS metagenome assembly OGPT01 (sample SAMEA2580224, study PRJEB22360) | human gut metagenome | biome: human gut; feature: human-associated habitat; material: faeces | place: Denmark | collected 2008/2010
AGACACTTATTACAAGTTAGTCAACGGGGTATTCACGGAAGTTGATAGATAATAATTTAAGTATATGAAAAAAGGTGATAAAGTAACAACAACCCACGTGGAAGGGATATTCACGGTGAAAAGCATTGACGAAAAAAGCGGGATCGCCACGATCAAGCAGCAGAGAGGATTGATGTTCAAGGTTCCCGTTAGCTCTCTACGCAAGGTTCTTTAGTTCTGTTATTTGTTTGTTGGTAATTAAAAACGGCCGGGTGGAAGTCCCGGCACACGGTGGGTAACAGCTTGGAGAAGCATCTTCCCTCTTTTCACACACGCATTACAAGGTGTTCGAGTCACCTTCCCACCTCTCTAAAAAAGAAAACCGCCTACTTTGAACGATAGCGGTTAAGTTCTTTGAAATACTGGTAGACTATAACATATACCGCCATAGTCGAGCGGGGCTGGTGAACTTCCGGGCAACACTCCGGGAGTGGCGAAAGTCGCACGTCAAAGGTGCATTATGCCAGCGTACAACCCGTGCCGGGTCACGTTACCGGGGTTCGACTCCCCGGGGGTTGTCAATTATTAATTAATTCAAACACAAAGATATGGAAATAATTCAAATTAATCAAGCCGAGATGATACAGGCTATCAACAAGGCAGAAGTGGATATTCAAATATCGACAGCGAAACAATACCCACGGGATATACACAAGGTGTTAAGCACTATAGAGACTTACGCCACGATGGACACGGAAACGGCAGAAGATTGTTTTTACGCTTTACGAAGAGGACGAGGTAATGATGCAGCCGTGATCGAGGGGTTATCGGTTCGCATGGCCGAGATCGTGGCGGGGGCGTGGGGAAACATCAGGGTTCAAACTAGGATAATAGGCAATGACGGGAAGACGATCACGGCGATGGGTATTTGTCACGACCTTGAAACGAATTTTGCCGCTTCCGTTGAAGTGAAACGCAGGATAACCGATAAGTTCGGGAAAACATTCTCCGAGGACATGCAAGTGGTCACGGGAAACGCCGCTTCGGCTATCGCTTTCAGGAACGCCGTTTTCAAGGTTATCCCGAAAGCGGTGACGAAAAAGGTGATCGCTAACGTGAAACAAGTTGCATTAGGTCAAAGTATCGATTTAGAAACTAGTCGCAAGAGAATGATCGATTATTTCTCGAAAATCGGTGTAACCCAAGAACAACTTCTTGATCACTTGGAGGTGAAAGGTGTTGATCAAATCGACAAGGAAAACATAATATACCTCAGGAGCCTCGCCAACGCTATAAAAGAAGGTACCACGTCGGTAAAAGAAACGTTCGGGAACAAGTTCGAGACGGTTGTTGACACTTCTATCGATCCCTCGACTCTCAAAACGGAATCTGACGTGAAGGCCGCCTTGTTGAAAGGCCAAGTAACCAAAGAGGAGGCCGACAAGTTGATCGAGAATTTAAAACAGGCAAATTCATTAAACAATGGAGAGACAAAAGAACGACCTTCAGGACAATCCTGAATGGTACAGAGACAGGTTATTCCATTTCACCAGCTCGGAATTGTACAAGCTACTTTCCGAGCCACGTGAAAAGGTAAAGAAAGAAGCTGGAGAGCTTTCCGAAACTTCAAAATCGTACGTGTACGATAAAATTTCAGAGTACATAACTAATGGAACTTGCCTAGATTACAAGGATATTAACACTAGAGAGGTGGCGTGGGGTAAGGAACTAGAGATAAGTGCAAGACACGCTTACGAGAAGAAAAAAGGCGTGGAGGTAAACGACTGCGGTTTTTTCGAGTTTAATGATTACTTCGGTGGATCCCCGGATGGACTTGTCGGTCAAGACGGTTTTATCGAGATAAAATGCCCGTTTAACACCTCGATTCACGTCAAGCATCTTCGCTTAAAGGACGAGAATGACTTGAAAAAAGAGCATTACGAGTATTACGTGCAGATACAAGGTAATTTTATCGCAACGGGACGCAAATGGTGTGATTTCATTAGCTATGACCCTAGATGCCAAAGTGAACTTTTTGCACTCAAAGTGATACGTGTTTTGCCTGATCAAGAATTTATCGAGAATTGTATCAAAAAACTAGCGAAGGCAAACGAGTACAAGGAAAAGGTGATGGATGAGATCATCAAGTTGCAATGTGCTTAATAATTAAAATTCAGACAAGATGATAAAGATTATAGCAACAGGAAACATCGGCAAGGATGCCGAGTTGAAACAAATCGGGGGCAATAATTACGCTTGCTTTTCCATCGCCATCACGGAGAAGGTAAAAGGGGAATCACGAACGACATGGGTTGATGTCGTGAAGTACGACAAGGAAGGGAAATTAACCCCTTACTTGAAGAAGGGTGTCCGGGTTCAAGTTATAGGTAAACCGACCACGTCCGGTTACACGAACAAGAACGGTGACATCGTTTCAACCCTGACGATATGGGTGATGAACGAACTCGAATTTCAAGGAGGGATGAAAAAGGAAGAAGGCAACGGTGGAGGGTTGGATAACATCCCGCAGGATGATGATAGTGACAATATACCATTCTGATCATGTTGTACGACCCGAAAAACCCAATAGACAGGGAGAGAGCCACTAGACGGATGAACGAGTTCTTTCAAAAAGGACAAGTGTTTGATTTGACGGGGAAAAATCCTAAAAGGACGATCCGTCAGAACTCGTACTTGCATCTTATCCTAGGTTATTTCGCCGTCGAGACGGGTTATACCATTGAATGGGTAAAAGAAAAGTATTTCAAGAAACTTTGTAACAAGGATGTATTTTACAGGGTGAAACACGATAAATTTCTCGGTGATGAACCTTATTATCGAAGTAGTAAAGATCTTGACACGGGAGAAATGACAACGGCGATTCAACGTTTCAGAAACTGGGCCTCGTCAGAAACTGGAATATACCTTCCCGAACCTAACGAGGACAAGTTTCTTCAATATATCGAGATAGAGTTGCAACGACACAAGGAGTACTTATGAAATCCATCCCCAACACCCTACACGCCGGCTTGCTCAAGCTTCTTGAATCGTTACCCGATCACGTGACGGGGGTATCTGTTCGGGAGCTTGAGTTCAAGAGGAAGGCAACGTTATTAAAAAGGAAACTTGAAAGATGTAAGGACATAACACATGAAAGTACAGCTAATAAACCTCGGCCGGAACAAGGTGAACGAGATAGTTTACCCGGCTGACATGAAAGTCTTGCAGAGGATAATCAACAAGCACGTGTTAACCACTTGCTGGGAGTTGTCACCCTCTGGCAAGGAAGATAACGAACACCTTGTCCTTCGGGGCATGGACATGATTGGAAAGATTAAAATTTTAAAACAATAAAAATTATGACAGCGAATTGGTTTGAAGTAAAAGTAAAATACACGAAAGTAGATGAAGACGGCAGGCAAAGAAAAGTGTCCAAATTATACCTATTGGATGCCGTTAGCTTCACGGAAGCGGAGAGTAGAATTATCGAGGAATTAAGAGAGATAATTCAGGGCGATTTCTACATAGAGGCGATAAAGAAATCCAACATTACCGAACTAGTAGAATCGAATGACGGTAACGATGATAAATGGTTCAAGGCGAAAGTCACCATTATTGACGCTGACAGTATTTCCGGCAGGGAAAAAAGATCGAACCAGTACTTTCTCGTTGCCGGTTCCGACGTTGACAAGTCGTTGGAAAATTTACAGAAAGCGTTATCCACTTACGTTGTCCCGTTCGAGATCGTGCAAGTTGGTGATTCAAATATAATGGACGTGTTCCCTTATTTCGAGGACAAACAAGAATAAAACACAGCCCGTGAAACTGGCATGAATGAGTGGTGCAATTGGTAGACACTATAATGTTCCGGTTATGGTCGTATCATGCCTAAAGATGATGCTAAGTGCTAGTACGTCGAAAATAAAGCCTGACACACTGGAAGTTATCGTACGGTGCGGGTTCGATCCCCGCCTCATTCACTAATTAAAAACAACTAAACATGAAAACAAAATACGACAGGGTCATCGGTATAGACCCGGATGTAAACAAGAGTGGCGTGACAGAATTGCACGTTGAAACTAGAATGTTAAATATAGCGTCATTATCCTTTCCCGATCTAATGGATTACCTGCAATACATGAAAAAAAAGTTCGTGGATAAAGGGGAAAACGTGATCGTGGTTATCGAGGCGGGATGGAAAAGACAATCAAACTGGCATACCACGAACACGAGAAGTATTGCCGCTGCCGCAAAAACCGGGAATAGCACCGGAAGAAATCACGAGGTGGCACGCAAAATAGCTGAAATGGCAAGGCATTACGGTCTTGAAGTTGACGAGATAATGCCGTTAAAAAAGTGTTGGAAGGGGACCGATGGCAAGATAACACACGAGGAATTATCTTACATAGTGGGTGGTTTAGACAAGCGACAATCGCAGGATTGTCGTGATTCTTGCTTGATCGCTTGGGAATATGCCGGGTTGCCGATTAAAATAAAAGCACGATGAAACGTCCTACTAGACCACCCAAACCACCCTCTAACCCACCGGATCGTGGCATCGTGATCATCGCTACATCCCAACCCACGGACTGCCTAACCTGTATTCACCATTCAGTTTGGAAATACAACTTGATCGAGTGCAAGTACAGGGTTTGCCCGCAGCCGAATTGCAAGGATAATAACATTACATGTATAAACCATAAAAAAGAAACTATATGAGCAAGAAAAGAGCAACCCACTCCGGGAAAATCACGATCCCGGTAGAAGTAGAAGTGAAATTCAAGACGGTAAAACGTGAAGAAGAATTTGTTAGCATGACAGCTTACGAGATGCTGGCTAACGCTTACAAGGAAGCCTTTGACGAGTGTACACGATTGAAGGCCAAGCTGGCGAGAATACAGGAATTGATTAAAGAATAAAAACAAACAATATGTTAGGAAAACCGCAACGCATGGTACTATCCACTTATTTAGATTGCAAAAGACGAACAAAAAAAGATCTTGGTTTTAACACCAAAGATATTAATGATGAAATACTTGTAAGATCGATTCTTGCAAACAGCAGTATTTTAGACAGATCCAGCGAACGCTCTTATCATCGTGTCCGCGAAGCGGTATATTTGATTTGCAAGCAACTTTGTCCCGGGCAATGGTGTGATCGATGTCATTGCGAGCATTACAGTTCAGTAAGCGCTTGGAATTGCTGTAAAACACGCCCCAAGGTATGTAAAGAATACGCTAAGTATATCGCTAAAAAAGAAGAGAGAGAATAAATTAAAATCGATATGAAAGTAAAAATAACAAGAGTTGTTCTCGTGATGGAGGACGGGAGCAAGACAACGATTAAACCTAACAAGATCGTTGAAGGGTTGATAGAGTTCATGGAGAAAAAGAAACAAGAGTTGTGATATGAATTACATCGAGCAAATTAGAAAGTTTTGGCAATGCAATAACGAGCGTCCTATCGGTTGTAATGCGACCGCTTTGTATTTTTATCTTTTGAATATAAACAATTCATTAGGCTGGAAGGACACGTTTAGACATTCCGACAGGTATATCGCTATCCAGTTAGGTATATCAGTCAACACGGTTAGAACTGCTAAAAATTTACTCGCCCAACTTGGTTTAATTTCTTTCAAGGCACCTCAAAAAAAATCGAAAAGTTTAGATGGTTGCACGTTGTATAGTTTATCAACCGTGTTAAATACTGACACGGTTCCTGATACGGATGTTGACACGGATACTGACACGGTTCCTGATACGGATGTTGACACGGATGCTGATACAAGAGATAAACTAAACAAAACTAAACAAGAAAATATAGAGAGTGGTTGTTTATCCCCACCGGGAGAGAATTTGGAAGAACAAACTAGAAAGGTGGATAAAAAAGATCCCCCTAAAAAAGTCGTGAAAAAGAAAGAAAAAAGTTCCGGCAAAAAAGAAAGAAAGAATTTCACCCCTCCATCGGTTGATGACGTTTCAGCTTATTGCAAGGAGAACGGGTACACGATAAGCCCTTGGAAATTCGTGAACTATTATACTTCTAACGGGTGGATGGTAGGCAGAACTAAAATGAAAGATTGGCAAGCGGCGGTTAGAAATTGGCAATCAAAAGAAAAAGAGTATGGAAACAAGAACAGCACGGTCGTTCTCGATTCAAGACCTGATTCAAAGCTTCGAGATTCAAGCGATTTCTCACAGAAAGACTATTCAACTGGCTTTTGAGGAAACCATAGAGAATGATAGGGTTTACGATGAACACGCTAAATTCATTTGCGAGCTTGGAAACAATTACTGTCGAAGCGAATTTCGAGAGTTTGTCGTTGATGAACACAACAAGAGCGTGTTAAGATTCCTAACGTATTATTTCAACGGCAGCAAGAAGGCTCTTGAGGTATTCCCGGACAAGGATTACAAGTTACACAAGAATATCCTTCTAGTTGGCCCACCGGGAACCGGGAAGACCATGATAATGCAAATATTCTCTGATTACTTGCGAATCATGGGAAACCCGAACCAGTTTTATAACATCAGTCTAACCCAGATGGCTAATCATTACAAGTTAAACGGAAACATAGACCGGTACACGTACAACGAGACCGGTGCAACCGGGTTTGAAGGAAATCCCATGAACGTGTGCCTTAACGACATCGGGATAGACCTGGGCAAGCAAAAAAGTTTCGGTACAGACATGGGGTCTATCGTTGAAGAATTTCTTTTCGCCAGGTACGAGATTTTTCAAAATCACCGGAAAAGGACTCATCTAACCAGCAACTTGAGCGTGAAAGATTTTAAAAACACGTTCGAGAGTAGATTGGTTGACAGGTTCAAGATTTACAACGTTATCTCTTTAACCGGGGAATCAAGAAGAAAGTAATTCATAAAGAAGAGTTAATAACATATCATGACAGCAAACGGTATAGAACACCCGGACTTCCAGAATTCAAAGGAACTGGCCCGGCGTGACAGTGAAACGATAAAACAGAAGAAGATCAAGGCTCCGGAACCCGGTAAGTTCCGGGAGAAGCAGGGAAACGCTATTTATTTCTTTCAAACCGAGGAACGGATGAAAAACTCGATCATCCACACCAAGGAGTTTAAATCAAGGTATTTTAAAAGAATAGATTAACATGACACTGGAAGAGAAATTCAAGCGGAGATTAATTGACAGCATAGCGAGACACGACCTCGCCGGGACGATCCGGGCGCAACAAGATTTGGAAAACTTGAAAAGCACGGGTTTCAACAAGAGAGTGAGCGTTAAAGCGATCGTGGATGAACTTGACAAGGAAGACAGGAACAGGGTATTGAGAAGTCTCAACAGGATTCCGATAATGGCCGACATCCTCGAATCCTTGCTGGTTGACTTTCTCGACGAGCTAGAGAGGATCGATAACACGATAGTTATGCAAAACATCACCCCTGAAGTTATCAACATCAAGAAATCTGCGGCGAGCATCAGGGGATTGATGAACACCGGTGGAGAGAAAGTGGCAGAGAGGTTCGGGGAGTTGTGCGACAGGGTCAAGCTGGTTATAGATAACGAGTTTAGCAGGATGGAAGTGGAAAGTAAAAGAAAAATGGCATGATATGATAATAGCTTGGTTCAGTTGCGGTGCGACCTCGGCGGTTGCTTGCAAGATGGCGTTAAACATGTACGATGATGTAAGAGTTATTTACATCAACACTGGGAGCCATCACCCGGATAACGTTCGTTTTAAATCGGATTGCGAGAGATGGTACGGGCGAGAGATCGAGGAATACAGGAGTGATAAATATAATAACGTCGCTGAAGTTTTAAGAAAAGGATTTATCAATTCCCCGCGCGGCGCGGCTTGCACTCTTGAATTGAAAAAAAAGATTCGATACAAGATAGAAAAAGAGGTCGGGGAATGGGACGGTCAAGTGTGGGGATTTGATTTTTGCGATCGGGAGATTAACAGGGCTATTCGATTCAAGGAACAGAACCCATTAACCAAACCACTTTTCCCGTTAATCGAGAATCATATCACGAAAGAAGGCGCGTTGGCCATGTTGCGCATGGTTGGGATCGAGTTACCAGCAATGTACAAGCTCGGGTACAATAATAATAACTGTATCGGGTGCGTGAAAGGTGGAATCGGGTACTGGAACAAGATCAGGGTAGATTTCCCGGAAGTGTTCAAGGAAATTGCAACTATCGAGCGTGAAATAGGGGCAACTTGCTTGAAAGACGGTGATGGAAATAAAATTTTTCTTGACAAGCTAGACCCGTGTAGAGGTATGGACGTGCAACCTGTTATTCCCGACTGCGACCTGTTCTGTCAAATAGAGTTTCAAAACATCATTGACAAGAGAGTGCCTGAAATTTTGAAAGGGAAACTTGACATCAAAGAGATTAAATAACAAGTGAAGAATACCAGCGAAAGCTGGCTAGAGACCATGGACACCAAAAAAGGATATTTTATAAATCACGTGGATGAAGCTCAATATTTTATCGAAAAGCTAACCAATGAAAAAACGGCCCAAATTCCTTATCTAATGGATTCAAGTGACAAGAGTTATTATATAACGATCAGCGGGAAAGTATTCTTTGCTAAAACGATTAGCGGGAAAGGATTCGTGATTCAAAAAGAACACGTGAGGCGTCCTTTGTCTGAGAAATTTGTCAAGCTATCAATCGGGAAACACCGTGAAATTCAAGTGACGGTGGCGCAATGCCTGTACAACTCGTTCGTGATTGGCAAGTGGCTTGATGTCAGGCCATGCTACAAGAACGGTAACAAGCTTGATTACTCGTTAGATAATTTAGTATTACCTTTCGAGGCCTCCCAAGTCATATCATCAAGCAAAATGGGCATGTACGCTGGATTGTATAAATCACATTTTGAACGGGTACGGTTATACTTGTCAAGGACGTTTAACTTATCAAAGGAAGATGCAGAAGATATTGTTCAAGACGCTTTTATTCACGTGACATGCAACAGGGATTGTGAAGACATTCTCGTAACGTGGGTGTGGTATTGCAAACAAAGAGTAAAAGATTTTATTCAAAAGAGATGCTCGTTATCGTGTTTTGATTACGACCCGTATTTTTTCAACAAGGATTTCGAGTTTCCCCTTTACGACTTGTTGCCCGTGAAGAGAGACAGGGAGATACTAGAGATGAGATACAAGGGATACAAGAACACGGAAATTGCTAAAATATTGTCTATTAGTAAAGGGAACGTGGATGCTAGAATATCAAGATCATTAACCTTGATCAAGAAAATATTAAAAAAAGACCTGGAATATTATGAAAAAAGAAGACGTGTTTAAACTTTTCGGCATAGACGATCTAAGGGATCTTCCAGATGCCGTTACAAAAATTATAGAGGGTGATTTAAACGACCGAAACGATATGTACAAGGAATTAATTAGATTGAACAATTACGATATGTCTCACGATTGGTTCCAAGAATTGTACGAGAGCGAGCTATCCGAGAGAAAACAGAAAAAACAAGATTTCACGCCCGATTCTCTAGGGATTCTATGCTCGGAATTAACCGGACAACATGGACACCTTCACGAGCCAACCGCCGGGAACGGTTCTATGATAATAGCAGACTGGTGGCAGCGTTGCAACAAGTTGATCCCGTGGGAACATTTCCCGTCTCAACACATGGTAACGTGCTGGGAGTTATCATCGAGATCTATCCCGATACTGCTACTGAACCTGTCGATTCGTGGAATCATGGGGTACGTGTATCACGGGGACGTGCTTGAAAACGAGATAAAACAAAAATACATACTACTGAACCAGAGGGATGACACCCTGGCGTTCTCGGAAATAATTAAAGCTAGTGCTAACATGAAAATAGTTCAAAAATGAAACTTAGAGAAGTGTACGACACTTGGGTGCCGTTTAAAAAACGTCAAGTGAAAATATCCACGTTAAGCTGTTACCAAATGCTATACGTTAACATCATAGACCCAGGCATTGGGAACTTGGACGTGGAAACGTTAAACAAGAAGGTGATAATCCCTTTTATCTATAAATTGATGGATTCCGGGAAATCAAAAAAATATTGTTCTGATATACTCATAGTTCTAAAGATGCTTATCAAGTTTGCATCGGATGAACTTGATATAATAGTCCCTGATACGAGCTGGAAAATGACATGGCCAACCAAGAACAAGATTTTAGCGACAAAAATAGAAAGATACACGCCGTCAGAATATCGTGCTATAGTGGATTACGTTCTTGAAAACCCTTCACCGCTCAACCTCGGGATACTGTTGACAATTTGCACCGGGATGAGAATAGGTGAAATATGCGCGTTACAATGGAGTGACATAGATATTAGCAACAAGACCATCCACGTTAGTAAAACTTTGGGAAGAATATACATGATGGATGGCAACGACAGCGATCATGATAAAAAATCAAGAATCGAAATAGGACCTCCAAAAACATCATCGTCTGACAGGTACATACCTATCATGAAAAACGTTATGCCAATAATCAAGAAATTTTCCGCGGTATGCAACCCTGATTACTACGTGTGTACTTGCTCTAACAAGTTCACGGAACCACGCACGTTCAGAAATTATTACCGTGATTTTATATTAAAAAGGGTAAAACTGGATCATTGTATCAAGTTCCACGGGCTCCGTCATACTTTCGCTACCACGCTTATAGAGAATAAGGTTGACGTGAAAACAGTTTCAATGCTACTAGGGCATTCCGATATAAGCACAACGATGGACATCTACGTGCATCCATCGGATCAAACAAAAATGGAAGCTGTAAACAGCGGGTTAAAAAAGATGTTCAGGTAAACGGAAGCTGGCTAAAAAGAGAAAGTGATCATGGAAAAAGAAAAACACTATTACATCAGGGGTAACAAGAAACACCCTGAACTGGTAATCGATAAATTAAAATCTCTCGGTGCGAAAGATACTAAAGATCGTTCATTTGTAAATGAAGATTATGTTTTCTTTATCGACCCGATGAGAGATGTAATCAGTTTTGCCGCAATCAATAGCATTTGGGGGCAATTAATCATCGAACACTGGGAAGAAATCGAGATCGAAGAACCGGACCCCGAAACTGTCACCTTCACTGTTCAAAAAGGACAGACCGACTGTGATAATTGCAAGTTCAAGAGCCTGTGTTACGACGCTAACATAGAGCTGGTACACCTGCTTAAATGCAACGTGTACGATCTGAACTCGATAACGGAAGTTGAACAATCAAAACAATAACAATGAATTATTTCGATATTTACTATGTGGTACGCAAGTTGATCGGTAATATCACTCCTATCAGTGATGATGGTACTAATAAAGAGAGATATTGTAATCTATTAGATCAATGCAAGCTGCTAAATACTTTGTTTTTAGAAGTTTATAACGTGTACGATTCGAACAAGGATAACGAAAATCTTTCTAACAGGAGATGCGCCGAGAAAGCACGTGACACGTTGAAAGAGATAATAGATTTTTATTCAGATAAAATAAAATAGTCATGTTCAAGACAAAGTGCTTTATAAGAAAGAATACCCCGGAATTAAGAGGCAAATTGGGAAAGATGGGATACCGGGTTTGCCGTTGCACCGGGGAAGCAACCGCCGTGTACTTGATGGCGGGACACGGGGATATTCACGCCGTTCACGATGAATCGGTAGACATATTCGAGGACGAGGTAAAATCTGGGGAATGCAAGCTAATTGATTGCGGGGACAACGAGCAACTATTTCTAGCCCTCGCCGCAATGAGGGATGACACCGATAAGGATCAGTATTTCGTGCATGATGAAGAAATACATTGGGTTAATCAAGGTGCGTATATACCTAAGGGTAGCTTGTTTAAATGTTTAGTAGATAAATACTATTTAGATCCTGATAACACGACCCCTAAATTTCATCGTGCCACTGTAAATGAAATTATAGATTATTTTCAATCACAAAAATCATGAGAGAGAAAATAGAAACTTTATTGAAGGCGTTCATCGTTGTATCCTCAGCAGTGGTGTTTCTCGCCTTGTTATCGTCAGTGTTAAAATACTTCCTGCCGGGTGGAGAGTGGATCGTGTCAGGTATCTTTATCATTACCGGGACGTGGTCAGTTTACAGGGCGATGAAACCTAAAAGGAGGTACTTCTCCGTGTGTTACTATGTAAATAATATGATCGGCAACGTCATGTTTGCAGGCGAGCATTACACAGCCGTTCTAGCCGGTAAAATAGTTCGAGAGAGTTTAAGGGATGATGGGGATGATATTCCTGACGATTGTCATGTTACGATAATCTCTTGCACGGAGGTAAGGAAAGAGGATTTCGATCACGCTAAGCAACAAAGATCACGTGCATAAAAAAAGGAGACGTGCAGGCATCTCCTCTAAAACAGGTGTAAGTACTCCTGATAACATGCGGTCCAAAGATATAATTATTTTAAAAGCATCGAATTCGATGGGTTTAAAAATTCAAAATAAATTTGTTGTTTAACTCGATTATCATATCTTTACATCACCAAACAAGAGAACAGAATATCAGGAATATCATGAAAACTAGGGTTTTATTCAGAAAGGATGTCGCTATCCAAGCCATCTTGTACGTGGCGCACGCCATTGGCGAGAGGAAAGACATACACAAAATATGCAAAACTCTCTATTACGCGGATCAGATGCATCTGTCTAAATACGGAAGAAGTATAACAGGAGATGTTTACATTGCCATGAATTACGGTCCGGTACCTTCTAATATTGAGGATATATTCAAGGCCATGAGAGGAGATAGCTATTTTTCTGATCAAGTAGATGACATCAAGGAATATTTTTATTTTGTCAACAAGTATATATTGAAAACAAAAAAAGAACCAGACATGGATTTTTTGTCGGATAGTGATGTTGAATGCCTTGATTCCGCAATATTAAAATGTAAAGATAAATCATTCAAGGAATTGACAATCATGTCACACGACTTGGCGTGGGAAAATACTCAAAAAGATCGAGCGATGTCGGTGAAAGACATACTTCGGGAAATTGGAGATGACGAGGACTACGTGAATTACATCGATAGTCAAGTACAACTAGCAAGATCGTTCAAGTGATGGAATTACCGGAATCATTAATAGAGTCATCAATAACGAGAGGAGTGATACTACATTCTACCGGGTTCGAGAATATAGATCACGGTAAATTTTTCGTTATCATGGGTGTAAACGAGGATAAAGTAGCGGGGTTCTTTTTCATAAACTCGAATGTTCACCGGAGTATATATCAAAAACCAGAACAACTCGCTCTTCAATACCCGTTGAAACGTTCGGATTACAATTTTCTCGATCACGACTCTTTCTTGTGCGCGACCCAAGTGCTAACGTTAAGCAAGAAGTTCTTGTGTAATAGTATCATGCTTGGTGACACGCTGGTGATAAGTAACCTTAGAGATGATCACGTCGAGGAGGTGCTTGAAATGGTTAGAAATTCAAGGGTATTTTCCAAGATTGAAAAGGAACAATTTTTTTACG
>OGPT01002806.1_pt1 | contig 13453 bp, 7 predicted proteins | sample 1552951 | NCBI WGS metagenome assembly OGPT01 (sample SAMEA2580224, study PRJEB22360) | human gut metagenome | biome: human gut; feature: human-associated habitat; material: faeces | place: Denmark | collected 2008/2010
CGTCTTACAAGCCGCCAAAGATGAAGATAAGGTAATCGCTCTGTATGCAAGTATGAAGATTGCTGAAGATATTTCCGATATTGCATGGGAAAATATTTCACGTGCTACAAGAAGCGCCGCTTATACTGCTGGCGGCTTTCGATGGTTTAAGTTATCCCCTTACCTTTCCCCGGAACAAATTGAAAAAATCTTTTACCGGGATAATATTGCAGGGCTTATTTTACTGATCGCTTTGTGTGTATTTGGAGCATTTATCACAACCAAGGGAATTACAAAGAAGAAGATCGGTCGAGCAAGCAATATCGAACTTGGATTAGACCTTGCAGGTGGAGTTAGTATTACATATGAAGTAGATGGCAAGAATGTATCTGATAGTGATATGAAAGATACTGTATACAAACTTCAGAAGCGTGTAGAAGGGTACAGTACAGAAGCAGAAGTTTATCAGGAAGGAAAAGATCGTATCAATATCGAGATTCCTGGAGTAACAGATGCAAACAAGATTTTAGATGAGCTTGGTAAACCAGGAACACTTTCTTTTGCTGTCCAGAAACAGGTAAAAGTAAAGAAGAATGGAAAAACAACGACACAGACAACATTAGATACTGTATTGACAGGTCAAAATGTTAAGAAAGCCAAAGCTGTAACTAATCAGAATCAGACAACTGGTAAGAAAGAATATTTAGTTGCACTTGAATTTGATGCTAAGGGAACAAAGGCATTTGCGAAAGCTACAAAAGCCAATATTGGAAAACCAATTTATATTATCTATGATAATCAGGTGATCAGTGCCCCAAATGTACAGGAAGCGATCACAAAAGGAGAATGTACGATCGATGGTATGGAAAGTTATGAAGCAGCAGAGAATTTAGCTTCATCAATTCGAATCGGTTCCTTACCAGTGAAATTAAACGAATTACGTTCTAACGTAGTATCTGCGAAATTAGGAGTGAATGCGATCCAGACAACGGTCAAAGCGGGAGTCATCGGATTTGTACTGGTATGCTTGATCATGATCGCATTTTATGCAGTGCCTGGTGTGATTGCGTGTGTGGCACTTGCGATCTATATGCTGATGATGTTATTAGCACTGAATGGATTTAATGCGACACTGACATTGCCGGGACTTGCAGGTATCATCCTCGGTATTGGTATGGCAGTTGATGCAAACGTTATCATTTATGCCAGAATTCAGGAAGAGATCGGGGCAGGAAAGAGTACAGGAGCAGCGATCAAATCTGGATTCGGAAAGGCAGCATCAGCGATCATCGATGGTAACGTTACAACATTGATCGCAGTATTAGTTTTATGGTTTAAAGGATCAGGAACGGTCAAAGGATTTGCTCAGACACTTGGAATGAGTGTATTGATCTCTATGTTTACAGCACTTGTGATCAGCCGATTCCTTGTATATGCGGCATATCATTTTGGACTTCGCGACAAGAAATGGTATGGAAAACCAAGAACGATCAAAACAAGAGATTTTGTCCGTACAGGTAAGAAATACGTTGCAGTTGCAGGTGTGATCATTTTGATCGGACTTGCTGCACTTCCAATGAATCGAAGCAAGATTGGATCAATCTTGAATTATGATCTGGAATTCTCAGGTGGTACAGCATCTACGATCACATTCAAGGATGACCAGAAAGTCAATGATTCTCTGGAAAAACAGGTTGTGAAAGCTTACGAGAAAGTCAGCAAGTCAACCTCTGTTCAGAGTCAGAAAGTAAAAGCAAACAATCAGATGGTTGTAAAAAGTGTAGAATTGAATCTGAGTCAGAGAAAACAGATCGAAAATACATTAAAGAAAGATTATAAAGTAAAATCTGTAACAACAGAGAATATCAGTTCAACGATCAGTAATGAAATGCAAAGAGATGCATTTATTTCCGTTGTGATCTCAGCGATCTGTATGCTGATCTACATTGCGATTCGATTTAAAGACGTGAAGTTTGGATCCAGTGCGATCATCGCATTGATCAATGACGTACTGGTCGTATTTGCAGCATATTCTGTTGGAAGATTATCTGTTGGTGGAACATTTATCGCATGTATGTTAACGATCATTGGATATTCTATCAACTCAACGATCGTTATCTTTGACCGTATCCGTGAGAATCTGAAACTTCAGACGATCCGGACAAGAGATGATATTAAAGCACTTGTAAATCAGAGTATTTCAAGTACATTGGTTCGTACGATCAATACAAGTTTGACAACATTTGTTATGGTGTTAGCGTTATTTATCTGCGGAGTATCCTCCCTAAGAGAATTTGCATTAGCATTGATGGTTGGTGTCATCGGAGGAGCATTCTCTTCTGTATTCTTAACTGGACCACTTTGGTATATGATGAAGACGCGAATTGGATCAGATGCAGTCAAAGAAAATCAGGCAGCCAGTCAGGCACAGCCAGAGAAGATCACAGCAAATCCAAACCGCAAGAAAAAGAAGAAAAAGAAAAGAAAATAAAACATTCAAAAAGAGTATTCAGTAAATACTGGATGCTCTTTTTTATGAAAAATGGAGTAAGATGATGGAACAGTGGTATCTGTATAAGAAAAAGGCTGATTTTAATCAGATTGGAGAAAAATTTAACATAGATCCAGTGATCGCACGGCTGATCCGCAACAGGGATGTGGTTGGGGATGAACAAATACAGCAGTATCTGTATGGAGAACTTTCAGATATTTCAGATCCTTTTTTGATGAAAGGCGTCAAAGAAGGAGTTGAGATTTTGAAGCAAAAGGTACAAGAAGGGAAAACGATCCGTATTATTTCAGATTATGATGTAGATGGAGTTGTCTCAAATTATATTTTGTGGAAAGCGATTCATGATCTTGGTGGAAAGATTGATTTTCAGATTCCAGACCGCATGAAAGACGGCTATGGAATTAATGAAAATATCATTGAAAAAGCAGTGGAAGACCAGATTGATACGATCCTTACCTGTGATAATGGGATTGCAGCAGCAGATGCAGTTGCATACGGCAAAGAACATGGACTGACAATGATCATTACGGATCATCATGATGTGCCATTTGATACCGATGAAGCAGGAGTGAGAAAAGAGGTTCTTCCACCAGCAGATGTAGTGATCAATCCAAAGCAAGAAGCATGCAATTATCCGTATCCGTTACTTTGTGGAGCAGGAGTGGCTTTTCAGTTTATGAGGGCATTCTATCAGGCAATGGAAGAAGATGAAAGCCAATTGGAAGAGTTGTTATCCATGCTTGCGATCGCGACTGTTTGTGATGTGGTAGATCTGACAGGAGAAAACAGAATCTTTGTCAAAGAAGGATTACGCCGAATCAAAGATACACAAAATATCGGGTTGAAAGCATTGCTGAATGTGCATGATCTGATGGATAAACAGATACAGTCTTATGCACTAGGATTTATTGTTGGACCATGTATCAATGCGAGTGGACGTTTGGAATCTGCCGAAAAAGCATTGAATCTATTTCTGGAAGAAGATGAAGAAAAGGCAAAACAGACAGCAGAAGAATTAAAAGAACTGAATGATCTTCGGAAAACCATGACAGAAAATGGTGTAAAAGAGGCACTGGGACAGGCGTTTGAATATGAAGCAAAAGGAGATAAAGTGCTTGTATTATATCTTCCAGAATGTCATGAAAGTATTGCAGGTATCATAGCAGGAAGGATCAAGGACCGCTTAAATCATCCAGCATTTGTCTTAACAGATGCAAAAGAAGGAATCAAAGGTTCTGGACGTTCCATCGAAGGATATTCCATGTTTGAAGAGATGATGAAAGTAAAAGAGGTGTTCACAAAGTTTGGGGGACATCCAATGGCAGCAGGATGCTCTTTGGAAAAAGAAAAATTACAGGAATTCCGCAAAAAGATCAACGAGAACTGTACCCTTGAGAAAAAAGATTTTGCAAAGAAAGTACAGATTGATATTGATATGCCAGTTGATTATATCACCATGGATCTGATCCGTCAGTTAGCTGTTTTAGAGCCATTTGGAAAAGAAAATAAAAAACCATTATTTGCACACAGAAAGTTAAAAGTGGAACGTGTGAATGTTTTTGGAAAAAATAGAAATGTGATAAAATTAGCATTAAAGAGTAGTCAGGGAACTAGGATTGATGGTATGATTTTTGAGGATGAAGATGAATTTCGAGAGAAAATGGGAACATCAAAGTATATCACATGTACATATTATCCAGTGATCAATGAGTATCAGGGATATAAAAGTCTTCAGATCAATATTCAAAATTATTTTTTTGTGGAGGAATAGCATGAGTAAGATAAAATTAGTAGCGATGGATTTAGATAATACACTCTTAGACAGCGAGAAACAGATTTCAAAACACACAGAAGAAGTTCTAAAAGAAGCGATCAGAAGGGGTGTTTATATAGTTCCAGCAACAGGACGTATTTTTAAAGCAATTCCAGAATTTTTAAGAGATATTCCAGGCGTTCGATATGCAGTTTGCTGTAACGGGGCAACTGTTTATGATCAGAAAGAAGATAAGATCATATATACAAATCATCTACCAAAAGAAACGGTATTTTCGTTGTTTGATATTTTGGAAAAATATCATTGTACACGTGATATTTATCAGAATGGGCAAGGGTATATGGAACGATGCTATTTTGACCATCTTGCAGAGTATGGTGTATCAGATCATGTATTAAAACTTGTGAGAGATACAAGACTACCGCTGGATGATCTGCGAAAGTACATTGAAGAGCATCCGCTGGGAATTGAGAAGATCAGTGTATTTTTTGATGATATGGAAGAGCGGGAAACTGCAAGACAAGAATTAATCGAGAAAAATATTGCGAGTGTATCAAGTTCTCTGGGAAATAACATTGAAATAAATCAGATTGGATGTGATAAAGGAGATGGACTTTTACATCTGGCAGAGCAAATTGGACTATCTATGGATGAAGTGATGGCATGTGGAGATGCAGGAAATGATACGATGATGATCAAAGCTGTAGGAACCGGTGTTGTTATGGAAAATGGACAACCTGATCTGAAAGAGATCGCAGACTTTGTGACAAAGACAAATAATGAAGATGGTGTTGCATATGCAATTGAAAAATTAGTCTTTGAAGCATAAGATATGAAAAAAATGTGAACATGGATCATGACTATTCATTTTTATTGACGAGGGTATCCAAAGTGGTATAATAAGTATGTTTAAATAGTTAGGGGGAACAATGAAAGATGAGAAAAACACGTAAAACAGCAGCTGTAGTAGCTCTGTATACGTTTTTGATGCTTGGATCAGTGTCTGTGGTCAGAGCAGATCAGCCAGTCACAAGAGAGCAAATAAGCAGTGAACAGACTGAGACCAAGACAGATTCTTCTGCCCAGACGACAGAAAGTGAAGCAACGACAGAGACAACAACACAGACGACTCAGGCAAAGCCGACAACGGAAGCAACAACGCATACGCATACAGCGGCAACGACGCATACAACGGCTGCAGCAACACATACAAAGAAACAAAAGACAAAGTCTGATCAAGACAAGAAGAAAGACAAAAAAGACAAAAAAAACAAGAAGAAAGACAAGAAATCTATCATTCCAAAAGTATATAATGACCATAGTCTTGAGATGAAAGATAAGAAAGAGACGATACAGGGATTTATTTATTTTAATCAGGCAGATGCAGCATGGAATGACAATGGATATCAGATCAAAAGCAGTGGATGCGGACCAAGCGCTATGGCAGTTTGTATCAGTTCGCTGACGAATAAATGGGTAACTCCAGTTGATACAACAGTATGGGCATATAAGAATGGCTATTACAGTAGTGCTGGAGCAAGTCATGAGATGGTCCCAGCATTGGCACAACAGTATAAACTGGAATGTCATGGACTTGGAAGTGATGTCAGCAAGGTTAGAGATGCATTGAAGAAGAAGCATCCAGTAGTAGCACTGATGGGACCAGGATATTTTACGAAGAAAGGTCATTTTATCGTATTGGTTGCGATCGATGATAATGATCAGGTAACGGTTGCAGATGTTGGAAGCAGACAGCGTACACAGTACAAATATCCACTAAAAGAAGTGATCGCACAGACGAAGTCAGCATCAGCAGGAGGTCCATGCTGGGAGATTTATTCTGATCAAAAGATATCTGCGAAGGCTGATAAGAAGGCAAAGCAGCTGAAGGCTGAGAAGAAATACAGAAGCAAAGAATTTAAAGCAATGTATAATGAAATCAAGTCAGTATTGCAGAAAAATTATCAGTTAGCGGTTCCACTAAAGAAAGGAACACTAGTTAGTGAAGAACAGTTTGTTACGATCACATCCTTAGGAATCAACGATAAAGTTTCCGTAATGGATGCGAGCAAGAAGTTAACAAGTGATGTCGATCTTGACACAGTAGTAGATGAGATTCAGGCAGAGGCAGTCAAAGATTCTTTTTGGAATACGATCATGATCGCACCTGACAAAACTAATTTAACAGATAAATAAAATAGTATATATTACATAAAGAAAAGCACAGAATCATTGAGTATGATCAATGATTTCTGTGCTTTTTCTATTCTAAAAAATAGGAGGAAAGAAAAATGAAGATTCAAAATATGATCAAAAAAATAACGATTGCTGTATTATCTGCAGCAATGATGCTTGCACCTATCGTTAATATCAAAGCGGCATCAACAGATGTGGTCGATACAAGCAAAACCGGATCCATAACGATCCACAAATATGACATGACAGCAGCAAAACAGGCCGGTGTTAATACCAGTCAGTTTACACCAACAGGAAAACAGGACACTGCTGCGGAAGCAGCCTTGGAAAAATATGCGATCAAAGGTGTGGAATTTAGTTACCTGCGAGTTGGAGATGTTGAACAGCAGAGTGAGAATGGAAAGATCCAGATGATCTATGAACTTCCAACCACAATACAGCAGATTTTGGGTTTGACATCTTCTGATGCAGCTAAAACAGAAGGAAGTAAGACATATTTTACAAGCCAGCAGATCAATGAGAAACTTGCCAAGGCATTAGAAGATAATACGGTAACGAAAGATAAATTAGAAGATTACATGGGAAAGAATGGGACAGCCATGGATGAGACTAATGCTAATGGTGTGACAAGTAAAGACAAATTGCCATTGGGTCTTTACCTGATCGTTGAGACAAAGGCACCAGAAAATGTAACTTACACAACAAATCCATGGTTTGTACAGTTGCCATCCACGGATTCTAAGGGAGATGACTGGTTCTATGATGTAATCTGCTATCCAAAGAATGAAACTGGAAATCCAACACTTGACAAAAGAGTACGCAATAATCCAGATCAGGACAATGTAACAACTGCCAATACAGACAGACTGGCAGATTTTATTTCTGCAAGAAATGAATACAAATATCAGAGTACAGTCACAGCATCTAAAGCAGAAAAACTGGATTATCAGTTCATTTCCAAACTGCCACATATCACATCATCAACAACCTACCTGTCAACTTATACATTTAACGATACAATGGCAAATGGAATGACATATGGGAAAGATGCCGTGATCGCAATCTATGAAACTAAGGATGCAGCGGATAGAACAAATGTGAACAATGTTGAGAAGAGTGGTGCATTGGCTGTATGGAAGAGTTCCGACACGGATCCAAAGTTTGCAGCAACATACGGAAAATCTGGAGACAATCCTGCAATGAAGATCGAGATGACAAAAGCAGGACTTAATGAGTTGAATAAGAAATATTCTGATAAATATATCGTTATATACTATACAGCTAAGGTGAACACAGATGACAGCGTTATTCTTGGTGATAAAGGAAATCCAAACGATGTATCCCTTACGTGGAAGAGAACAAATACGAATTATTATGATATTTTAAAAGACAAATGTATCATATACTCTTACGGATATGATCTGACAAAGAAATTTTCTGACAGCAAGGGAGATGCAACAAAGGTTAAATTCGTTGTAAAAAATAAGACAGATAATTACTATCTGGTAGCAAGAGCAGATAGAGCAGGTGTTTATCAGGTAACAGGAAAGTCTGCAAAAGAAGCTGATGCGACTCAGTTTAGTCCGTCTTCTGATGGAAAACTTGTGATCAATGGGATCGAAGGAGATGAATATGGATTTACAGAAACACACTCCGATGCAGGATACTCCCTGTTAAAGAAAGAAGTGATCGTTAAGGTCAAAGAGACAAAAGCAGATATCACACCAACCGAAGCAAATATCACAGGGATCCAGAGTAAGTCTGATGCAGATTCCACAGCAAATGATGGAGTTCCTAATGGTGCGGTATTAAAGAATGATGTGACGGTTCAGACTACAGCAGCGAGTGCGACTGTGGATGAGACAAAGGCAATGATGACAAAACACGATGATTCTGGAAATGCATATATCAATATGCAGATCACAAATCAGAAGCAGTTCATGCTGCCAATGACAGGTGGGGCAGGAAACTATCTTCTGATCATTGCAGGGGTTGTTGTTGCTGGATGTGGGATCTTGATCTTGAACAAAAACAGAAGACGATCACAAAGATAAAATGAAACAAAAGATCATATCGATTCTGGTTATTCTGGCCGGCTTTTTTCTGCTGTCTTATCCATTTGTAAGCAACTATCTGTTTGAAAAGAGTGCAGGTTCGACAGTGGAAAGTTATCAGGAAAAGGCAGCCGGAATGGATCAGGCGATCATAAAAAAAGTAATGGATGAAGCAAAACAGTATAATGGGGAATTGATGCGATCTTCAGTACAGTTGACTGATCCGTTTAAGGTAAAACGTTTGGATGGAGAGATGGTTCATTATAATAGAATATTAAATATTGATGGATCATCGATCATGGGATATTTAAAGATTCCTTGCATTTCAATTAATTTGCCAATCTATCATGGGACAAGTGGGACAATTTTGGAACATGGGATCGGACATCTGGCTGCATCTTCCTTTCCGATTGGAGGAAAAGATACCCATGCGGTGCTGACTGGACATACTGGGCTTAGTTCTGCAAAAATCTTTACAGATCTGACAGAGATGAAAAAGGGAGATTTCTTTTTTATACATGTATTGGATAAAAAGCTTGCTTACAGTGTGGATCAGATCACAGTCGTGGAACCACAAGATACAAAGAAACTTCAGATCATGGAAGGAAAAGATCATGTAACATTGGTTACTTGCACACCCTATGGAGTTAATGACAAGCGTTTATTAGTCCGAGGAGTTCGCACAGCTTATCATGCAAAAGAGGAAGAGATAAGAGCAAGAAATCATCATTCGCAATGGATGGAAGTTTACAAACGGGCCATCTTTGCAGGACTATTGATCATTTGTGTATTGATCGCAGCCAGAAAAGTATATGAAAAGATGAAAAGAAAAAGCGGAGAAAGGAGATATGGGTGAAACAAAAGATCATAAATATTGTTGGAATCTTTTTTCTAGTGATAGGGATCACGTTACTGCTTTATCCGGAGATTATATCATATCTGAAACAAAAACAGTCCGATCAGACAGTGAAAGAACTGACGCAGAGGAGAAGCAAAAGAAAACAGGATGATCTACTGTATCAAAAAGCAGTCTGCTATAACAGGAAGATATTCAAAGAAAAACAAGCAGGACTAAAGGATGTATTCAGTTACCGCAGTGCACCGATCGTCTTAAGAAATGAAAAGAATACCTTCGGTTACATTAAGATACCGAAGATGAAACAGAAACTTCCATTATATTTGGGAGCGACGATGGAAAATATGAGAAAAGGAGCAGCGATCATGGGACAGACATCCCTGCCAGTAGGACAAAAAGACAGCAACTGCGTGATCGCTGCACATCGGGGATATCGGGGAATTCCGTATTTTCGGGACATCGAACAGTTAAAAACAGGCGATCAGGTGATCATTAGGAATCTATGGGAAAGACTGGATTATCGGGTTACAAAGATTAAAGTGATCGATCCATATGATATGGACAAAATTCTGATTCAAAAAGGGAAAGATATGGTCACACTTTTAACCTGTCATCCGTACCGAGGACATGGAAGATATCGGTATGTGGTGTACTGTATGAGGAATCATGGACAGAAGATCAGGAAACAAAAGGAAGATAGATAAAAATAGATGGAGAGGAGGATATGATGAAGAATGCAAAAAAGATCCTGGAAAGAAAACGAAAGATCATAGTGGTATTAGTGGTCATGGTTTCATTTGTTTCTGTTCTGGCATGGTATCAGATGAAGAAGGCACATGCTTATCAATCATATAATACAGGAGGAAACAAACATTTTAAAGATGGACATTTAACAGTGAACATCAATGGACCAAATGGGAAAAGCGATAGTCTGACAATGTATATTCATAGTGATGAATATGAAAAAAATAAAAATGTCAGCGGTGGGACATTTAATAATTCCAGACATCCATATACGGTAACGACGTATTCCGGTGGAGGCGGAGATTATAAGCTTACAGTGAATAAACAGACGATATATTCAGAGAAGAACAGTAACAACAACTATACACTTTTAACGATCAAAGTCTGGTATCTGTTACCGGCCCATGAACAGCATCGATCCTGGGAATGGGTAACGGTGGATAAACCAGTATTTTCAGATCCGAGCAAGGATATAACGCTTTATTGTGGAGGAAATGATGGATTTTGGGAAAATTCCTATCATGATACTCAAGAACATTGGAAATCAGTAAATATCCATGTCAGTACTGGATTGGTCGGAGTGGCCTCTGCTGACAGAGATGGATGGAAAACTTATGACTGGTGTTCTATAAATCTGAATCTGGAAAAGCCAAGCCGTAGCATTTATTACAACGGAAATGGTGGAGATGGTGCAGATGTAACATGGAATTTTACGGATGGAGATTATTTTTCGTTTCCAACGGTATCAAGAAGAGGTTATACCTTGGAAGGATGGCTGGATGAAGGAACAAAATGGATGTCCAATACAGGCTGGCTGGTATGTGGTAATTATACAGAGACAGCCCAGTGGACAGCGAATACATACACTGTAAACTATGATGGAAATGGAGAAGATTCTGGATATGTGAATGATGGGACAGCCACGTACGATCAAAATTACAGCTTTGCTGAGAATGGATACACGAAAAAAGGCTATGCCTTTGTTGGATGGAATACAGATAAACATGCGGTGAGAGCACGGTATTCTCCAGGAGAGACGATCACATGGAGTAACACGGAGGGTATAACACTTTATGCTGTTTGGTCCAAGAACTCTTATGAAGTAACATTTGATGGAAATGGTGCATCAGGCAGCAAAAAGACTGTGGAATTAAAATATGGACAGGATGATATCCTGCCAGCAAATACATTTGAACGGCCGGGATATACCTTCCTTGGATGGAGTGAAGATCCGAATGCGATCAAAGCAAAATATACTGATAGACAGGCAGTCAATACTCTCTGCGATGCTGGACAGACTTGTGAATTGTATGCTGTCTGGAAGAAAACAGATGGATCATTCGACACACACAACATTATTCATGATGACGGCATGTTTAATGGCTCGATCGAACTGGAAGGGCAGAATGGAACTGGATTTTCGAGAGACCACGTAGATTCTGAGTATGGAAGGATCGACAAGGAAGGGCAGCCAGGATATTTCACAAACCGTTACAAGTAAAAAGGAGGAAGAAAGTTTGAAACAAATGAAGACGATCTGTAAAAAGATATCGGTAAGTATTCTTACCCTCCTGATGATCATGACAATGTATCTGAGTGGTTCAGGAGAATCACTGTTCCTGAAGAATAGAGACGTCAAGGCTTTCACAGGAGAAGCCAAACTGGTGATGAGCCAGGCATTATCAAGTAATAAGATCTCAGAGATCGATCGTCCTGCATCAGAAGGTCTGTGGAGTATGACAGCTGACGGACACAGAGTGTTTTGCTTAAACTCAGGAAAGACCATGTGTTCTGGAGATACCTTAAAATACAAGACGATCAATGCAGCAACTTATGAAAAAAAGGGAATTGCAAAAGCATTAAACTGGTATTTCAGATCAAGCGGCAAGAATACAAAAGATCTGTCATTGTGTCAGGCATACATCTGGGCATGTGGACATGGAGCGAATAAGCAAAATACCGTTTATCAGGCAGGAAAAAATGTGGACAGAGGTTATTCGCAGAAAGATGCAAAAAAGTTCTGTAAAATGATCAGTGATCAGGATCCAGAAGGAACGATCTACTATTATACAGTGAAGAAATGTGTGAAAAAGAAGAAACTGGATTCCCATCAGGTTTTGTTCGGATTTCGTCATACACCGCCAGATATTGAAAAAGCGAAAACGAGTGCAACAAAGTCAGGAACCAGCCCAGATAATGTAAGGATCAAGATCAAAAAGAAAGATGCGGAAACAAGAGCAGGGCTTTCTGGAGCAGTATTTCAGATCTATATGGATGGGAATTATCAAGGAAGTGTAACAACCGATGACAATGGAGAAGCTTCTTATACTGTTCAAAGAACGGTAAGTTATAGTGTGACATCAACGAAAAAGACTTATGTAAAGAATTGGAACGATCTTTCAAAAAGTCAGCAAAAAGAAGCGACAGATAATGGCTGGTACGATTCTTCGGCAAAAGCATATGCTGTGGCAATGCAGGAAGCACAAAAACTTGCAGAGCAGAAGATTTCAGCCTTAAAGAGTGCCTCGGTCCACACTTGGATGGTCAGGGAAACAAAATCCCCATTCGGACACCTGATCCCAGATCAGACAGATCAGAGCAAAGTGGAACAGGGTGGAGTCAGATCATTCACATTTAACTATACCAATGAATTTCAAAAGAGTGATCTGGAGATCTTTAAACAGGGAACTGTAAAGAATAAACGAGGGGATCTAGGAGTTGAAGCAAACTTGCAGAATGCTGTCTATGAGCTATATACTGACCATGATATCACAGGCTCCGATAACAAGAGTGTTGTCTATAAAGCAGGAACACTTGTGACACAGATGGTAACTGATGCGGATGGTTATGCAAAAGTGACAGATCTGTATCCGGGATATTACCGTTTACATGAGAAGTATGCTCCGTTGGGATATAAGTTATCTAGTAATGATATATCAGTCACGGTCAATAAAAATACATCCCAGTATCTGAAAGAAGAGCAATATGAAGGAACGATACAGGTTGTAAAGACGTTTGGCGGGGAAAATGTTCCAGAAGCACAGGCAGTTTTTGAGGTTTATGATTCCAAGAATAACTTAAAACAGACGATCACAACGAATGACAAAGGGATCGCAGAAACAGATTTACTTCCTTGAACTCTGCCAGAGCGTCTATAGCCCTTTTGCTCATAAGTCTGTAATCAGCGTGATTATATGTTATCTCAACGCCCATATGCTCCAAAAGCTTGTAATATGCCTGAGCAGTTCCACGCTTGAAAGCGGTATCCTTTTCTCTCGATGAACGAACGCCGTAAACAATATCACAGCCCTCCGCCCTCTTATCAAGGAAGCCGTCAA
>OGPT01002808.1_pt1 | contig 13436 bp, 7 predicted proteins | sample 1552951 | NCBI WGS metagenome assembly OGPT01 (sample SAMEA2580224, study PRJEB22360) | human gut metagenome | biome: human gut; feature: human-associated habitat; material: faeces | place: Denmark | collected 2008/2010
TCGAACTCGTGAAACTGAGCCGCCGGATTGTGGAACTTTCAAGGGAAATGGAGGCAAAATGGTCGCAAAAATCAGTGTAGGAAGTTCGTTGTACGGCGCGATTGCCTACAACGGGGAGAAGATTAACGAGGCGCAGGGGCGGCTTCTCACCACCAACCGCATCTACAATGACGGTTCGGGAACGGTGGACATAGGCAAGGCGATGGAGGGTTTTCTCACCTTCCTGCCACCGCAGATGAAGATCGAGAAGCCGGTGGTGCATATCTCTCTCAACCCGCACCCGGAGGATGTGCTGACCGATATTGAGTTGCAGAATATCGCCCGCGAGTATCTGGAAAAACTCGGTTTCGGAAACCAGCCTTATCTTGTATTCAAGCACGAGGACATCGACCGCCACCACCTGCACATCGTGACGGTCAACGTGGACGAGAACGGGAAAAGGCTCAACCGGGATTTTCTCTACCGCCGCAGCGACCGTATCCGCAGGGAACTGGAACAGAAGTACGGATTGCATCCGGCAGAACGTAAAAATCAGAGATTGGATAATCCGTTGCGCAAGGTGGCCGCATCGGCAGGTGATGTGAAGAAGCAGGTAGGCAACACCGTGAAGGCTCTGAATGGGCAGTACCGTTTCCAGACGATGGGCGAATACCGTGCGCTCCTTTCCTTATATAATATGACGGTGGAGGAAGCGAGGGGCAACGTGCGCGGACGGGAGTATCACGGGCTGGTCTATTCCGTCACGGACGACAAGGGTAACAAGGTGGGCAACCCGTTCAAATCCTCGCTTTTCGGGAAGTCCGCAGGCTATGAAGCCGTACAGAAGAAGTTTGTCCGTTCCAAATCGGAAATCAAGGATAGGAAACTGGCAGACATGACGAAACGCACCGTCCTTTCCGTGCTGCAAGGCACTTATGACAAGGACAAATTTGTATCCCAACTCAAAGAGAAGGGCATCGACACCGTACTGCGCTACACAGAGGAAGGGCGCATCTATGGGGCTACCTTCATCGACCACCGCACGGGATGCGTGCTGAACGGTTCGCGCATGGGTAAGGAGCTTTCGGCGAATGCCTTGCAGGAACACTTCACCCTGCCATACGCCGGACAACCGCCGATACCGCTATCCATCCCTGTGGATGCTGCGGACAAGGCACACGGGCAGACCGCCTACGACAGTGAAGATATATCGGGCGGTATGGGCTTGCTCACTCCCGAAGGTCCGGCGGTAGATGCCGAGGAAGAGGCTTTCATCCGGGCGATGAAGCGCAAAAAGAAGAAAAAACGCAAGGGCTTGGGTATGTAATCAGAGTATCAACAATTAAAAAATCAATGTATGTCACAACAAGAAGACGATTTGAGGGCATTGGCGAAAATCATGGATTTTCTGCGTGCCGTGAGTATCATTTTAGTGGTCATGAACGTGTACTGGTTCTGCTACGAAGCCATCCGGCTGTGGGGCGTGAACATCGGCGTGGTGGACAAAATCCTTCTGAACTTCGACCGCACGGCGGGGCTGTTCCATTCCATTCTCTACACGAAGCTGTTTTCCGTCCTTTTGCTTGCCTTGTCCTGTCTGGGTACGAAGGGTGTCAAGGGTGAGAAAATCACTTGGGGGAGAATCTGGACAGCATTTGCCGTCGGGTTCGTGCTGTTTTTCCTGAACTGGTGGTTGCTGCCCCTGCCGCTGCCGCTTGAAGCGGTGACGGGACTGTATGTCCTTACCATTGGAACGGGCTATGTCTGCCTGTTGATGGGTGGTCTGTGGATGAGCCGCCTGTTGAAACACAATTTGATGGAGGATGTTTTCAACAACGAGAACGAGAGTTTCATGCAGGAAACGAGGCTTATCGAAAGCGAGTATTCGGTCAATCTGCCGACACGTTTCTATTACAGGAAACGCTGGAACAACGGTTGGATCAATGTAGTTAATCCCTTCCGTGCGTCCATCGTGTTGGGTACGCCGGGCAGCGGCAAGTCCTATGCCGTGGTAAACAATTTTATCAAGCAACAGATTGAAAAGGGCTTTAGTCAATACATCTACGATTTCAAGTATCCCGACCTATCTACTATTGCCTACAACCATTTGCTGAACCACCCGGACGGCTACAAGGTAAAGCCGAAGTTCTATGTGATCAACTTCGACGACCCGCGACGCTCTCATCGGTGCAATCCCATTCACCCGGATTTTATGGAAGATATTACGGATGCCTATGAGAGTGCCTACACAATAATGCTCAACCTCAATAAAACGTGGGTGCAAAAGCAGGGCGACTTCTTCGTGGAGTCACCTATCATTCTGTTTGCCAGTATTATCTGGTATCTCAAAATCTATCAGAACGGGAAGTTTTGCACGTTTCCCCATGCTATCGAGTTTCTGAACCGCCGTTACGAGGATATATTTCCGATACTGACCTCTTATCCGGAGCTGGAGAACTACCTTTCGCCGTTCATGGATGCGTGGCTTGGAGGGGCTGCGGAGCAGCTCATGGGTCAGATAGCGTCGGCAAAAATCCCGCTTTCGAGGATGATTTCACCGCAGCTCTACTGGGTGATGTCAGACAGCGAGTTTACGCTGGACATCAACAATCCCGAAGAGCCGAAAATCCTCTGCGTGGGTAACAATCCCGACCGTCAGAATATCTACGGTGCGGCACTCGGTCTGTATAATTCCCGTATCGTGAAGCTCATCAACAAGAAGGGGATGCTGAAGTCATCGGTCATCATCGACGAGTTGCCCACAATATACTTCAAAGGGTTGGACAATCTTATAGCTACCGCCCGAAGCAACAAGGTTGCCGTGTGTCTGGGCTTTCAGGATTTCAGCCAGTTAGTGCGTGACTACGGGGACAAAGAGGCGAAAGTGGTGATGAACACTGTCGGCAATATTTTCTCCGGTCAGGTGGTGGGGGAAACAGCCAAGACGCTCTCCGAGCGGTTCGGTAAGGTGTTGCAGAAACGGCAGTCCATCTCCATCAACCGGCAGGATGTTTCCACCTCCATCAACACGCAGATGGACGCGCTCATTCCACCGAGTAAGATTTCCGGGCTTACGCAGGGAATGTTTGTCGGTTCTGTATCCGACAACTTCAACGAGCGTATCGAGCAGAAGATTTTTCATTGCGAGATTGTGGTGGATGCCGAAAAGGTGAAACGGGAAGAAAGTGCCTACAAGAAAATTCCCGTCATTACAAACTTCACGGACGAGGACGGCAACGACCGCATGAAGGAAACGGTGCAGGCGAACTACCGGCGCATCAAGGAAGAGGTGAAGCAGATTGTGCAGGAGGAACTGGAGCGTATCAAAAACGATCCGGTGCTGTGTAAACTGCTACCAGATAATGAGACTGTCTAACAAGTCCCCAAAATTGAAAATTATCCCTATCGAAGTTTGAAGTGACCCCCAAAAGTTGGATACAATTTTTTTGGGGGGCACTTCAGTTCTGACGGGTAAAATCGTAAAATTCGGACTTGTTAGACAAATACTTACGCGGTTTCAACCTCAGGTACTGAATCTATCGAATTGACAAATTTAACCAATTGCGGATCTGAATCTTTTTGTATGAGGTTTCGGAGACTCTTTTTCAATTCATAAGCATCATCCCCTGCTGTATTTATTAAATCCATATAAAAATCTTTGTTTTGCAGAATCAATGAACGGCATGCCCCATCGGAAATTACAGGTTTCACTATTTTATCAATAACGTCTCCAGCTTGACTTTTCAAATTACCATGCGATCTAAGCCATGTTTCGAAAAATTGAAACTTTATTGCATTGATAGTCTTTTTACCGATGCAGAAATCATTTCTTATATCGGTAACTGTCGATTTAATTTTTCGTTTATCCAATCTTTCAACTATATTCTTGAAACAATTAGGGAAAGGATTCAAACTTTGAGTTCCAGAAGCAATATCCATCAGAATCTTTTTGCCAAATTCAGTCAAGTTATCTGGCAAGGATTTGATTTTAGCCAGTAAATGTTTTATTGCGACAAACCAATAATATGATGTATGTGCTGTTCTTTGGGCGTATAATGTATCAACACTTATTTCAGACAACGCTTCGAACGCTATTTTATTGATATGATCGGTCAGGACATTGCTTATTTTAGTGGTCAAATCGTAAAAAGATGCGTCAGGAATTACATCTTTAATATTGTTCTTAGTGATATACTTATCCAAATCGGTATTCCACTCTGCTAAATGCTCGATAAATACCTCATCCGTTACACCTATTCTGTTCTTAATATCTTCAAATTGGGGCAATATGTCTGAGAGCAATAATTTATAGCCAAGTTTATGATTTACCATGTATTGTAGTGTTTCATTTAATAGCGGTATATTCCATCCCACACTATTTACTAATAAGTCTCCATGATCCACATAATAGTCCATGAGTTCTGCAACATATTTTATATCTCCACCCTCTATTAAGGAAACGGAATGACCATGTGCCAATTGCATGGCGACTAAATCGTAATATCCAGACTCTTTAATGTTTCGGCCATCAGTTTCTAATTCAGAATGCAACTGATTTATGTAGGTTGAATCTAACGTTACAGGTAAAGGTCTTTCTTCGTCAGATGCCAATAAACGATAGGTTGTAAATATAGCCCCTATATTATCTTTATTTACATTCTGTTCATCAATGCAATTCGTGATCGCTTGCAAAAGCGTTGGAAACGTATAGGTAGAATTATCTTTTAACGTTTTTACAATATCTGCATGGTCGAAATTATCGGGTAGTAAGTTTGCCAAATAATTATCGAGCGCCTCCGAATTTGTTGCTACTTGATAATATTTATATGCTTTAGTTGTCGCGTTATCCCGATAGGCAGCATCTGTTGCATTTGCAGCTTGAATATAATCGATAAATGTATTTGGCTTGACTGTTTTTGCTTCAATCAATGACGTAAAATCGCACGCCAACTTATTTTGCGCAATAAACCTGTCTATTGCATCTAACGTTTTGAAATAGTCGCCGCCATTGAAGTCATTGAACCGAACTATCTTCTTATATAATTGAGCAATCACATGGTTTTGGCTTTCCGTGTCTAAATGCAACAGCAGTTCTTGGTATTCGACAGGGAACACCTGCTTCTCTATGGATTCTTTTAATTTCAATTGTGCTATTCTTTGCCATACACGCAGAATAACATCGCTCTTTCGAGTTAATTTATGCAAACAATGTATAATCTTATCGATAAGCGCATTGTCCATACATTGTATAACTTCTTCTAATACAGTGTCAAATTGTTTATTAGTCTCTGCATATTGATTTATGTCGTGGTCTTCTTCTCCGTTGATGCAGCCTTCAATATATTTTTTCAATGGAATTTGTCGAGCATCTTCAACATCGACACCATATACCAAAGCTGCAATTTCGCGTTGTGTTTGCAGATCATTGTTAATTATTGTTTGAATGCCATTCAGATAGTCGCCGGACAATATTTGTTCTACTGGATTTGCCAGAATATCCGTCTTCTTCAAACAGAACAATGCTATGTTTATCATCAAAATTTCGTTACACCACTCTTGTTTAAGAGCGACCATCTCATTGATATATGATATAATTTCCCTAACATTGGCATTAGGATTTACCAATCTGAATATCCGATTTATAGTTTCTTTCGCTTCATTTTCTGTTTCTCCAAATGCTTCAACAAACAGTTTGTTGAATATACTTCGATAGTCGGTAATAACAGGAGGAGCAACACGATAAACAATAGGGAAAGTTTTATTGATAAAATACTTGGTCAGTTGTTTCGTTTGTTCGTCGGTCTCATCTCCGAATGCACAAGCTAAATGTGTTTCATCGAAAGGAATAACAGCCCAAACATTTTCAAAACCGCTATCGGCGAAGAACGTATGGATAGAAGACCATAATTCTTTTACTTTTTCAGCGGGGAGACGATCCATGTTGTCAAAAACAAGGACTAATTTACGTTGTCCTTTTTCCTTGATAAAATCAGAAATGTCTTGCATCCATGTTTTGAACTCGTAAACCGTTGGTTCGTCTTCGCTCAAAGTCTCATAGCAAACGTCCTTTTCGACTTTATCTTGATAAATAGCTAACATATAACTCCATCCATATTTATGATCTTTGCTATATGCCCATTTCCAAACGCACAATGCAATAAGAACTGGCAGTGCAGCTATGATAATAGACAATAAAGAAAACCACCATGTTGTGGGTGTAGGTTTTACTGCATACGCAATAAATGTAAATATCGGAGTTAAAACTGCAACCAAAAATGCCGCAACCATACCATTACTGATAAGGGGATATTTTTCGGTTACGGTCTCCGTTTTACGGGCTAATAAATATTTCAGCTTTTCAGACCATGATACGGTTTTCGTACCTCCACCTTTGACTTTTATTGTTGCATTTCCAGATAGGATACCATCATCAATAAGTTTGCTTGTAAGCAATTCCAATATAGAGCGGCGTTGCAAGTCCTCTTGATGTCCCCATGCGTCATACTCAAAAAAGTAATAGTCGTCTGATAATTCACGTTCCAACATTTTAACCACGTTGGATTTTCCAGATCCCCAAATACCTTCGATGCCGATAATTCGAGGTAAAGTACATTCCTCATCCAATGAATCATTCTGACAAAAATGGCGAGCAATAGTTTTTGCCAACCTTTCTTGCGAACCTCCATCGAATTTGTCAATACCACACGGTTTATTTTGGATAAACCGCGGATATTGCTGTTTGGATTGTAGTTTTGTTTCCATATACGTAATTTATTGATTATACGAACTCCAAATAATTCTCCCGATTTACCACATGAAACTCGGCATAGGGATAGGCTTCTTGGAAGGCTTTCGGTGCGGCCGGCATTTTATTTCCCCACTTGAACTCCAAGGCGGTAAGACTGTCGGCACTCTCCTCAATCAGGTCGATTTCCTGTTTGTCGTAGGTGCGCCAGAAATAGAACTCCCTGTGCAGTCCCTCATTGAAGTTCGCTTTGCGCCGCTCTCCGATGATGTAGTTCTCCCACAGCGCACCGACATCCTGCCGAATGGCCAGCGGTGAGAAAGCCCCGATAATGGCATTGCGAATGCCGTTGTCGTAGAAGTACCACTTGCCAGCTTTTGTAACCTCCTTGCGTAGGTTACGCGAATAAGCCCCCAGACGATAGATAACGAAGACCTTTTCCAATAGGTCGAGGTATTTTTCAACGGTCGTCTTGCTCATGCCGAGTTGTTTACCTAACTCTTCGTAAGAAACTTCGCTGCCCAACTGAAAAGCTATCAATCGCAGTAGATCGCGCATCTTGCTCGAATTTTTTAAGCCGTCAATTGCTAAGATATCTTTAAGCAGGTATGCACCGACAATATCACGTAGGTAGTCTGTTTTACGTTCATAGTTCTCCATCATTACTACTTCGGGATAGGAACCGTAAATCAAGCGCGCTTCGAGGTTCTGGCGGGTTTCAAGTGCCGTTTCCGTCTGTGCGATTTCCCGTTGCGAGAATGGTGTAAGGAGAAATTGCGTACTGCGGCCGACCAACGGTTCACCAGTCTTATTCAGCAAATCGAATGACGAAGAACCACTTGCCAAGACACTTATTCCCGGTATTTCATCAACTATCAACTTCAGAATACTACCGATTTGTGGTATGTTCTGTGCCTCATCAATAGCCAGCAAATCAATACCATCCAGCAAATGTCGATAATTGGCAATTGAGCGATTCTCCAAAAGTGCTAATGTATCGTAGTCTTCGCCGTTAAGCATCATCGTCCTACCTGAATAGTTGTCCACAATTTTACGCATCATTACCGTTTTACCAACACGGCGAGCACCAAAAATCAGTACTGCTTTATTGGGCGCGATTCGTGCTGTAATCTTCTCTTGAAGTATTCTATTTACTGTTTCCATACCTTATAAAATATAATGCAAAGATAATCATATTTTTTTAATTGGCGAATTTTACAAAAAAAACGGGCTATTAAATGGCGATTTTTACAACCACAATCTTATGGAAGTTGTTTCATTGTTTTTAGTAATGATATATGTTCATACTATGATGACTCAATAATTTACCAGACATACGTTTCTGAAATTTGTCCTTATAGGAATGAAAAACTCACATATATTGTGCTAATTAATATATAATTAAATGAAAATAAAAAGACAGGATACGAGTATTCCTGTCTTCTCATATGTAATGGATATTTTTTTATTTTCTCATCCGCTCCAACTCCTCATCACGCAACATTCTCTCGTTCAGTTTTTCCTGCATCCTGTCAATGAAATAGGTGCGGCTTTCGTTCTTCCGGCGTTTGATATCAGTGTAGAAGCGGTAGCAGTCTTTAGAATCAACCCCGAATATCTTATAGAGAAGTGGGGCGAGCTGTTTGAGCGGCATATTGCCGTTGTTGATGCAGCCCATCACGTCTATGCCGTAGATAAGTTCCACGAGGTCGATGGCATTGCCCGTCCATTGAAGAAGGCTGGCGGTGGTTTCTGTTGCGTTGTTGGCGGATATTAGTGGTGGCACTTGGGGCGTGGCAAGGAATTTCTGCATCTTTCTTACGAAAGACAGAGCCTTGCTGACGTAGGCGGCAATCTCTCTTTTTTCTTCTGACAGATTACGTACGGGATGGTGCTGCAACTCGATTTCGATGTAGGCAAGCGCGATGACGGTAAGGTTCATGTCCATGCCGCCGTTGCACAGTTCGATCACTTGGGTGGCGAAAGCCGTGTATGCCGTTTCCATATTGCAGTCGCCGGCTTCGTTTATCAGGCGGAAAAAGTCGGTTTCCGCCAGCAAGAAATAATTCATGGTTCTGTCAATTTTGAAAATTACACTTTGTTTTCTGCGTGCGCACATGAATATAATTGGCAAAAAACGCGGCAGAAAATAAAAAATCCAACACTCAATTTTACAAAGTGCTGGATTTCAGAGGTATAAAATTCAGTATTTTTTCACAAGGACAAATTATCTCCGACTTAAATTGTTTGTAATCGGAACATTTATTCTATTCCTGAAAATAGAAATGTATGCTTGCCGCACATTTTGGCTATCTTGCTTTTTTATCAAGGATATAGATAATGCGACATACACCGTTGGGATAGCTTTTCAAAGAGGAAAGCGTCCAGTGTTGCTCTGGCAGAGCCGACTTAAAAAAATGTCGTCCGCTTCCGGATATGAAAGGAACGGTGTATAGTATGATTTCATCCACAGCGTGCATCCGCAGCAGTCCGTTTATATAGTCTGCCGTGTCCGGTGTGGCTTCCGCGAGGTAACGGATGTTTGTGCAGTCTTTTCTCCATTCGTGCAGCATTGAAATGGAATAGTCCGGTGTCACACGGTAAAAGGCTTTCTTCCTGATTTCATCAAGACCGCAACGGTCAAGGCACAAATCCTGATGTGCTTTATCATATAACTCTGAAGAAAGACATCCGTCCATCGTCAGTACGGCGAGAATCTGAACTTTACCCATAATCGTTTCCTTTCGTTAGGCAAGGGTAAAAAAGTAGCGTGCAATTCACACTACCTTCAAGCGATGGCTCTGGTAAAGCCTTTACGGAGAGTACGTGAATGCACGCTATGCGTAAGCATAGCATAAGCATCACGCAATCGTCTCCGTAGTTCCAATTTACCAGATTTTCGCTTGAAACGCCTTGCGGTCTTATCCTATATGTTGGCGGCGAAAAGCTCCTGCCAATCGCCGTTTTTCTCAAATGTTATGCAAAGATAGCCAAATTCAGTGAATTACGGGCTATGATTGCTTGAATTTATATTTAAGTCCATACTCTTCAAGTTTGCTGTATAGTGTTGTCCTGCCTATGCCGAGCAGTTCTGCGGCGACACTCCGGTTGCCGTTTGCCTGTTTCAACGCACGCAATATCCGCTCCTTATCCTCCGCGTCATTGCGCAAGGCGAAGCTGACAGTAGAGGTCGGTTTCGTCACGGCAAGTTCCAGATGCTCTTTCGTGACAAGACCCGTCTGTGCCTGCAACACCGCGCCCATGATTTTCTGACGAAGCTCACGGACATTACCCGGCCACGCATGGGTCAGCAATGTCTTGCGGGCTTCACCGTCAAAGCCGATGACATCGCATTCCAGTTCCCGGTTCGCAATTTCGCGGAAGAACTCAGCCAGCGGCATGATGTCCTCCTGACAGTCGCGCAACGGCGGGACGTTTATCTCGAAGTCGTGCAGGCGGTACAGCAAGTCCTGCCGGAAACGCTTTTCATTGACCGCCTTCTCCAGATCCTCGTTGGTGGCGGCGATGATGCGGACATTGAAACTGCGGTCTGACTTGTCGCCAACGGGACGGAACCTACGTTCCTGTATGGCGCGGAGTAGCATCTGCTGGGTTTCCAGTGCGAGGTTACCCACCTCGTCCAAGAACAGCGTGCCGCCTTCCGCCTCATGGAAATAGCCTTTCTTGGCACTATCCGCACCCGTGAACGCCCCTCTGACGTGTCCGAAGAAAGCCGACGGCGCAAGTTCTTTGGTGAGCGAACCGCAGTCCACAGCCACAAACGGCTTTCCTGCCCGCTTGCCCTTGTCGTGCAGCAGGTGGGCGATATGCTCCTTGCCCGTGCCGTTCTCCCCGAATATCAGCACGCTCATGTCGGTGGGGGCTACCAGCCTTATCCGCTTCATGATGGTTTGGAACGCCGAGCCGTCACGCGAGAACAGGGGCATACGGCTCCGTCCGATATTCCGTTCTTTCAATATGGTACGGAGCAGAGGGACGAGCTTGTCTTCCACAAGCTGCTTGGGTATGTAGTCCAGCGAGCCGAGTTTCATGCTTTCCACTGCCGTATGCACTTCGGCATAGTCGGTCATGATGACAAAGGGCTGCATCCTACCCTCCTTGCGCATCCAGCGCAAAAGGTCGATACCGTTGCCGTCGGGCAGGCTCAGGTCGGAAACCACGATGTCCCCGTCTGCGGCTTGTTGCAGATATTTCTTCGCGGTCGAGAGGTGGAAAGCCTGCACGGTGCGGAATCCCTCGCGTGCCAGCAGGTTGCAGACAAACTCGCAATACACGATGTTGTCCTCCACCACGATGATTTTTGTCTTATCCATTTTCGTATTTTCTCCTTTCTTCTTTTGCCAGCCGGATTATCTCCGAACCCTTATCCAGCACAGCTTTTACTGCATTGCCAATTGTTTTATCGTCAGGCGTGCCATCGTAATGAAGCAGTTTATAAAGCTCCCTTAACGGTTGGTCGGCACGGAGTATCTCCCACGAACTTCGCAGGTGGTGTGTAAGTGCGTCCAGCTCCTGAAGGTCTTTCCGCTGTTCCGCATCCCTGACCGACTGCATTTCCTTTTCGGTTTCCGTTATCAGTTTATCCAGCATGACGGCTTCATTACCGTAGGACAGCAGGAAGGTGAAATCCGGCTTTTCGTTCTGTTTGCCTTTTATGGCGCATTTGTCTGAAACTTCCATCAGTTCCGATATGGAGAACGGTTTGAGCAGGCATCCGGCGAATCCACGTTCCATAAGTTCCTCCTTGCTGCAACTGCTTGAAGCGGTTGTCACGACTACCGGGATAGTCTTTGAATTGCCAACGTTGGAGGTACGTAGCAGCTCAAGCAGCTCGAAACCGTTGATTTCCGGCATATTCAGATCCGTCAGAAGCAGGTTGTATTCTTTCCGGCGTATCATTTCCATCAGCTCCGCTGCATTGGTGCAGGTATCGCAATGTATCCCTTCCTGTGCATACATTTCTTTTAGCATCAGGAGCAGCACTTCGTCATTGTCGATGGCAATCACATCGTGGAATCTATGGTTATGATGAATCCTTGTCTGATTTATCCGTTCCGGCTGTTCCCCGGCTGTCTGCATGGGAATTTCCACCGTGAAACGGCTACCTTTGCCTTTATCGCTCTCCAGCCGGATTGTGCCGCCGAGCATTGTCACAATACGCTGAACAATGGAAAGACCTAATCCGAAGCCATCCTTTGCGGCAGCGTTTGACAGACGTTCAAACGCCCCGAATATCCGCTGCTGTTCCTCTTCGGTCATACCTGTGCCCGTATCTTCGACGATAAGTTTCAGGACGCCATTATTGTAGTCCGTTGTCAGAGAAACGCCACCGTTCTCCGTGAACTTGATGGCGTTGGACAGCAGGTTGTTCCCGATTTGCAAGATGCGTTCCTTATCTGTACATACAAAGGCATCCTTGTGGCAATGTATTGTCAGAGTCAGTCCTTTGTTTATGGCGATTGGCATAAACTCCGTTTCGAGCGTATGTGTGATTGCGGAAATCCTACATGCGGAGAAATTAGGCTGTTCCTTGCCGTTGTCCAGCCGGAAAAAATTCAGCAGGGTGTTCAGCATTTCACGCATGCGGTCGGAGGATTGCAGTATGTTTTGGATATACTGCCCGGACTTATCCTCACACTGTTCTTTCCGTATCAGTCCGGCATAGCCTGTTATTGCTGTCAGCGGTGTGCGCAGTTCATGGGTGATAGTATGTACCGCCTTCTTCCTTGACGTTATCAGTGCCTCGTTCCGTTGTACGGATTGTTCCAGTTGCCTTATCAAATCAGTTGTCTTGTGCTTGTATTGTTTAATGCTTTTTGCATCACGATGTATGATGATGTAGGAAATTAACAACAATAGAAGAACGAATCCCATTAAACCGCCTACTTGCATAAATGACTTTTCACGCATGGCAACTATTTCGTTTTCCCGGCTTTGCAGTTCGGTTTGTACCTTTTCTTCTATTTGGCAAATCAATTCTTGCAGTTGTCTGTTAAGTTCTGCATTACGAGCTGCAAGGCTGTCGGCTTGTTCCGACAATTGGCGATCCTGCACTTTCTGTTCGCTGATTACGTTTCTATTGACCGAATGAAGGATAGTGGTTGATACTGCTGGAGTTACTTCCTTTTTTTTGCCGAATATGCCTAAGAAACCTTTTCGTTTTGGCTTTTTGGACTGTTCCTGCACACTTTTCTGTACAATAACCGGAATTTGATTGGCTATCTTCTTGTTAATAGATTGTTGTTCATCCATTAACCGGACTATCTGGAACATCTGTCGTTCCTTATCCTCTAAAAGACTGCGCACACTATCGATGCGCTCTGCTGGATAGGTGGCCTTGAAACGGCAGAGCATACTGTCCATTGCCATACGCCGTGCATGGTAATGCTCGATATCTTTATCGTTCCATTCCAGTATTGTTTCACCCAATAGAGAAAATTTTATCATTTGAATATTGATATTGTTTATTTCTTTTCGGAGCTCGTCTATTTTTTTATTGCCAAGTTCTAATGCTTCTATCTCCTGCCATTCATAGAGGCTATTATATGCCATACATCCGATAAGAATGGAGATAAGTATATATCCCAACCGTATTGCCTTATAGAAATTTCCTGACCGCTCCATTATTTTAATGACATTGATTTTTGGAACATGAATAAAAGTTTATCTTTTTCGTTCATGCGGATATTAT
>OGPT01002809.1_pt1 | contig 13435 bp, 10 predicted proteins | sample 1552951 | NCBI WGS metagenome assembly OGPT01 (sample SAMEA2580224, study PRJEB22360) | human gut metagenome | biome: human gut; feature: human-associated habitat; material: faeces | place: Denmark | collected 2008/2010
GGCAGAATCTTATTTCGGGGTGATTATCACCTTCTGGCAATGGCAAACCTCTGTCTTTCCACTGCGGAACGGGTTCTCGTTCAACTCGGCAGTTTTCCGGCTTATAACTTCGAGGAACTCTTTCAGGGCATGAAAAAGCTGCCGCTCGAAGAGTGGATTGGAAAAGATGATGCATTCCCAGTCAAGGGACATGCACTGGATTCCAAACTGCACAGCGTTCCGGACTGCCAGTCCATCTTGAAAAAGGCAGCCGTAGAACGCCTGCGGCAGAAATACCAGACCAGCTGGTTTTCGGAAAGCGGTGCGGTACATCAGATTCAGTTTTCCATCCGTAAGAATATCGCAACCATCTATTTAGACAGCTCTGGTGTTGGACTGCATAAGCGAGGATACCGGAGAAACGCCAACGCTGCCCCCATCAAGGAAACCCTTGCCGCTGGCATTGTCGACTTGGCACGGGTCAAGCAAAATAGTGTCGTCTGTGACCCGTTCTGCGGTAGCGGTACGCTGTTGATTGAGGCAGCCTTTAAAGCAATGCACATTGCCCCCGGCTTGCACCGCCACTTTGCAGCGGAACGCTGGGATTGTATTCCGGCATCTGTCTGGGCAAATGCTCGTGCAGAGGCAATTGCCGCCATTCGGCGAGATACTACTTTTGAAGCATACGGCTTCGACTGCGACCCGGAAGCCATCCGGCTTTCGGAAGAAAACATTCGCAAAGCTGGCGTAAAAACACGGATTCATGTAATGCAGCAGGATATTGCGGACTTTACAGCTGTTCCAGAACAGATTATTATCTGCAATCCACCATACGGCGAACGGCTCTTAGATGTACAGGCTGCGGAATCGCTCTATCAGATTATGGGCGGTGTCTTTCCGGCAAACAAACAGTATCCTTGCTATGTGATTTCTCCAGATGCCAACTTTGAATCCTTCTTCGGCAAACCAGCAACCAAACGGAGAAAGCTCTACAATGGTATGATTCCGTGTCAGCTATTCTCTTACTACGGCGAATAATATTCTACAAGATAAAACAAACAGAACTGCCCGATGCACGCTCTCGTGCACGGGCAGTTCCTTTTTTACAGCATATTATTTTCTGGAACATTTCTGCTGCTTTCCACAGCCTTTGTCAAATGCCGGATTACAGCAATAAAAGTTCTTAGAATTTAATTCATCCTGTACCATTCGCATTGCCTCTCCAAACCGCTGAAAATGCACGATTTCCCGCTGCCGGAGAAATTTAATCGGCTCTCGAACGTCTGGGTCATCACACAGACGTAAAATATTTTCATACGTGCTACGTGCCTTTTGTTCCGCTGCAAGGTCTTCCGTCAGGTCTGTGATCGGGTCGCCCTTTGACTGGAAATAGGCAGCCGTAAACGGCATACCAGATGCCCCCTGCGGATAAATGCCGGCGGTATGGTCTACGAAATATTCTGCATATCCGTCTTGCAGAATTTGTTCCGGCGTCATGTCACGGGTCAGCTGGTATAAAATCGCCGATACCATTTCCACATGTGCCAGTTCTTCTGTTGCAATGTCGGTCAGAATCCCCTTGACCTGATTGTTTTTCATGCCATATCGCTGGTGCATATACCGCAGCGAAGCGGCAAGTTCTCCGTCTGGCCCGCCCAGCTGGGAAATAATAAACTTTGCAAGCCGAGGATTTGGCGTTTTAATGTTTACTGGATATTGCAGTTTCTTCTCATACGTCCACATCGCAGTTTGCCTCCTTTTCCCACGGCCACGGTGCATCCACCCAGTTCCAACGCTCTGTTGTGTTGGACTGACTCGGACGAATCGGACCATACTTTTCCACATACATCTTCTCGGCTTTCTGCTTCATCTCCAGATGTTTCCGGTACTGTTCCATCGCCCGTTTGCAGTTCGGATGCGTATCCAGATACAACTGCAACTCGTACAGCATAAAGTCACACTGCTGTAAACTCCGCAACAGCAATTCCTGTTCACGCATGCCGTTCACCTCCCGGACAAAATGGTTTGTACAGCTGCGGGAAAATCGTTCCCTTCGGAAATCCTTCCTCTGCTGAAAAAATCGTATCCCACTGCTGATAAGGCACATATGCCATACCAATCGGCGTTTCCTCCGGCAGCGGTGTCCGCATGCCCGTCTGTTCCGGCGGCTGCGGTGTGTCTTCAAATAAATGGAAGTGATCCCATGCCATTTCTGGCTGGAACTCCAATTCCATTTCCTGATGATTCCATTGCATCAATAACCCCTCACTTTTTTCCATCGTTTGGGAACGGCACTGCTTTCCTCCAGACCGCCCCTTACTGCAACATATGCCCCGTTTTTCAAAAGCGTGACTCCATTTCCGCATTTGTACAACCTGCTATATTTTTTATCTGGGTTGTAGTAAATTTCAACAAAAATGCAAGCTTTCCACACCCAAAGCATTTACATTTCAGAAAAAATATGGTATACTAAACCCATCTGGTTTTTTTAGAAAGCAATGTGATACTGCTTTCTATTGAGAAATGTTCTTGTTCTATTTAGGGAGGTTTAAATCTATGAAACAACACACAACTAAAAAGGTTCTTGCGGGGCTGCTGGGTGCTGTGCTGCTCAGCACATCCATTCCATTTGCAACCGTAACCGCAGCCGATGCCGAAACCGGTGCAATTATTTACAGCTCGGATTTTGAGGACAGCAGTGCATCGTTACCGTTTACCGGAAGAGGTGGTGTCGAATCCATTTCCATCACCGACAGCCAGGCACACAGCGGTTCTTCTTCCATGATGGTATCCGACCGCAGCAAAAACTGGCATGGCCCGCAGCTTTTGCTGGATGACATCTGCGAACCAAACAAAGAATACACCGTCAGTGCTTACGCAAAGGCAGAATGGTACAACAGCATCAAGCTGAGTCTGGAATACACCGATGCTGCCGGCGAACGGCATTACAGCAATCTGGCAACCCAAACTTTTAACGGCGACTGGGCAGAATTTTCCAACATCAAGTTCAGTTTCACCAGCGAAGTTTCTAAGGTTTATGTCTACTTTGAATGCAACGATGCATCCAAACTGTATATTGACGACTTTACCCTCGCAGAAGCTCCGATTATTCCGATTCAGGAAGACATTGCATCCATCAAGGATGTTTACAATGGCTACTTCAAAATCGGTACTGCTGTTACGACTTCCAACCTGGCTTCCCCATCTTTCATGGATCTGGTAGAAAAGCACTTCAATGAAAGCATTACATTCGGCAACGAACTGAAGCCAGACTATGTATTGGATCAGGCTGCTTCGCAGGCAAGCGGGGATAACACAAATCCGCAGGTCAACTTCTCACAGGCAGATGCCCTGCTGAAATACTGCGGAAAAAATAAGATTCCGGTTCGTGGTCATACCCTCGTATGGCACAGCCAGACACCAGACTGGTTCTTCAAGGAAAACTTCTCTGATGATGGCGACTGGGTTGACAAGGACACCATGCTCAAGAGAATGGAAAACTACATCAAGAACGTCATGGAAGGACTGGCAACACAGTATCCGGATGTTGAATTCTATGCTTGGGACGTTGTAAATGAAGCATGGCTGGATGATGGCAATCCTCGAAAGGCTGGCTCCAGCAAGTCTGAAGATTCCAACAGTTCTGCATGGGTTCGGATTTTCGGTGACAACTCATTCATTGAATATGCATTCCAGTATGCAAGAAAATATGCTCCGAAAAACTGCAAACTCTATTACAACGACTTCAACGAATACATGCCAGGCAAAACCACTGCTATCTACAACATGGCAATGGAACTGAAAGAAAAGGGCTTGATCGATGGTATCGGCATGCAGTCCCACTTGGATGTTGGTTTCCCGACTGCTTCCACCTATCGCAAGGCAATCGACAAGTTCGCTTCCACTGGTCTGGATATTCAGGTAACCGAATTGGACATCACCACTTCGGATACCTCTGAAGCAGGTCTGGAAAAGCAGGCTCAGCTGTACAGCGACATTTTCGACATTTACACCGACTATGCAGACAGCATTTCTGCTGTTGTGATCTGGGGCGTTACCGACGACCAGAGCTGGCGTGCAACCAGAGTTCCGCTGCTGTTCGATGAAAACTTCCAGGCAAAACCAGCATATTATTCCATCGTGGACAATGTAGAACCAAAGGTTACAACCACTACAACAACTGAAATCACAACCGGTACAACACCGGCTGAAACCACCACCACAACAACTGTTACAACACCGGCTGAAACCACGACCACAACAGAACCTACATTCTTGCTGGGTGATGTGAATCTGGACGGAAATGTCAATGTTCAGGACGTTGTTCTGCTGCAAAAGTATCTGATTCGCATGGAAACTTTGACTGCTGAACAGGCAAAGCCAGCAGATGTCAATGAAGATGGTGTTGTCAATGTTATTGACCTCTTACGTTTGAAAAACTTTGTACGCAGCATTGACTAATCACAACATCAATCTAAAATCACTCGTATCCAACAGCGTTTTCTCTTCGGGGAAAACGCTGTTTTTCTATTTCTGTACCTTGCAATGAGGACAGTTTCCATATTAGCACTCTCTATTTGCAATTGTTAGCACTCTTTTTGACTGAGTGCTAAATTTCATCTAGTTTTCACAATTGTGTGACACAGTTTTCATATATTGGCAGTATCCTATAGACAATGAAAGAAAGGAATGAGCCCCATGAGAAGGTATCGGAAATGTTAGTACGATTCGCAGGAACGAATCAGAAAACCACATGAATTTAAACGCAGCGTTATCTGCTTTTCTAAGGAGGCATTTTTATGTATACCATGACACCGTTTGAAAAGAAGCATTTTGATTTGCTGAATGCATTTCATGATTTTGAAAACGACTTTTTCGCTGGAACTGGCTGGAGTACCTGCAAGGTTGACGTTCGGGATGAGAGCGACAAATTTGTGATGGAAGCGGAGTTGCCAGGATTCGAGAAAGAAGATATTCACCTTGATGTGCAAGGCGATTGCCTGAAGCTGTCCGCAGAACATCACACCGATTCTGAGGACAAGGACGACAAGAAGAAGTACATCCGCAAGGAACGCTCTGAAGTGTCTTACCAGAGAAGTTTCGACTTGACTGGCATTGATGCGGAAAAGCTGGATGCAGAATACAAGAACGGCATTCTGTATATCACCCTACCGAAACAGCAGCCAGAAGCTCCAACCAGCAAGCGGCTGGAAGTCAAATAACAGATTGCATGATTGATAACGATAGAGAGGGAGGAATTTTTATGGATACCATGACACCGTTTGAAAAGAAACACTTTGATTTGCTGCATGCATTTCACGATTTTGAAAATGATTTTTTTGCTGGAACGGGTTTGAGTTCCTGCAAAGTGGATGTTCGAGATGAAGGCGATAAGTTCGTGATGGAAGCCGAGTTGCCGGGATTCGAGAAAGAAGATATTCACCTCGATGTGGAAGACGATTGCTTGAAGCTGTCCGCAGAACATCATGCTGATTCCGAGGACAAGGATGAACAGAAGCATTACATCCGCAAGGAACGCTCTGACATCTCTTATCAGAGAAGTTTCGACTTGACTGGCATTGATGCCGAAAAGCTGGATGCAGAATACAAGAACGGCATTCTGTATATCACCCTGCCGAAACAGCAGCCGGAAACGCCGACCAGCAAGCGGCTGGAAATCAAATAAATCGACTTACTGATTCACAAACATGAAGGAGGAATTATTATGTATGGCTTGACCGCATTTGAACGAGATCCGTTTTTTCTTTTAGACCCATTTTCTGATTTTGATGACCGTTTTGTCAGCAAAGAAACCGTTCGCAGCTTCAAAACAGACATTCGAGAAGAAGATGACAAGTTCATCATGGAAGCCGAATTGCCCGGCTTTGAAAAGGGCGAAATTCAACTGGATGTCAACGGCGATACGCTGACGCTGTCCGCTGTTCATCAGCAAGAACAGGTTGACAAATCCAAGGAACACTACATCTGTCGGGAACGCTCCTATGGTTCTTACCAGCGGCGGTTCGATATTTCCGGCATTGATGCTGACCAAATCGAAGCAGAATACAAAAACGGCATTCTCTATATGATTCTGCCGAAAAAGCAGCCAAAAGTACCAGCAAACAGACGGCTGGAAATTCGATAACGGTTCGGCGGTTTTTGCCATATGATTGCTGCAAAAGATTCTACGGTCATCTGCATGCACGCCCTCCAAAGTGTTTTGTGATACCGTTTTTATAAATTGAAAAACCGACTCTCTTCGTTGAGGGTCGGTTTTTTTGTTGCTTTTTTTCCTCGGAGATATTGTTGCATTTTCTCCTGTTGTGTGCTATAATAAAAAGGATACGATGCAAACAATTTTTCCTCAACCATTGCAATTAGGAGGCGATTTTTTGGAAATCATCAATCAACTGGCAACGGAATTTCACCTGCGAAAAGAACAGGTTCAAAACACCATTGACCTGCTGGACGATGGAAAAACCATCCCATTCATTGCCCGTTATCGAAAAGAAAAAACAGGCTCTCTGGATGACCAGCTGCTCCGACAGCTGAACGACCGGCTGCAATATCTCCGCAAACTCCACCAGCGAAAAACGGAAATCTGCTCCGCTATCGCTGCACAGGACAAGCTGACCCCAGAACTGGAACAGCAGATTCAAGCTGCAAAAACGCTCATTGAAGTGGAAGACCTCTATCTCCCCTACCGCCCCAAGCGGAAAACCAGAGCCTCCGCAGCGATTGCCCGTGGACTAGAACCATTGGCTCGCATTCTGGCGGAACAGAAGTGGGAAACCGTTCCGGAAGAAGCTGCAAAACCATTTGTTCAGCCAGAACAGGATGTGCCGGATGTAGCAGCTGCTCTGCAAGGAGCTATGGATATTTTAGCGGAAGAAATGGCAAACGATGCTGCTTTGCGGAAACAGATGCGGCAATTTACCATGCTCAGCGGAACGCTGTCTGCTCGTGCAGTGGATGAAAATGCAGAAACGCCATACCGCAATTATTATGATTTCCAAGCACCGATTGAAAAACTACAGGGACACCGCATTCTTGCCATCAATCGGGGCGAACAGGAAAACGCACTGAAAGTGACTCTCTCCCTCCCAGAGGGGAAAGGAGCTGCGGTTGTCGTGCGGAAATATGTTCACAATGACAGTCCGGCAGCGAAGCTGGTACAGGCTGCAGCAGAAGATGCCTTTCAACGGCTCTTATTTCCGGCAGTGGAACGGGAAATTCGCAAGAACCTGACGGAAACCGCTGACGCTGCTGCCATTCAGTTATTTGCTGCCAATCTCCGGCAATTGCTGCTGGCAGCACCGCTCAAAAATCAAGTGGTTCTGGGTGTTGACCCTGGCTATCGAACAGGCTGCAAGTTGGCAGTCGTTGACGAAACGGGTGCAGTTTTAGATACTGGCGTTGCACATATCACCGTCGGCGAGGGAACTCGCATGGAACAGGGCAAAAAAATCATTCTGGAACTGTTACAAAAGCATCACGTTACAGCGGTTGCCATCGGAAACGGCACTGCCTCTCGGGAAGCAGAATCGGTTGTGGCTGCCCTGCTGAAAACCCTCCCTTATCCGGCTGCCTATATGGTCGTTTCGGAGGCGGGGGCATCCGTTTATTCTGCCTCGAAACTGGCAGCAGAAGAATTTCCGGAATATGATGTTTCCCTGCGAAGTGCCGTTTCGATTGCACGGCGGTTACAAGACCCGCTGGCGGAACTCGTCAAGATTGACCCGCAAGCAATCGGCGTGGGACAGTATCAACACGATATGCCGAAAAAAGAATTGACTGCTGCCCTCGATGGCGTGGTAGAAGATTGCGTCAATGGCGTTGGTGTGGACTTGAACACCGCATCGTTCTCCCTGCTCTCACACGTTGCTGGCATTAACAGCACCATTGCAAAAAATATTGTTGCCTACCGGACAGAAAACGGGGCATTTACTGATCGGCAACAGCTGAAAAAAGTTTCTAAATTAGGGGCAAAGACGTTTGAACAGTGTGCCGGATTCCTGCGAATCCCAAATGCTGCCAACCCGTTGGATCAAACGGCAGTCCATCCGGAAAGCTATGCTGCTGCAGAAGCAATTTTAGATGCCTGCGGATTCTCATTGTCTGCCATGACACCACAGACACATCCAGAAATTTTCGGTGCAGCAAAGCGATACGGTTTTGAAGCACTGGCACAGCAAGCTGGAATTGGAATGCCAACCATGAAAGATATTTTAAAGGAACTCTCCAAGCCGGGCAGAGATCCAAGAGAATCCCTGCCACCGCCGTTGCTGCGGAGCGGTGATATTATGGAACTGAAAGACCTGAAGCCGGGCATGGAACTGATGGGAACGGTTCGCAATATTACCGACTTCGGCTGTTTTGTAGATGTTGGCGTTCATGAAAATGGTCTGGTACATCTTTCTAAAATCTGCAAGCACTACATCAAGCACCCCATGGAAGTCGTACAGGTGGGCGAAGTCGTGAAAGTGTGGGTTTTGGAGGTGGATGGAAAACGGGGCAGAATTTCTCTGACCATGATTCCACCAAAAAAGAAGTAATCGTTGCAGTTTCCACATTCAAAAGCAGGATGCAGTCGTTTTCAACCGCTCTAGAAAAGCGACTGCATCCGGTTCAACAAAATTGCCTTATTTTTAGCTTTTGTCCGTATTTCCATGCGGAGATTTTATTCTCATCACCCGAAAGGAGTTTTTTTATGTCTACAACTGTCGCTTCCAATCCGCTTGGCAGCGAATCTGTCACCAAATTGATGCTCAAATTCTCGATTCCCAGCATCATTTCCATGCTGGTCGGTGCACTCTATAACATCGTTGACCAACTTTTCATCGGGCAAGCTGTTGGTATGCTCGGCAACGCTGCCACGAATGTTGCCTTTCCGCTTTCCACATCCTGTATTGCTTTGGCATTGTTATTCGGAATTGGTGGTGCTGCCTGTTTCAATTTGAAAATGGGAGCTGGTGAAAAAGAAGATGCTGCTTATGCATTCGGCAATGCCTTTTCCATGCTGGTCATCAGCGGCGTTCTGCTGGCAGCCGTCAGCCTGATTTTCCTGAATCCGCTGCTTCGGCTATTCGGTGCTCCGGACAACGTCATGCCCTATGCAGAAGAATATGTTCGCATTACTGCTTTCGGATTTCCGCTGCTGATTATCACCGCTGGCGGCGGTCATTTGATTCGTGCAGACGGCAGCCCAACGATGACGATGGTCTGCAACTTAGCTGGTGCGATTATCAACACCATCTTAGACGCCATTTTTGTATTGGGTCTGGATTGGGGCATGGCTGGGGCTGCGTATGCAACTGTTATCGGACAAGTTGTTTCTGCCTTGATTGTTTTTGTTTACCTGCTCCGCTATCGGAAAACAGACCTACAACTGAAACATTTCATTCCGCACTTCTCCCATGCTCGGAAAATCGCTGCCATCGGAATGGCTTCGTTCCTGAATCAAGTTGCCATCATGATTGTACAGATTATCCTGAATAATATGTTGGAACACTATGGTTCTCTGTCGGTTTATGGCGATGCCATCCCGCTTGCCAGTGCCGGCATTATCATGAAAGTTTATCAGATTATTTTTTCTGTTGTCATCGGACTGGGGCAAGGTATTCAGCCAATTGTCAGCTTTAACTATGGAGCAAAAAAATATGACCGTGTTTGGAGTGCCTACCGCATTGCTGTGATTACGGGCGGTATTTTATGCGTGATTGCATTTTTCCTGTTTGAACTCTTTCCGAAGCCGATTCTCTCCCTGTTTGGAGATGGCAGCGACCAGTATTATCAATTTGGCGTCCGGTTCTTCCGCATATTCCTGTTCTTCACATTCATCGACTTTTTGCAGCCGATTTCCACTACCTTTTTCACTGCCATCGGCAAAGCGGTCAAGGGTGCATTTCTTTCGCTCACCCGACAGATTTTGTTTTTCCTGCCGCCGCTGTTGATTCTGCCGTTGTTTATAGGCATTGACGGCATTTTATTTGCAGGGCCAATTGCAGATTTCTTGTCTGCTGCGGTCACTGTAGTCATGATTTTCATCGAATGGAAGTTGATGAAAAAAGAAGCCCCTGCACTTGCTTCTTAATCTCAAAAGAAAAACCGTTTCGGCTACGCTTCGGCAGCTGGAACGGCTTTTTTTGTGCAAGAATCTATATTGACTTTCCACGATAAAAATTGTATAATATGAACAACCAATCTCCGTTTTTTCCACAACCATTTTACTATTCTACAAATTGAAAGGGGCTTTTTTTATGTCATTTCCACACTCCTCCCGCATTGCTGCCATACTCTTGGCAGGCTCTTGCACGCTCGCTGGAATTCCTGCTGTTCCAACTGTTGCAGCAGAAACCGCATCCACCGCACCCGTTCGCTATGAATTTGAAAACGGTACGACCAGCGGCGGAAAAATCTATCAGGAAACTTGGAAGGGCAACACTGAAGAAGACGGCAGCGGTGAAGATTATGACCTGACCAACGCTTCCGGCGGTGGATTCTCTTACCTTGACCAAAAAGGAACGACTGTCAGCTTGGAAGTGACCGTTCCGGAAGATGGTCTGTATGAATTAACCGTCTGCTACTGCGAACCATACGACCCCAACAAAAAAGTACAATACTTGGATGTCAATGGCGTCAATCAGGGTGAGGTCAGCTTCTCCCACAACCTGACCTTTGAAGAAACCTCCGGCGGTGTGGTCATGCTGCAAGCCGGAAAAAATACCATCACATTTCGGGCATACTGGGGCTATACGATGTTCGACTATCTGGAAATTGCTCCTGCATCGGAATCCCTGACCAACCTCCAGCCAACCCGACAGCTCTCCAACCCGAACGCCTCCGACAGCACCAAACGACTTTATCAGTATCTCTGCGACCAGTACGGCAAACATATCATCTCCGGTCAGCAGGAATACTGCGGTTCTCACAACTATAACCTCTATGCAGACCCGACCAATTTCATCAAGGACAACGAAGCAGAGTTTGAATATCTGGAAAAGACCACCGGAAAAATGTGTGCCATTCGGGGCATCGACTTCCTGAACTATTTCGATGGGGCAACTTGGGACGACAACGCTTCAGAACGTGCCATTCAATGGGTCAACGAATACAAGGGCATTGCAACGATTGTTTGGCACTGGAGAGTGCCATCTGAAAAGGGCGGTACAGAACGGGCATTTTATGTGCCGTCTGCCAGTGCAGATTCCACCACGTTCAGCATTACCAACGCCCTGCAAGAGGGCACTTGGGAACACGATGTCATTATGGCAGACATTGCAGAAATCGCAAAGCAGCTGAAAAAACTGAAAGATGCAGATGTTCCTATCCTCTGGCGACCGCTTCACGAGGCAGAAGGTGCATGGTTCTGGTGGGGTGCAGAGGGTGCAGAACCCTGTAAACAGCTGTATCGCCTGCTCTACGACCAGCTGACCAATGTTTACGGCTTGGACAACTTAATCTGGGTTTGGAACAGTTACACCTACTCCACCTCTCCGGACTGGTATCCGGGCGATGATGTTGTAGATATTGTGGGCTATGATAAATACAACGCTGCGGATGGACTGCCAAACCTCAGTTCCATTTCCTCTACCTTTTACAGCTTAGTACAGAGTACTGACGGTGAAAAAATGGTTGCCATGGCGGAAAACGATACCATTCCATCCTTGGAAAACCTGTTGAAAGACAAGGCTTCCTGGCTGTATTTCTGCCCATGGTATATGAACTACCTGACCAGCGAACAGAACAACCCTGCGAAAAACCTGAAAGAAATCTATAACAGTGAATACTGCATTACCTTGGACGAACTGCCAGATTTGAAAAGCTATCCGCTGGATGGCGGAACATCGCCGGAAATTCTGCTTGGCGACATCAATCAAGACGGCAGCGTCAACACAGCGGATGTTGTCTTGCTGCAAAAATATTTGATTCAAAAAGCGACCCTGACCAAAGCACAGGGCACAGCTGCCAACTATCAAAAAGATGCTGTCATTGATGTGCTGGACTTGCTCGCATTGAAACGGGATGTCTGGAAGAACCTGTAAGCGTATTCCCTGCAACTATTTTTCTATGATTGGAGTTTTTTATGAAATCAATTCGTTCTGCTGTCACCTGTTCCCCCGGCACACGCTACGCTCCAGAAACGGACACGCTTTGGCTTGCACTGAGCAACGCAACTGTTTCTTGTTCCACAACTGCCACAACGGTAACGGTTTCGCTGCAAGCAATTGGTTCAGTTCGAGTTGCAGTCTTTTTGCAAGAGAAAATGATACTGGATTTCGTCTGCACGGATGAAACCAAAACCATTTCGATTCCCTGCCCGTCAGAATCTGCCCAGCAAATTCAAATTTGCAAGCTCTCTGAACCACACTATGGCATTCTTGGTGTTTCTGCCCTCACCTGTGACGGTGGAACGTGTTCTCCGCTACCACCTGCTCCGCATCACCTCGCCTTTATCGGCGATTCTATCACCTGCGGATATGGAATTGATGCTGCCAGTCCGGAAGAACCCTTTTCCATTGCAACGGAACACGCTGCAAAAAGTTATGCTGCTCAGACTGCAAAGCTGCTGCATGCAGATGCACACATTCTCTCTTACAGTGGGTTTGGCGTTTACAGCGGCTTTCCAGAGAAATCCTGCAAAAATGAAACCGACCTGCTGCCATTGGTCTATGAAGCGGCTGGATTCTATCATCAGCAGCCGGAAAACTGGAAATCCACAATTCTGCTCCCATTTGCACCGCCGGAAGCGGTGATTCTCTACTTGGGAACAAATGATTCCGCTTACCTGCATCTGTTTCCGGAAGAGGGGACTGCATTTCAAGCTGCTTACGCTACTTTCTTGCAGAAACTTCGCAGCCAGTTCCCGACGGCGTTTCTGGTCTGCATGATTGGGATGAGCAGTGACCTTGACGCTGCCCCATTCATTCGGAATGCCGTTGCAGCTGCTCAACAGCAGGACAGCCGTCTTGCTATCTGCGATGTTCGTTCCGCAGTTGGAACGGATTTCGGGGCAAATCATCACCCCGGTGCGACCACACAGCAAAATGCTGCGGAATTGCTCACTGATTTGCTGCGGAAGCAACTGCCTTTCTAAGTCCGGACAACTTGTTTTTTTCAGAGAATGAAAAAAATCTATGGAAATTGATTGCAAAAGACGAGAAAATATAGTATAATAAAAAGAACGCAATTTCCATGAACACAAATCTGCAAGAAACAGGGAGGTTTTTACCGATGTGTGGATTTACCGGTTTTACAAACCATATCGACAATTCCAATGCGGTTCTTCAGGAAATGCTGAACCGAATCAAACATAGAGGGCCGGATGCAGAAGGCACTTACATTGACGAGGACATCGCCCTCGGTCACCGCCGCCTGAGCATCATTGACGTATCCGATGCCGGCACACAGCCGCTTTACAGTGCAGATGGCAATCTTGCCCTGCTCTTCAACGGCG
>OGPT01002812.1_pt1 | contig 13430 bp, 14 predicted proteins | sample 1552951 | NCBI WGS metagenome assembly OGPT01 (sample SAMEA2580224, study PRJEB22360) | human gut metagenome | biome: human gut; feature: human-associated habitat; material: faeces | place: Denmark | collected 2008/2010
GTTTTGTCAAATTTTGGTTAATGGTTATATAGCCAAAAGAAAAAACACTATTTATTGTTAGTATTTTTTCTTTTTAACAAACTGATTTTTGTTATTTTTTAAGCTTTAAAACAGGCTCAGCTATTAATTTATCTTTATCTAATAAAATATTATTTTTTGTAGACATTTCCCTAATAGGTATATCTAATGAGTTTCTTTTTAATTCTATTGCTATTTCTCTTAGATAATTATATTTTTTTATTAATTCGTTTATATCTTTAATATTTTTTAAGTATTCTAACATTCTTATATCAATTGATTTTATCATATTAGGATTAATATCACTATATGAAATAAATTCGTTACCATAATTAGTACTATTTCTTGAGGCTTTTAATTCACTTGTTACTAATAAATCTACTCTAGATATATCAAAAGGATCATATTCAAATTCATCCTTATACAAATCAGTTAATCCAACTACTGCTAAAGATATCCCGTTTTTACCATTTATATGTGAACTTGTATCGTCCATAGTACTTAACAAGTCATTTGAATATTCTCTTATTCTTAAATTATTGATAGATTCTAACGATAAAATGCCATGTTTTATTATTGATGGTGTATCAGCATAATCGGTATTATGATGATATCTAGCATCAATTACATCTATACTATCATTTTTAATTTCATTTAATTTACTTACTATATATTCTTTAATATATTTTTCTTCTATTAAAACACACTCCATATAACATAACCCCCTTTTTTTAATTTTATGATGAGTATTTTAACAAAAGTATTTTTTGTTGTCAAATTTTCATTCCATATTATTAAAAAATACTAGCAGTAACTAGTATTATAATTTATATTTATCATATTGTTTCATAAAGAAATCATCAGTCATACCAGCAATATAGTCGATTACTTTTCTAGTATCACTCGTATTTTTTAAATACTCATCACTCATATCATTTAAGAAAACAGCATTAATATCATTATTTAAATCATTAATATTCTTCAAATAGAATTCAAATAAATAACTAAACATATTTCTATATATTTCTATTTGTTCTTTACTATTTGCTTTGTTATAAATATTTTCATAGTTGAATTTTTTAAGTTCAACTAATGCTTTAAATATATTATCAGACATTCTAATATAATCTTTATTTAAACTATTATTAATTACATCTAAAAGAATAGTATTTACGATTGTTTTATTATCACTACCTAATACATCAGTAATAGATGACGGAATATCTTCTTTCTTAATTAATTTAAGTCTTATAGCATCTTCTATATCTCTACCAATATAAGCGATAACATCACTGATTCTAACAACACAACCTTCTAAAGTCATAGGTACTAATTTACTTACTTGTAATTTATCAGTATAGCATTTTTCATATTCTTCTAAAAATGTTTCAATATTCTTTTCTTTAGGACGATATTTTTCTAAAACAAATTCTCCATTGTGACATAAAATACCATCTAAAGTTTGTAAAGTTAAATTAAGACCGTTACCATCATTTTCTAAATTCATAAGTAATCTTACACTTTGAACATTATGATTAAAATAAGTATTATCATATTTCAAACTTAACTCATTTAAAATTTTTTCACCAGTATGGCCAAAAGGAACGTGACCTAAATCGTGACCTAAAGCAATAGCTTCAATTAAATCTTCATTTAATGACAAAGCTCTACCTATTGTTCTGGCTAGCTTAGAAACTAGACTAACGTGAACTATTCTTTTGGTAATATTATCATTATTTACTAAACTAAATACTTGAGTTTTATCTAAATATCTAGTGTAAGCTGAAGAATGGATTATTCTATCTATATCCCTAAAATAAGCTGGTCTTATATCTTCTTCATATTCTTTTAAATGAATTGCATCACTATCCTTACTAGCATATTCTTTCAAATATAATTCATTCTTTAACATTTCATTTTTTAATATTGAATTCATATATCACCTATTCTAATACTGCTTTAATTCTTCTTACTCCAGCACTACTAGCTTCTTCTTTTTTTATTTTAAAATGTCCTAACTCACTAGTATTAGAAACATGAGGGCCACCGCATAATTCTTTAGATACATTACCAATACTATATACAGTTACAATATCTGGATATTTTTCGATAAACATACATTCAGCTCCTGATTTGATAGCATCTTCCTTTTTCATTTCTTCTTTAATAACAGGTAGACCTTCTTTAATCCATTCATTTACTAAATCTTCTGTCTTTTGTTTTTCTTCATCAGTTAACTTATGATCACAACTAAAATCAAAACGCATTCTTTCATCTGTTATATTTGAACCTTTTTGATGAACATCCTTGCTAACTATTACTTTTAATGCAGCATTTAATAAATGAGTTGCTGTATGATATCTTGTTTCAATTTCAGAGTTTCCAGCTAAACCACCTTTAAATTTACCACTTGATGCTGTTCTTGATAACTCTTGATGAGCTTTAAATTTTTCTTTAAATCCTATAACATCTACCTCGATATTTAATTCTTTAGCTAATTCAACTGTTAATTCGATTGGAAATCCATAAGTGTCATATAATTTAAATGCTAAATCTTTATTTAATTTTCCATCTAAATTTGCTGTTATTTTTTCGAATTCTCTTAATCCTTTTTCCAATGTACGATTGAATTTAGTTTTTTCAGTTTTCAAAACTTCTAAAACGATATCTCTATTTTCTTGAATTTCATTATAGTATTTTTCATATTTATCCATTATTAGATTAGCTATTTGTTGTTCCCAGTCAGAATTAATATCAATATTCAATTTTTTAGCGTGTCTAATAGCTCTTCTTATCAATCTTCTTAAAATATATCCTTGATCAGTATTAGATGGTTTAATACCAGCTGGATCAGCAGAAATAAATACTGCAGTTCTTATATGGTCAGCAATTATTCTCATTGATTCTTCATTGCCTTGATATGGTAGATTAGATATTTTTTCTATAAGTTCAATAACATCTTTCCATACAGAAGACATATAGTTATCATCTACACCTTCTAAAACAGCGGCAACTCTTTCTAATCCCATACCTGTGTCAACATTTTTTTTAGGCAATTCAGTTACTTTCCCAGATTCATCTTTATAGTATTGCATAAAAACATTATTCCAAATTTCTACCCATCTATCATCTTCAGGATCAAATTTTTCAGGTATTTCATCATTACTTCTAAAATAGAATATTTCAGTATCTCCACCACAAGGTCCAGATGTACCAGCTATCCAAAAATTGTTTGATGCATCTAGGTAAGCTATTCGATCTTCTTTAATACCTAAACTTTTCCATACGTTAGCGCTTACTTCATCTCTTGGAATATCTTTATCTCCTTCAAAAACTGTAACTGCTAATCTATCGACAGGAATATTTAATACCTTTGTTAAAAATTCAAAACTGTAATTAATACTTTCTTCTTTAAAATAGTCGCCTAGACTCCAATTTCCTAGCATTTCAAAGAATGTATGATGTGTTTTGTCACCAATACTATCTAAGTCGTTTGTACGAATACATTTTTGATAATCACATAATCTTGTTCCATATGGATGTGGTTGCCCTGTTAAATATGGAATAAGTGGTTGCATACCAGCTGTATTAAATAATACTGATGGATCATTTTCTGGTACTACAGGAGCACTTGGTATCCATTTATGTCCTTTACTAACAAAAAAATTTATATATAAGTCTTTAAGATTCATTTTCTATCACCTCTACTAATTTTTCTACTTTCTTTTTTAAATCTTCTAAAGTCCCATCATTTATTAATTTATAATCAAATTTATTATAATCGTCCAAATCTATTTCTGATGGATGTTTCTTTTGTTCTGATGTTAATCCATTATCAAAATTTGGTCTTTCAATACGGACTGCTATTACATTATTAAATGTGTTTTTAATGTCATCAATTTCTATTTTAAATCTAGCGTCACTTATTACGATAGTGTCAAAGAAATAAGAATAAACTTTTATATCATCAATCATTTTTTTTACAAAAAATTTATTATCTATGTTTTCTCTTATTATATTTGTGCCTAATTGTTGTAACAATTCTCTAGGTTTAGTTTCTTCACTACCATCCCAGTTACTTATTTTTTTAGCATATTCTTTTATATAAGAACCATATTGTAGTTGAATAATATTGTTGTATATTTCATTTAAAAAATTCATAGTTGTATCTTTACCTGCTCTTGCTTTTCCACTAAGAATTATTATTTTAGGATTTTTATTTTTCATTTTAAACCTCCATATAAAAAGATACCACTTCTAATTAGGAACGAATTAGCCGTGGTACCATCCTATTTTTTTCTTAATTTTTATAACGAGTATTACCCGGCATTTTTTAATGCTCTAAAAGATAGCTTTTCATATATAAATTTTGTTAGTTTCCATCAGCCACTAACTTTCTATAAAAAATTTACATATTACTTTTTCTTTATTATAGATTTATTATTTCATATTTTTCATTAAAGAACATAAATATTGATTTAACGGCTGCGATTATTGGTGTTGAAATAACCATACCGATTATACCAAAGAAATGTCCAAATATTAATAATCCTGTTATTATTGTTACTGGATGTAATTTTGTTGTTTTGCTCATAATAACTGGTTGTAAAAAATTTCCTTCCAAGAATTGAATTACTACTACTGAAAGTAGTGTTAAAACCCCGGTTAGTGGTCCTTGTGAAAAACCAACTATTACAGCTGGTGCTCCACCAATATAAGGTCCAGCATATGGAATAACATTTGTAATACCACAGAATAATCCAAATAATAAAGGAGCTTTTAATCCGACGATGGCAAATGCTATTGAAGTTATTATAAATACAAATGTTGCATCTAATAATGCTCCTTCAACAAATCTCCTAAATGAATTATTTACTTCATTTGTTAATTCCCTAGTATCTTTTTGGATATTTTTAGGAAATAAAGTTATTATTAATTCTCCAGCGTTATCAAATCCAATAAGAAAATAGAACCCTATTATTAATCCAATTACAAATGTTAATATTCCTGAAAAGAAACTTTTTAGGAAATTAACAGTTAAATTAGGTAATGATTGAGCCAAACTAGTGGCAAATGAACCTAATTTGTTTGTTACTTCGGTTGTGAAATTATTTATATCTATACCTTCAATATTTATTCCTTTAGTAATATCTTTTAACCAATCAGTAATTATAGTAAATATTGATGGTATTGTTTTAACAAAATCATTTATTTGTTCTGTAAGAATTGGAATTATAGCAGCTATTAAGATAATTAATAGTGATATAAACACGATATAAACTATAATCGCTCCTATACCTCTTTTAATTCCTTTTCGTTGCATTTTTTTAACTAATGGATCAAATAGCCAAGCAACAAATAATCCAATAAATACAGGCGCTATTATCTTTAAAATATCAATTATTATATCTTTTATTTTTAATTCTTGAATTAGTTTAATTCCTAAATAAACACCTATAATAATAATTAAAACAAACATAATTCTAAGTATTTTATTTAATAAACTAACTGAATCATTGATTTTTTCAATGTTTAGTTCATCGTTTTTTTTCTTAAACATTTTCATCACCTAAGTTTATTATACCAAATTTATTATTTTTTTACTATAATTCTATATTAATTTTTTTATTTGTTTTTGTATATTCGCGATATTTGATACCTACAGAATCTAGTATTTTTTTACTTACGATATTAGATTCAGTTCCATTATATTTGTCACTTAAATATATTACTTATTTTATTCCTGCTTGGACTATTACTTTAGCGCATTCATTACAAGGAAATAGAGTCACATATATTCTTGTTCCTTTTAAACTTCCAATATAGTTTAAAATAGCATTCAATTCACTATGGCAGACATAGGCATATTTAGTGTTTATAAAATCACCATTTCTTCCCCAAGGCATATCATCATCGTTTAGTCCTCTTGGAGAACCATTATAACCGATAGATACAATTTTATTCTCATCATTTACAATGCAAGCCCCAACTTGAGTATTAGGATCTTTACTCCTATAAGTTGACAAAATTGCTATTCCCATAAAGTATTCATCACAACTAATATAATCTTCTCTTTTCATTTTTACTTCCTTTCATATTCATCTAAGAAACTTTTATATTTTCCATCTTTTTTGGTTCCTAAAACACAATTAAGATTGATGTTATCCATACTTTTAAAAATATTATAATCAACATTTTTATTTCTTTTCTTTTGCTTGTTCCATCATTTATCAAAGAACACCCTTCGGTAAATCTACAAGCACAATTAATAAATGTTAGTTCATTAAATTTTTTCCAAGAAATAATATCTTCTTCTTTTACTAAATAAAGTGGTCTAATTAGTTCTATTCCTTCAAAGTTATCTGAATGTAATTTTGGCATCATTGTTTTTATTTCAGAGCCATAAAGCATTGAAAGTAATGTTGTTTCTATTACGTCATCAAAGTGATGTCCTAAAGCAATTTTATTACATCCTAGTTCTTTAGCTTTATTATATAAATATCCTCTACGCATTCTAGCACACATATAACAAGGACTTTTTGAATCAATGTTTGCTACCACATCAAATATATCACTATTAAACATTTCAATTGGAACATTTAATATTTTAGCATTGTCTAATATGTAATCTCTATTATAATCGTTATATCCAGGATCCATTACGACATAGTGAGCTTTAAATTTTACTTTACCATGTCTTTCTAATTCTTGAATGCATTTTGCAAGTAGAAATGAGTCTTTGCCCCCACTTATACATACCATTATATTATCACTTTCATTTATCAATTCATATTCTTGAACACCTTTAACAAATTTGCTCCATATTTCTTTACGATATTTTTTTATTATACTTCTTTCTATTTCTTTATATTTTTCCATTGTTTTCATACTCCTTATAAATAATATCAAAAACTCTCAAAAATTCATCTATTTCATTTTCTTTTGTTAAATGAGATAGACTTAATCTTAATGATGAAGTTGATAATCCTTTGTCTTTTGTTAATGCATAAACTAATTTAGATGGTGTTTCAATTGGACAACAAGATGTTTTTGTTGAAATAAAAATATCGTATTTTTCTAGTTGTTCAGCTATTTCTAATGATTTTATTCCTTTTATACTAAAGTTAATGGTATAAGGAATAGAATTTTCAGTATTATTAATATGAATGTTATTATATTCTTTTAGTTTGTTTTTAATTTTATCACTTAGTTTTTTTACGTAGTTATATCTTTCTTCTAAGTTAATAATCGCAATATTTAAAGCTTTTTCAGTTGCGACAATATTAGCAATGTCTGGTGTTCCGCTTCTAAATATAGTTGTTGATTTACCTCCATTTATTTGTGGCTTTAAACCAATATTTTTCTTTTTGATTAATATTCCAAATCCATTCAATCCATAAAATTTATGAGGTGCGATTGTTACTAAATCAACATTTTCATAATTAATATTTATTTTACCAATTGACTGCGAAGCGTCACTATGAAATACACAATTAGGATATTGTTTTAAAAGTTCTCCTATTTCTTCTATTGGTTGTTTTAGTCCTATTTCGCTATCTACTGAGCAAACACTAACAAGAATAGTATCTTCTCTTATCATTTCTTTTAGTTTATTTATATCAATTAGTCCATCTTTATTAATTGGAATTAATTCTACTTCAAAACCAAGTTCTTGCATAATGGCTGCTGCAGCAACTATAGAATTATGCTCTAAACTACTTATTAGAATATGTTTACCTTTTGATTTATATCTTTCACATATTCCTTTAATAACTAGATTATTTGATTCACTAGCCCCTGATGTATAAATAATTTCGTCTGGTAATACATTTAGATTTTGAGCTATTTTTAAGGTGCTTTTATCTATTAATTCTTTTGCTTGTAGTCCTAATTTATGATGGGAGTTTGGATTAGCAAAATATTTTTTAGTTGTTTCATAAAATGTGTTTAAAACTTCATCATCTACTGGTGTTGAAGCTGCATAATCTAAATATATCATTTTAGTCCTCCTTTATATATTTTAAAACTTCATTAATTGTATTATCAAAATTATTAAAGTCTACATCAAACCATTTTAACTCAAATTGATGTTTATTCCAAGTATATTGTCTTTTTGCGTATCTTCTGCTTTTTTGTTTTATTAAGTCTATTGCTTCATTTAAAGTACATTTATTGTCAAAATAATCAAATAATTCTTTATATCCTATTGGTGTTAAAACAGCTTTTGTTCTTATGTTTGTTTCATATATTTTTTTAGCTTCTTCCAATAAACCATTTTTAAGCATTATATCTACTCTTTCATTTATTCTTTTATATAATGTTTCTCTATCCGTTGTTAGTCCGATGAATTTTACATCATATAATAGTTTATTAGTTTTCCCTTGGCTAAAATTATTATTTGAGTATTTATCTAATTCTCTTTCAATTCTTTTTCGGTTATTTTTATGAATTTCTGTATTTGGATTTAATTTTAATAATTTTTCATATAATTCATCATTTGTATATTTTGAATAATCATTCTTAATATTTTCTTCATTAAATTTATAATCGTACAAAGCAGCTTTAATATATAATCCTGTTCCACCAACTAAGATTGGTGTTTTATTTTTAGATAATATTTCTTCTATTTTTTTTCGGCAATCTTTTTGATAATCATATACAGTATAGTCTTCTTTAATATTTTTAATATCAATTAAATGATGAATTATGTTTTCTTTTTCTTCTTCTGTTACTTTAGCGGTTGCTACATCTAATTCTTTAAATATTTGTGTAGAATCAGCATTAATGATTTCACCATTTAATTTTTTAGCTAATTCGATACTTAGTTTTGTCTTTCCTACAGCAGTAGGTCCAGTTATTACTATTATCATTTTGTTTTTTCCTCATAATGGTGTATTGAGTTTTTAATTATATCAACAGTTTGGTTAATCATTTCTTCATTTATTTTTATACCAACTGTATTTAATATTTCTTCAACTGATAAGTTTACATATTCTTCTGTATTTATATTATCATTTAACTTAACCATATCTTCTATTTTGGAGTGTTCTAGAGCATAATGCGCTAAAAAAGTTCCTACTATATATTTATAATTGTAATTTACTAACTTTGTCATTTTGATAACACTATCTTTTTCATTATTAGTTTCGTTTATTTTATCAAATTTTTGAAGTAATTCTATACACTCTCGTTCGAAAGAATTATCTTTAAATTTTAGTAATTTATCTAAGTCATTAGTTGTATTTTCATTTATATTTCCAAATTTTTCATAGGCAAGTAATATAACAGAATATTCATAAAATTCACGATTATGTCGATATAATGAAATTTCTCTTAAGTTAAGTGAAATTTCATCGATTGGAACATTTTTTTCTTCTATTAAATATTTTTCAGCAATTTTTTCAAAATATATCGCAATGAATTCAGTTAAAAATTCGCGATTATAAGTTGTTTTATTTTTTTCTTTTAATTCTGAATAATGAATAAATTCATGAATTAATGTGATTACATCCTCATAGTTAAAGTGTCTTTCGATATCTATAAATTTAATATCTGAATTTAATTTATAGTACACAGCACTTTCACAGTTTCCATCATAATTAAATTCTAATTTACCACTACTGATCAATTCATCATATTCTTCTAAATACTTTGGGTTAATATATTCGATTATTTCTCTTCCAAGTAAAAATACATCATTAAATGATAAATTATTTACTTTACATTCACTTGTAATGCATCCGTTAAAAAGTTTATCAATTATTGTATTCAAAATAACTATAGATTTTAAATTATCAACAAATATTTTATCCTTTTTATCTAGTTCAATAAAAATATCATTTAAATAATCATTTAATCTTTTATACATTTCTTCTGTCATAAAATCACCTAATGAAATTATATCAAAAAAAAAGACATTTGTCTTTATTTTATAAACATAGAATCACCAAAAGAGAAAAATCTATATTCTTTTTCTACGGCTATTTTATAAGCATTCATTATATTTTCTTTTCCAGCTAAAGCACTAACTAACATTACTAATGTTGATTTAGGTAAATGAAAATTGGTGATTAGAGCATCAATTGCTTCAAATTTATATCCTGGATATATAAATATATCGGTATTGCCACTACATTCTTTAAATTCCCCATATTTTTTTATTATTGTCTCTAATGTTCTAGTTGATGTTGTTCCAACACTTATTATTCTTTTTTTAGTTTTCTTAGCTTCATTCAATATATTTGCAGTTTCTTTACTCATTTGATAGTATTCACTATGCATTACATGCTTTGTTACATCCTCAACATTAACTGGTCTAAATGTTCCAAGTCCAACATGAAGAGTTACGTAACAAATTGTAATTCCTTTTTCTTTTATTTTTTTTAGTAATTCTTCAGTAAAATGTAATCCTGCTGTAGGTGCGGCCGCACTTCCTATGTTTTTAGCATATACAGTTTGATATCTATCTTTATCTTTTAGTTTTTCGTGTATATAAGGAGGTAATGGCATTTCTCCAAGTTCATCTAGTATTTCATATAATATACCATCATATATAAATTCAAATATTCTTATTCCTTCATCTTTTACTTCTATGCATTTTGCTTTCAATTTATTACCAAATGATACTATGGTTCCTTCTTTTATTCTTTTAGCAGGTTTGGTCAAACATTCCCAAGTATTATCTTTAATATTTTTTAACATTAATAATTCTATTACAGCATTTGTTTCTTCTTTTGTTCCAATTAATCTAGCAGGTATTACTTTAGTATCGTTTAAAACTAAAACATCATTAGAATCTAATAAATCTATTATTTCTTTAAAATGTTTATGTTCAATTTCACCTGTATTTTTATCTAAAACTAATAGCTTTGATTCATCTCTTTTTTCTAAAGGAGTTTGCGCTATTAAATGCTCAGGTAAATAATAATCAAAATCATCTGTTTTCATTTTTAATACCTCCTTTATTTTTTTAATACCTTTTTCTTATTATTTTCTTTTAATAAATCATAATCACCAGTCTTAAAATAAATTTTATATTCGTGTTTTTGACGCCATAATTGTCTTTCTTCAGCTGTCATTTGAAGTAATTCTTCAGCTATATCTATATGTAAAATACCATCAAGGTGATCAATTTCATGTGATAAAACAGTAGATTTAAATCCTTCTATTGTTTCAAAATGTTTTTCTCCATTTATATCATAATATTCTATATCTATTTTATATGGTCTTAGTACTCTACCAAAATTGTCTAAACAGCTAGCGCATGCTTCCCAATATTCAGTTAATCCTTCTTTATTTGCAATAACCGGATTTATTAAGACTGTTGCTTCATTATAGTTTTTTTCTTCAGGGGTAAGTGAATTTGTTTGTATTTTATTTATAATATCTAAATTTGTATTTTTTAAATATACCAATCTTTTTGGTATTCCTAATTGAACAGCAGCCATTGCCATTACGGAATTTTCACTACAATATTGTTCTAATGTATGTATATAATCATTCAAATTTTTATCATTTAAACTGACAATAGTGGAAATCTGTCTTAAATATGATTCATTTTCTTTAATATTAATAGATTCAATTGTTGAATTTTTCATAAAATCACCTTCTAAATTATAACATTTTTTCATTTAAAAGGAAATAGTATTTCTATTCCCTAAATAATTATTTTTTATATTCTATATTTAAATGTTCATAAGCTTTTTCAGTTACAATTCTTCCTCTTGATGTTCTTTTTAATAATCCAGTTTGTAACAAATATGGTTCATATACATCTTCAATTGTTGTTTGTTCCTCACCAATTGAAGAGGCAATTGCTTCGATTCCAACAGGTCCTCCATTAAATTTTTCAATAATTGATTTAAGTAGATTATAATCTGTTTCATCTAATCCCAAATTATCTACTTTCAATTTTGACAAAGACTTTTCTATTATTTCTTTAGTAATTGTTCCATCGCCAATTACTAAAGCAAAGTCTCTAACTCTTTTAAATAGTCTATTAGCAATTCTAGGTGTACCTCTACTTCTTCTAGCAAGTTCTACTGCGGCATCTTCTTCGATTGGAGTATCTAAAACATTACTTGTTCTTTTGATAATTTTTGTTAATTCTTCATCGGTATAAAAATTTAATTTAGCTACTATTCCAAATCTATCTCTTAATGGACTAGATAAATCACCGGCTCTTGTGGTTGCGCCAACTAATGTAAATGGTGGTAGTTCAATTCTTATATTTCTACTTGATGAATCACTACCAACAACAATATCTAGTACAAAATCTTCCATAGCTGAATATAGTATTTCTTCAACAAATCTAGGCATTCTATGAATTTCATCGATAAATAAAATGTCCCCTTCTTCTAATGAAGAGAGTATAGCAGCTAAATCACCAGTTTTTTCGATAGCGGGACCACTTGCTACTTTTATATTTCCTCCCATTTCGTTTGCTATAATGTACGCTAGAGTGGTTTTTCCTAATCCTGGGGGACCATATAGTAAAATATGATCTAATGCTTCATTACGAATCTTGGCGGCTTTTATATAAATATCAATATTTTCTTTTACTTCTTTTTGCCCGATATATTCATTAATAGTACTTGGTCTTATTGATAAATCATTATCTTCTAATATTTCTTCGTTTGTTACTATTCTTTCCATTGTTGATCCTTTCTATATATTTATTTATTTCTAACCAGTTTTTCACTCTTTTAATTTTAGTATTTTTATTATATATATTATCAAAAATGAATGTATCAATACCATACTCTAATACATTTAAACAATTATTAATACTATCATCTATGAATAAATCTATTTTATTTTCGTAACAAGTTTTTCCTTTATCCATAGTTTCAACTATTAATTTATTAAATTTTATTTTGTTTTTTGTTAAATAATTGTAACATAAATTATATGGTAATTTACATTCGTTTTTGTTTCTAGCTGTAATTATTATTATTTCGTTATTTTTATATAGTTTATTAATTACTTTTTTAGCATTTTCTTTTAATTTTACATTTTTAATCTCTTTTTCATATATTTCTTTTTCAAATACTTTTGGATAATTAATTTTAAGTTCATCGTAATTAAATTTTTTTCTTAGTAATTTTTTATAATCTAAATTATTAATCTTTCCTTCTCCAGATAAAAAGGTTATTGAAGTAAATGAATCTTTATAATATATTTTTTTACTTTGAGCTTTGGCAGCTCTTTGGAAAAATTTATGCTACAGTTATCTGTTTTGATATTTTTTTCAAGATATTCCTGTAAAGTTGTTTTTCCGCTTTTTAACAGTTTTGTTGATAGTTGAAACTCATCTGCTTTTATATTGTTAATTCTCAATTCTTTTTTTAACAGATAGAAAACAGAAACTTTAACCTCAGCTTTTTTTATGTCTAAAAACTGTTTTTTGTCAG
>OGPT01002820.1_pt1 | contig 13408 bp, 13 predicted proteins | sample 1552951 | NCBI WGS metagenome assembly OGPT01 (sample SAMEA2580224, study PRJEB22360) | human gut metagenome | biome: human gut; feature: human-associated habitat; material: faeces | place: Denmark | collected 2008/2010
CCGCGTAGGGAATGTGCAGAGAACCTCTTTTAGCTGATTTAATTTCTTCTTCCGCTATAGCTATTTTACGAAGAATCTCGGCTTGCTTTGCTTGATTTGAACGTTGCTCGGAAATAAGAAATTCCTGAATATTGTTCGTAAACCGCATAGCAAAATTCAAATTGTATTCCGAGCATATTTCCTTGATCCGAGTTTCTTTTTCATAATAAACTTCGAGCGCTTCTCGGAGAGCTTTGCCCTTTTGATCGGCTTCGGAACGGCTCAGCGAAAGATCAGCTTTTTTCTGCGGAATAGACGCAATTTCATCTTCGATCATTGCAAGTTCTTTGTCCGCGTGATCAATAGCATCCGCTAATTTGTTCTTTTCGTTTGATTTTGCCGATTGAACATCCTCAACCTCGTCGATGGCATATGCGCCGTCAAGCCTTCTGCTGATTTCGATACCGTATTTTGATACCACACGGTCAGTTTCGCTTTCGGCACCTCGAAGCCTTTCATCGGCACGGGTATACTCGTCTTTGGCTTTTTCAAAATTCTTTTTGGCGGCTTGTAATTGCTTCTCACATTCAGCCTTTTGAAGCGCAAAAGAATCGTGCTGCCTTTCCAACGATTCCGCTTCCGGCACACATTTTGATAACAAGTCGCTTATCTGTATATAAACAGAACATTTAAGATTTGCGAGCTCCTGTCCGTTTTCGCCACCGCTTTCACGTCGAGAAATTTCGCTACGGATAGCCGTTAATTCACCATCAATTCGCAACAATTTCTGATAGTATTCCGCGCATTCAAGCACCAACTTCTTATGAGTTGTATTTTCGAGCTGAAGCGATACGCGTTGCTCTTCTGATGTCGCTTCGTCATATGCTTTCAAAGCCAAGTCAAATGTTTCTTTTGCTTTGTAAAACATTAAGGATGCTCGTTCGTGTTCAATTCTCGCATATTTCCTATCAAGCTCTTCTATATCCGAAGCGTATTTTTCTTGCAAAGACTTACATTCATCAAGCTTTGCAGAAAGAGCATCCGAGAAACCGAAAAGTTCTCGAATACATTTTTCTAAAGCATCGTTTGCAGTCCAAAGACTTTCAGCTTGGGGCAATAACGCTGTGAGTTCTTTGGAAAATGCTTCGTATATTTCTTTTTCGCGTATGACCTCTTGTTTTGAAGCGTATTGATTTGCATACGAAAGCAACATTGTAGCTAAAGAGTTATCCTCTTTGCTATGTGTTTGGTTCAGTTTGCTTTCAATCGTAGGAATCAAAAGTCTATCAACTAAGTGGTCTGATGATTTGAAATCACCGAAGAACTTGCTGAGTCCACCTTCTTCGGAATTCAGCTTTTCCATCATTCGCCACTCGCTTTGAATGAGTCCATATTCCGCAAGCTTCTTTTGCCACTTGGGATTATCATCGGAAACGTAATAATTCAAAACACCGTTGCTTTTTCTTGCAAGAATTCTGACGGCATCGAATTCAGCGGCAACAAATCTACCGTTTTCTTTTTTGGAAAGCGGCATATTTGCAATGTCGTATGGACTTGAATAGGAGGTATAATTGGAGTAAAAAGTATAGTATTTTACTGCCATACCACGCGATGAATCGTCTTCTGTTGTTGAGGATTCGCTTGCTGACATAGCGATACCGGTTAGCAGTTTTTCTGTACTGTTATCCTTTATCCATTCAATAAGGACGAAGCAATGATCACTCGCTTTGTTGAAGAAGCTCTCGATTTTTCTGCCCGCAACCTTGGCTTTGGGAATAATCGGTTGCATTATCAATTGAACAAGAACGGATTTGCCTCCTCCGTTTGCCAAATTGATCAGAACATTGAGGGCGTCATCCTTTTCTTTGCTCGCAAAATCGTACAACTCGTCTGCAATCAAGCGCTTGCCATCGTTATAATTGAAATTAACGATTCTGACTTTACTGATTTGCGGCATTACTTTCTTCCTCCTTGATCCAATTTTGTATTTCTATAATGCGGTCTTTCCTCAAAAAGTACGGCATCAAATCCTTCATCTTTCGGGTAGGACGAATCAAATCATCTTCGCCTACATCGAATAGCTCATCCGCCTTATATTTGTTAAGAATGCGATTGACAATTCCATACTTGTTATCGAACCGTTGTGAAGTAGGATCGCCATTTCCTAATTTGCCAAGCCACGCTGATGCGAGTTGACGGAAATTGTCACTGTAATCCTGTTCCTTATCATCTCCTTCAAGAGATGTCTTTTCAACGCTCTTACAATGCTCCGTGAATAGAGCCACAAAATCTTCTTTTGAGATGAACTCTCTGCAAAGGGGATCGCTACCTTCGCCATTAAAGAAAAGGTAGATCAAATATATGGAGAGGTAGTTCATCAAATACAAATCTCGGGTTCTTACTGTATTATCCGCTTTGATATCGCGACGATAATCTACGTTGTTCTTCAAGAAAAGATCGTTATCCTGCGTGGGAATCATATACAAGCGGTCACCTGCACGAAACAGATCAATTCCCATAACCGATTTGAATTCTTCTAATTCCTCTTGAATTTCCACATCATCGGCATAAGACCATATGATATGATCTTCATGGCGGTCAATCCAACCATTTTTCATCAATGCGTGAAACACTTCTACTGTTTTACGGTTCATCGCACTACCTCCACTTCAAAATCCGTCATATCAATTTTTCGCTCATATCCATCTTGTTCGGCAGAAAAACTGAAATTGCTGTTTGTTTTTGTAAATCTGATTTGCTTGATTTGCAGATACTCCTCGGGAATTTCTTCAAGACACCAAGCGAGTTCAAATTCTCCGTTCGGAATTACAGTAAAACGTTCGCCATCATTCTTCCATTCCTCAATATTAAGCTCCTGCATCGCAAACAAGGATAGCATTACACTCGGCAAAGCATTTTCGGTGCTATATTCTTTCAGCTCCGATACGCGCAAGGAATCTATGAAATCACTGATTTTAAAATGATCTTTATGTTCCATAAAGCGAAACAGATCACAACTGATATTCCGAAATCTTGCATTCCTTATCTCAATTTGCTTTTCGTAATCGGTTTCTTCACCCGTAATATCAAGCCCTTCCTCAGCTTCGTTTTCACTGATTTTGCCTTGCGGAGCATAGAAGTTCTCAACGCTGAACTTCTTATCAAATTCCGGTTTTGTAAGCATAAACAAGAAAAATTTTGCCGCATCTCCAAGAGAGGTGTCCATCTTACGCAAAGGCGAAAGAATATCTCTTTCAAAGTTTAATCGTTCAAAACGGTTTACAACAAAGTTATCTCTAATCAATGCTTGATAGGATTCCGACAGAGACGCTTTTTTGTTGATCAAGGTACGCTGCTCATCAATCGTGAGAGAAATGTTCTCAATAATCTCCTTAAGCGCACTTCTATGCTTCTGTGTGTCCTCGGTTCCAACACCGTTTTGAAGTGCTTCTTCAAGATTTTTGGCACGTTCCTTGGCAGCCGCTTGTATTTCGGTAAGCTCTTTGTACTCATCTTCAAGCAGAGAACGAATACGACCAACCACTGTTTCATATTGATCGACAGTGATTTTTGAAATATCCTCTCGGCAGCGAAGCAAAAAGTCATCCATACTGACCTTCATATTACGAATACGGCTTACAAGCTCGCGGCTTGCATCAAGTGCATCTTCGTAATTATCGCGCCGCATATATTCCTTCATTCTAAAGCGAGTTACAGAATAGTCAAGCTCGGATTCAATCTCTTTTGACCTAAATAGAAAATCAAATGCGTCATCCGTCAAATGATAACTTCCTTTTTCCTCGTTTATCAAGCGAATAGACATCGGCTCAAAGCTTTCGCTCGCACTATAAAATGTTGTGAACTCAGCCATTACACCACCGTTTTGCAAAACGTCAACAATAATGTAACGGGCAAGGATTTTAGGATTCGTGTTATAATTGGAAGGCAACACAACCGAAAAATCCTCTAAAAACCGTTCCACGTCTGCAATCGTGCAGGTCTGTTCGGTTCCAAGCGTGCGATCCTTTATGAAAACAAGCACTGCAACAATCATATTGTCGAGAATTCTTTTGTCCGGGATCATTTCACGAATATGATCGGGATATTTGTAATCCAACAAGCATCGCACGATATTTATAAATTTCATTCGTTTTTCAAAGCCTGCAAGCAGTTCTGAAAGCTCTGAACGTAAAGCCATATATTTACCTCATATTCTTCTTCAAGAATGCATAAGTTATGATCTCTTGAGGAATTCGTTTGTTGTTTTGAATGCTTTGCTCAAATATGGTTCTTAAATTTTGATCGACCAAATCAAAGATCTGTGAGTAATCTTCAATGCGATTGCGTTCATCGTCGCTATCGGGAATATTCCGTGATTGTGCCAAACGCAGCATTTCTTCGTAAGCCGGAACAAATAGCTTGATATCAATATTGGGATTCGCACGAACGGCACTCAAATAAATATTCAATCCTGCGCGGTCAATATCTCCCCAATAGAGATATCTTACCTCTGAACCGATAAACTCTGTGTATGTAGTCAACGCATCCATGCCGCTAACCTTATTGCCACAACCGTAAACAACCCCATCAATATGGATATCAAAGATGTTCGTTGCATTGTTTTCAAACATCATACGGCGAATATTAAACCAAATATCCTTGTTTTCACAGATCAAAAGCGTCATTTGCGCTTTTCTATCGGGAATATAGTCATTGAAGCAATATTCGGGGGTATCATAAAATCCAAGAACGCCTACCGTGATCCCTATACGTTCGAGCAAAGCACAAAATGTTTTATCGTCAAGTGTTTTTTCTTCATCAAATATTTCAAACGAACGTTCCTTGCGAGAAATTGAAATCTCATTTTCGCTTCGATAAAACAAATAACGATCAAGCTTTTGAAGTTGCAAACGATATTTCTTATATTCTTCCGGTTTTGACTGCAAATAGCCATTACTTTGAAGCAAGGGATGGAGCGCACTTATTTCTTTCAATTCGGATTCATAGGTATCTTGCGGAAGTGATACCTTATATTTCAAATAAATGGGATACAGTCTGTTTCCATTCGTTTTTGAACTTTTGATTGGAAATAAGATTTGCTGTTCAGAAAGAGCCGATATTATCTCAAACAGCTCCTCATCTGAAGATGTTGCAAAAACAGTCTCAATATCCATCTTGGAAATTGTCTTTTTGCCGTATTTCTTTAGTTTTTCTATATATTTCATCATTCTTATTCCGCCGCTTGTCCACTCTTGATCCATTCGTCAACTTCGCTAACCTTGAATTTCCAATTGCGTCCGACCTTATGTGCGGGCATATTTTTTGTTGCGATCCACACAAGCATTGTGTCGCGACTAATGCCCAAATATGCGCAGATTTCTTTGGTGGAGTACCAACGGTCAGGCATTTCATTATTCATAAGCATATCTAACTCTCCTAAAAACAAAAGTTATGTATTTTTATTATATCACGCTTTTGAAAGATTTTCAATATATTTGTCGGATTTTGTAGGATACGTATGGATAAAAAGCGGTGCTATCTACAAAACGCAAATAGCACCGCTAAAGATTATTCAGTTAATGTTTCAATAGCAATCTACATCCCAAGTTTGAAAGCATACTCAAAGATAGCTGCTTCACCAAGGCTCATATATTCGCTCCAACAGTCGTGGAACTTTTCGAAGACTTCTTTCTGCTCATCGGTGAAGCTTTTCTCCAAATCCTCGTGGTGACGTGACATATATCCAAGAAGCTCTTTCATTTCCTTTGAATTGATTCGGCTATCTTCTTGCGGAATTATATTTCCGTGCCACAATTCGTTAATGATCGACCTCATTGATAGACCACCTCCTGCAAGACGCTTTCTTCCGCGCTTGCTTTGATATTGTTCATCTCAGCAACCCATTGGAGTGCGTTGTGAGTCTTTAGGACTTCGTCTATGCCGCATTCTTGGGCAAGGCGAGGAATTATGTCATCGAGCAATGCTTGAGCTTGAATATCAATGGCGTGTAGGTATTCGTTCAATCGTCCTTCGGTGAGAAGTGTAGCGTAGGTTCCACGGCGGTGCTTTTTCATAAAGTCAAGACGCAGGTTGGCATACTTGCCAAGAGAGTAATTTGTCTGCTCGGGGAGGGCAAGATCGGGGTAGTAAAGTCCGTTATGTTCGGTATAAGTGATTTCGTTTTTCATCGTAAATATCCTTTCCTAAAAATGTTTTCATGTGGCATCAACTATCAAGGATATTTACTTGGGCGGTGCTCGGGCGTGATGCCAACAACAGTAGATTGACATCACATATCACCGAACACAAAAAGAAATCCGAACCCTTCGCCTATCGGCTTTGGGTTCGGATTTCTACTGTTTGGTGCGGATGAAGGGACTTGAACCCATATGAAATTGCTTTCACCAGAACCTGATGGTTACGTCACCTCGGTGGAAGGTTTGCATCCAAGAATTTGGAACGTATAGATACTATGCTTGGTTGTAAAAATCATGAGGTCTTCGCGAAATTCACAAGTTCCGCAGCTTGTTGTAAGATATATACCATCCTCACTCAGAAGATACACGAATCTTTCGCCGGGATGCTTATATTCACTTTCCAATATGAAAAGAGTTCCTTCCATCTCAATGTATTCTCTTCGCCAAGACCAATTATCCTCAATTTCCTCACTTGCGGGAACGACGTCCATCAATTGTGCCACATATGTCCTTATCAATTTAGCCATATCCTATCCTCCGGTATTGTTTATAGCGTGCTTGTTACCGCAAACACGGTTCACATTATAATTGGAATTCTTTATTTGTCAAGGCGTAAAGACTTCTATTAACAGAATGTTTTCTAACAAAAACGGTATCGTAATATGTATCCCTGAAGGGAAGCCCGCTGTTTCATCCTTAGTGGCGAAATCATTCTTAATTCTTTCCTAAATCTCTGGACTTTCCCCACCTTCTGTGATATGGTATGTGCTACCACGAAAAGGAGGACATGCACATGACACGGAAACGACAAGCGAATAACCAAAACAGAGCGGTTCTGAATCGGGATTTCCCGAGACGGAGCCGCTCTCTCTTTAGGAAGGAGATAAGCGAAAATGAGTATCCTTGACGAGCTGTGGTACGGAAACATCGCACCGTACGAGCGCGATTTCAAAAAAGGTGGCGCCTACGCTGAGCTGCTCGGCTACATCGTCCGGCATGAAGAGGCTCTGCAGAAACGAATGAACGACGAGGAAAAGGAGATCCTCGACAAGCTCACCGAATGTACCGACGAGATGTACGGCATCACCGAGCGGGAAGCCTTTGTGCGGGGATTTGTACTCGGTGCCAAGATTATCATCGAAGTCATGAATACAGAACCTTCAAAACAATGAATTAAGTAAAAAAGAAAGGGATATCCATATGAAAAAGTTAATTGCCATCATCCTCGCCCTTATTACCGCGCTACTCGTCACACCGAATCGGGGTGTTGATCCGTCGCCCGTGACCGCCGCAAACCCGCCACAAACGGCGATAACAACGCAGGTGGGGCAAGTGCCCGAGGAAAGCGAAACAACCGCAGAAACGGCGCTTGTGAGCGAACAGAAAGAAACCGAAACCGAGACTGAAACCACAGAAACAACGGCAGGCGGGAACGAAATGCTGCCACCCGAAACCGAAGTCTTAACGGGAGAACCCGAATCGGTGATGGAAGAAACGATGGTCGATGAAAGCGTCACAATCCCACAAGAACCGCTCGTCACCGAAACCGAAGAACATGAGGTGAAGGAACAAGAAGAAAACGCCGCATGCATCGACGAGGGCAATCAGGATCTCGTCGAATACAAACCTCAAATCGGCGGGCAACCGAATCCCTTCGATAACGACATCCCCACCGAAATCGATGACCGACCGGTAGAAGACTACGTCGGCGAAGGAGAGGACCGCCCTGGCGAAGGTAAACCCTTCTAACACCAACAGCAAACAAGGGCTGAACACACCGTTCAGCCCTTATTTTTTTGCACCTTATTGACCATAGCATACGCATCGTGCCATATCTTCAGTTCACTGTCCTTATATGCGCTTCTCAAATTCTTCACGGCACCCTTGATTGTCTTCCTCACGCCGTCGACCGTCAGCATGAGGTCAAGCCCCATCTCGTCAAGCGTCTTTTTCTCCATTCCGTAAGCGCCGTAAGAATGGCCGAGAAGATATCGGTCGTGTGCACTGAGAGAATCAAAGAGGGGCCTTAGCAGCTCAAGCTGTATCTTCCGGTAAACGATCCGATCGGGAGGTATCGTCGGGTCTTCCGCCAGAGTCATAAACGCAAAGGGATCGCAATCGCCATCCTCCTCAAGCCTTTCATCCGGAACGAAATCATATACGGAAAGGAAATGTGTGTTGTAGCGAATAAGCTCTGCCGTTATGGTTATAGAAATCCCAAGCTCAGCGGCGATATCTTCAACAGCGTATCCTTCCGCATACATCGCCTGTGCTTTACGGAGCACTTCCGATTGATCCTTGGTAAGCGAAATGTTTCCCGCGTTCTGTTCAAGATAGCGGTAGAGCGCACCCTTGATGTACGGATAAATATACGTCGAAAACTTGCCCTTTGCTTCGTCGTAATCCCGTTCCCGAATCTTTTGAAACATGGCAAGTGCGCCCTCACTGAGAAGATCGTCAAGGAGCAAGCGTGTATAATCGGTATACCCATTGCCGTCGCTTTCATAACGAATTCCATGAAAGGCAGCGGCGGCATCCTTGGCAATGGTGAGGATCAGCCCGGTATTTTGCGCATATAATTTCTCAAGCGTATCTTCGTCGTCTTCGTTTTCAAGATAATGCCGCATCAATTCCTCATTTGTTATGCAGAACACCTCGCTTTCCTTACTTCACTTTGACAATTTTCCCCTTTCCTATTGTCATTCTATCACAGGAGGTGTCCCATATTTGGGACTATGTTTTTTTCGGTCTTCCCCTCGGCGCAGTCATTCTCTCAACGTTACAATTTGCATACAGCTTTTGCGACGATAGCGTTTCCTCAAGTGCTTCGCTTGTAATCGTTGCCTGTGTTGCCGCTTCAAAATAGATGTTCTGCGCTTTATTCCTAAGCCTTGTACGCTCTTCATCCGAAATAATGCCGCGGTAATGATCCTTGTCGATTCTCTGCAAACAGCGGCGAAGGGCTTGGGCCTTGGGATTGTCTGCGATCCGTTCCTTGATGCCGTTCTTCCGGTATCCGAACTGAGCGCATGTATACTTCGGCTGATCGGGAGAAGGCTTGTCACAATACTTGGTGTGATATGCTTTTTTCAAAAGGAAAAAACGACCGCAGTATTCACAGCGCCGAATGATGTATCCTGCTCCCAGCGCCTTGTAAAAATCCATCTTCAAAAGCGCTTGCAGAGATTCCACATCATAGTATTCATAAATTTTGTATTCATCCGACCCCGGAAAGGTTTCTCTCGGAATATACCGAACGGTAATGTCGTCAGCGTTGGTAAAGAGTCCCGTACCGTCGATTGGATTCGCAATATACTTCCATGCCCTTGGTGAAAAGAGGAAGTCATTCAGGGCGGCGGCATAGTTCTCGGCATTCAGCTTTTTCAAAGCATTCAGATAATGCGTAATAAAATACCGCATGGTCTGATTGAAGGAGGCAAGATCATACAGTAAGCGTTCATAGCTTGAAAAGTAGGAACGATATACATGAAGATGACTTTCCGCAATAACATCTTCTTCCGCTTCAATGGTGTTATACATCATTTCACTTTCTTCTTCGAGCACGTGGAAGATAAACGTATCGCATAAAGCGTTGCGAAGATCATAGTATAATTGATTTGCTTTCTTTAAAACAGAGGTATCACGAGTCGCTTCGTATTCCTCTGCTTTTTCTTTTGCACGATATATCTTGTCCTTCAGCTTATGATACACCTCGGGCGTAATGTTCAGAACAGAGGCTGAGATCTCTCCCAGCGGAAAGCTGAAGTTCTCAAATTCGATATGGTTGTTTCCTATGCAAAAGCGTATCTTCGTAAACATAGCACACCGCCCTCATTATTTGTCCGTTGGCAAAAACATATTGTCTCGGACAATTATCAGTATAGCATATTTTCCTCCATAATACAAGCAGAAGGCAAGACGCAAAGGTGAAACTTTTGTGAATTGCCTTACTTTTTTTACGGAGGTCTTTTTATGGTAAAAGACAAAAACAAGCTCACCGTCATCGATGGTGAAACACTCATGGACATGAAGCTTCCGCCGATCAAGTTTTGTGTTGAAACCCTGTTACCGCAAGGGCTGTGTATTCTGGGAGGTGCGTCCAAGATCGGCAAATCCTGGTGGGTGCTGGATCTGTGTGTCCGCATTGCCAAGGGGGAGGCGGTGTGGGATTTCAAAACGACAAAGGGGACAACCTTATATCTTTGTCTTGAAGATACCCTGCGTCGTGTTCAAAACCGATTGCTATGCATCACGGATGAAGCTCCTGCCAATGCCTTCTTTGCTACCTCTGCCGGAACCTTGGCAGACGGACTGTGCGAACAGATCCGTGACTTTGTCGGGGAGCATACCGATACGGTTTTCGTTGCCGTCGATACCTTTCAGATCGTGCGCAGTAACAATATCGACAGCTCCTCCTATGCCAACGACTACGAGGAGATACGGTTTCTGAAGCAATTGGCGGACGAGCTGGACATCTGCCTTTTGCTGGTGCATCACCTGCGCAAGCAGGGTGACAGCGATCCGTTCAACAAGCTGACCGGTACCACCGGCATCGTTGGTGCGGTCGATACGGCATTCGTTCTTGACAAGAGTAAGCGCCACGGCGACAGCGCAACACTTTACTGCACAGGGCGTGATGTGGAGGACCGTCAGATGGAGCTTCAATTTTCGAGGAAGGATTTTGTCTGGCATGTGCTTGAGGACAGTATGGAGAATCGGGACATGCTGTTGCCTAAGGAGATGGAGCTACTGATCGATTTTATGAAAACGCAAAGCACCTACAGCGGAAGCAATACGGAATTTGCAGAGCGGTATGGTTCTTTCTCGGGGGAGCCGATATCGGCAAAGGCATTAAAGCAGCTGATGAACAAATGGAGATATACGCTTGAAGAACACGGTGTGTATTTCCTAAGTCACCGCAGTAACGGTGAACGGATTCTCGAAGTCAACTTTGTTCCTCAGCTTCGTGACGCAAGTGCCGTAAGTGACGCAGAAAACGGTAGTGCCACATCTTGCGACCCTTGCGTTCCTTGCGTCCCTGCAAGCCTTTTGCAAACGATTGAGAATAAAAACACAACGCCCCTGCCGCAGGAAAAAGCGAAGGAAGGAAGGAACACGTGCAGAAACGCAGGATTCCGTTTTCCCGGACTTTAGTCTGGGGCAAGCAGAGCGCTTGGCTGTCCGCCAAAACGCATGAATGACGGGCGGTAGCCCGAACCCACTATCATATTCAGAATGGAGAGTGAATGAATGAGCGAAAACAGACGTCGCTAAAGGAAAAAGGCGGGTTTTACCTTGACTTATATGATAGCAGGTTAAAGTGCAGGCGACTCACACCCGCACATTCACAGCGTACGGCAACAGCCGACCGCGAAAAAGTGGCGTAAAATAAGGCTTTTCAGCCCCTGACCGATTTTTTCGGGTGGCTGGCAAATTTCAAAATCACACGCGAAAAGTGTGAGTGAACCCCGATTTTGGCGGTACGTCCCGCGTTTTTCTGGTGTGAAAGGATCAAAAATAATCGATTATTTTGAAAGGAAGTATTTATGACAAAGACACAAGAACCGGTAAGAAAGACGGTATATCTTGAAGAAAAGCTCGTCAGGCAAGCAGAAATTCTCTTCGGCGAAGCGGAGGTGGAATCCTTTTCCGCCTTTGTGACCAAGGCAATCGAAGCGTATATCACCAAGCTTGTCATTGACAAGAACGGTGACTTACTCTCAAAAGAGATCCGCAAGGCGATCCACGAAGAGATCAATCCCACCAACACCCGCATCTCAAAAGGACTTTACCGATACGCCATCGAGCTTGATATGCTCGCACAAATGGTGGCGTATCAGCACGACTTCCGATACGAAGAGATCATAGGCATGCGGAAGGAAGCCAACAAGTACGTAGCGCAGATGCGCGGTAAGATCAACGTGGACGAGCTGATCTGCGAAGTGCACGGCGAATACTACGACGATTAATAGGAGGATGATTCGTTGAAACAAAATCCCTATCCCATTGAAAGCGTCGAAATCTATTACAACGGAAAGACCGAGACCTTTGACAAGTTTCTCGCCTCCCTCATCCACGACTACCTCTCGACCGACAACTTCTGCCCCGATTCGGAAGATACCGCACCCGCCGCAAAAAAAGCTTCAACTTCCCCCTGAAGTCGCTGGACTTTCACCGTCTTCTGTGATATGTTGGTCATACAGCAGAGATGCCGTATCTCGGAGAAAAAACAAAAAAGGAAAGGAACATTATGAACGTATGGTTATATGCAAGACTGTCCCGTGACGAGGACAGCGACATGAACTCATTGAACAATCAACGCAGGATTCTATTGGAATATGCCGAGCGAAACGGGCATACCGTCGTGGGAGAATCCTCCGATGACAACATCAGCGGCATGCACTTCAACCGCCCCGGCATCGATGCCATCTATGCCGCCGTGGAAGAAAAGCGGATCGGGGCCGTCATTGTCAAAGACCTCTCCCGCTTAGGCCGCCACCGCACACAGACAGCATTGTTTATCGACTATCTGCGGGAAAACGATGTCCGTGTCCTCTCGGCCACCGAAAACATCGATACCGGCAACGAGGATGACGAACTCATCATCGGCTTCAAGGGAATCGTCAACGACGTTTACTGCCGCGACATCTCCAAGAAGATCCGCTCGGGCTATCTTCAAAAGCAAAAAGACGGCATCGTCCTGATTCCGCCCCTTGGATACTTCAAGGATAAGAACACGAACGAGATCGTCATCGTCGAGGAACACGCCGAGATCGTACGGAAGATCTTCCGTCTCTACGTATCGGGCTACGGCATCAAGGCCATTGCCAAGCAGCTGAACGACGAGGGCATTCCCTCCCCCGGCTACTATCAGAAAAAGTTGTTGGGCAAACGCTTGGGGTACAACAAGCCCGAGATTGCTCACCGCTATCTGTGGGAGAACACCGCCGTCAAGCGGATCCTGCAAAACGAATTTTATATCGGGACTCTGGTGTGTCATCAGTCCTACACCAACAAGATCAACAAGGTGCGGAAGCTCCTCCCTCCCGAGGAGCATTACCGCCACGAAAATGCTGTGCCAGCCCTCCTATCCAAGGAAATCTGGGAGCAGGCACAGTTCTTACTCATGCAAAAACCAAAGCAAAATGTGAGAGCATCGAGCGGCAACACGCCCCACCGCTATGCGGGACTTATCAAGTGCGGAGATTGCGGATCCAGCTTCGTCTGTCGGA
>OGPT01002824.1_pt1 | contig 13397 bp, 12 predicted proteins | sample 1552951 | NCBI WGS metagenome assembly OGPT01 (sample SAMEA2580224, study PRJEB22360) | human gut metagenome | biome: human gut; feature: human-associated habitat; material: faeces | place: Denmark | collected 2008/2010
CCGTTAAGAAGGGCGACGTCGTCAAGGCTGTCATCGTGCGCAGCAAGCATGGCGTGCGCCGCGACGACGGTTCCTACATCCGTTTTGATGAGAACGCCGCCGTTATCGTTATGGCCGACAAGAACCCCAAGGGTACCCGTATCTTTGGACCGGTGGCGCGCGAGCTCAGAGAAAGAGATTACATGAAGATCCTCTCTCTGGCACCCGAAGTCATCTAAGGGGGAACCGAAGAAATGAACATTAAGAAGAATGATACCGTTATCGTTCTGTCCGGCAAGGACAAGGGCGTTAAGGGCAAGGTCCTGACGGCCATGCCCAAGGAGAACAAGGTCATCGTGGAGAAGGTCAACGTCGCCACCTGCCACACCAAGCCCCGCCGTCAGGGCGAGGCCGGCGGCATCGTCAAGCGCGAGACCCCCATCCGCTCCTGCAAGGTGGCTCTGTTCTGCGAGAAGTGCAACAAGGGCGTTCGCGTCGGCTACAAGATGGACGGCGACAAGAAGGTCCGCATCTGCCGCAAGTGCGGCGCCGAAATCTGATGAGAGGAGAGTAATTTCATGGCTAGCAGAATGAAAGAAAGATATGTCGCTGAGATCGCTCCCGCTCTGAACAAGAAGTTCGGCTACAAGAGCGTTATGCAGATCCCCAAGCTGGACAAGGTCATCGTGAACGTCGGCTGCGGCGAAAGCAAGAACAACGCCAAGGAAATCGAAGCCATCTGCAAGGACATCGCCACCATCACCGGCCAGAAGCCCATCACCTGCAAGGCCCGCAAGAGCGTGGCAAACTTCAAGGTGCGTGAAGGCGAGACCGTCGGCGTGAAGGTCACCCTCCGTGGTGAGCGTATGTACGAGTTTGTCGACCGTCTCTTCAATGTGGCGCTGCCCCGTGTCCGCGACTTCCGCGGCATCAACGGCAACAGCTTCGACGGCCGCGGCAACTACGCCTTCGGTCTGAAGGAGCAGCTGATTTTCCCTGAGATCGAGTATGACAAGGTGGACAAGATCCGTGGTATGGACATCTGCATCTGCACCACCGCTTCCACCGACGAGGAGGCCAAGGAGCTGCTGACGCTTCTGGGCGCTCCCTTCACCGCTTGATTTAGGAGGAATCAATAAATGGCTAAAAAGTCTATGGTCCTGAAGCAGCAGGCTGAGCCGAAGTTCTCCAGCCGCCGCTATAACCGCTGCAAGATCTGCGGCAGACCCCACGCTTACCTGCGCGATTACGGCGTATGCCGTATCTGCTTCCGGGAGCTGGCCTACAAGGGTCAGATCCCCGGTGTCCGCAAGGCCAGCTGGTAAGGTAAGGTCGAATCCAAATGTGAAAAAGATCCAGAGAGTCCCGGGAAGATGGCTCCGCGTCAGAGCGGAGCGCATTCCCCGGATACCTTTGGGTCTCCACGGGTAAAGCCCGTAACTTCTATAAGGAGGATATAAACATGCAAATCACCGATCCCGTAGCAGACATGCTGACCCGCATCCGCAATGCGAACAGCGCAAAGCACGAAACCGTGGATGTCCCCGCTTCCAACCTGAAGAAGGCCATTGCCCAGATTCTGCTGGACGAGGGCTACATCAAGTCCTTCTCTCTGCAGGACAACGGCAATCAGGGCGTCATTCACATCACCCTGAAGTATCTGGGCAAGAAGCAGCCTGCCCTGTCCGGGCTGAAGCGCGTTTCCAAGCCCGGCCTGCGTATCTACGCCGGCGCCGACGAGCTGCCCAAGGTTCTCAAGGGTCTGGGCATCGCCATCGTTTCCACTTCCAAGGGCGTTATGACCGACAAGAAGGCTCGCGAAAACCACATCGGCGGCGAAGTCCTGGCATTCGTCTGGTAAGGAGGGTTTCGTAAATGTCTAGAATTGGTAAGAAGCCGGTTATTATCCCGGCAAATGTTACGGTGACCATTGCCGATGGCAACGTCGTCACCGTGAAGGGACCCAAGGGCACCCTGACTCACACCTTCCATCCCGACATGATCCTGAAGATCGAGGGCAACGAGCTGATCGTTGACCGTCCCGATGATGAGCATCTGCACAAGTCCCTGCACGGCCTGACCCGTACCCTGATCCACAACATGGTAGAGGGTGTTGAGAAGGGCTTCACCAAGGAACTGGAAGTCAACGGCGTTGGCTACCGTGCCGAGAAGAAGGGCAATCAGCTGGTTATGCGTCTGGGCTACTCCCACGAAGTGTTCGTGGACGAGATCCCCGGCATCACCATTGAGGTTCCCGCTCCCAATAAGATCATCATCCACGGCATCGACAAGCAGACCGTTGGTCAGTTCGCCGCCGAAGTCCGCGGCAAGCGTCCCCCCGAACCCTACAAGGGCAAGGGCATCAAGTATACCACTGAGGTCATCCGCCGCAAGGTCGGTAAGACCGGTGGCAAGAAGTAATGGAGGTGTGCCGAAATGGTTAGCAAGATCAATAAGAAAGCAATGCGCATGCATCGGCATGTCCGCGTTCGTGGCAAGATCTCCGGCACTCCTGAGCGTCCCCGTCTGAACGTGTTCCGTTCCAACGCGAACATCTACGCCCAGATTATCGACGACGTCAATGGCGTGACTCTGGTTTCCGCCAATACGCTGGAGAAGGAATTTGAGGGCGCGACCGGCAACTGCGAGGCTGCCAAGAAGGTCGGCGCTGTTCTGGCTGAGCGTGCCAAGGAAAAGGGCATCGAAGAGGTCGTTTTCGACCGCGGCGGTTATGTGTACCATGGCCGTATCGCTGCTCTGGCCGATGGCGCCCGTGAAGCCGGACTCAAGTTCTAAGAGTGAGGAGGAAAGATAATGGCTTATAATAAGACGAACAATGATGCTCCTGAGCTCATTGAGAAGGTCGTTTACCTGAACCGTGTCAGCAAGACCGTTAAGGGCGGCCGTGTCATGAAGTTCTCCGCTCTGGTTGTTGTTGGCGACGGCAAGGGTACCGTGGGTTACGGTCTGGGCAAGGCTGCCGAAGTTTCCGAGGCCATTCTGAAGGGCATCGCCGATGCCAAGAAGAACATGGTCAAGGTTTCTCTGGCCGGCACCACCATTCCCCATGACACCATCGGCATCTTCGGTGCTGGCACCGTTCTGCTGAAGCCCGCTCCCGAAGGCACCGGCGTTATCGCCGGCGGCGCTGTCCGTGCCGTCGTTGAGGCTGCCGGCATCAAGGATATTCGTACTAAGTGCCTGCGCTCCAACAACCCCAACAACGTTGTTGGCGCTGCGATCGAAGGCCTGAAGTCCATGCGCAGCGCGGAGCAGGTCGCCAAGATCCGCGGCAAGAGCGTGGACGAGATCATCGGTTAAGGAGGCAGAGCGTCATGGCTAATTTAAAAGTTGAGCTCGTCAAGAGCTTGAACGGCAGACACGAAAAGCACATTGCTACTGCCAATTCCATGGGTCTGCGCAAGATCGGCGATACGAGCGTGCAGCCCGACAACGACCAGACGCGTGGCAAGATCGCCAAGATCGGCTATCTGCTGCAGGTCACCGAAGTTGAATAAGGAGGGGAAGAATATGAAGCTTCATGAACTTTCTCCTGTTGCTGGCTCCACTCAGGTGGGCAAGCGTAAGGGCCGTGGTACCGGTTCCGGCAACGGCAAGACCGGCGGTCGTGGTCACAAGGGTCAGAAGGCCCGTTCCGGCGGCAAGGTTCGCGTGGGATTTGAAGGCGGCCAGATGCCTCTGGCACGTCGTATCCCCAAGCGCGGTTTCCACAACATCCACGCGAAGCCGCTGACTGCTGTCAACGTTGCTGCGCTGAACTGCTTTGAGGACGGCGCTGTTGTGGATGCAGCCGCTCTGATCGAAAAGACGGGTCTGATTTTACAGACAAGTGATGTTACTGCAAATGAAAAGAAATCCGGCAAAAGTGATAAGAAATCTGGAACTACAAATACTCAAAATCAAGTATCTCAGGCTAGTGGAAAATCCAATACTAACAGTTTGGGTATTACAGATGATGAATTAGTAGAAATGTTTAATTCAATGACACCTGACGAAATAGATGAATTTTTAAATTCTTTATTTGAAGATAACAGCAATGATAATTCAAATATATCTGGATATTATGATAGTAATTATGCTCAACAGGTATTTGCAATGGTAAATCAGGAAAGAGCAAATAATGGTGTGGATGCATTAACATGGGATAGCAGTATGGCTTCATACTCTGATCGAAGGGCAATGGAAATCACTACGGATTTTAGCCATAATTCTGCAGGTGGAAAAATGAACGTAGGAGAAAACATCGCAGAAGGGGCTATTTCACCGGAAATGGTAATGGATGGGTGGATGCGAAGTGATGGACATCGTGCCAATATTTTAAATGCAAGTTACACAAAAATCTCTGTTTCATGCTATTATGATGGCTCAACTTATTACTGGGTACAGAATTTTGCTTATTAAAAGCATTCCTTTAAAAATTTAATAAATTGCACTGATTTTATTGGTTTGGTATAATGAATGAGGTGCTACGAGAAAACGGTAGGCGGTTAAGCCCTCAACAGAGGGACTGGACCCTCTGATTACATAGAGATCTTCGAAAGAGGAAATTTGTTGACGGAGGGATGCAAGATGGTTACATATTCAGACTTGTTTGAATTTGTTATAATGCTGATTGCGTTTGCTACTTTTATTTATAAAATTAGCAAAAAAAAATAACCGCCAACCTGGGAATTGGCGATTATTTAAGATAATTAATCAATAACCGGGCTAACCGTCTATCGGTAGCACCTTTACTATTATAATAGCAACGAGACATCTAAAAGTCAAGTTGAGAAAAATAAAAACATATAATCATTAACAGTCCGGTTATTCGCATTTTTTAGTGCGATGCCGGATTCTTTTTTTATGTTCAAAATAAGAAAATGAGCATTTTTATACTTTAATTGGTTAAAATCCACAAAAATTTGGACGAGATTTCGGGATTTATTACGTATAGAATAATACAATATTTTAGAATACAATAGAAATGCGAAAAAAAACGAAAACATGTGAAGAGGGGGATTGTTATAGAATCACATGCAAGTAGGGGAGAAAAAGGAGAAGGAAGAATGAGAAAGTTAACGAAAAGCTTTCAAAAGAGGCAAAGCATTGCAAGCAGAGTACTGTGTTTTCTGCTAGTGCTTGCAATGGTAGTAACAATGGTTCCGGCGCTTGGCGGCGGAAACAGTACGGTTCAGGCAGCGGAGAAAGAAAAGAATCTGACGATCCACTTTATGATGCCGTCAAATTGGGGTTGGACAACGCCGGCAATACAGTTTTGGGGTGGAATAGCAACAGTGACGGGAAATACGAATACGGAAAGTGTGGACGGTACAGAGATACCGGGCTGGGATGGAGCCAAAGCCTTTTTCATGACACAGGCAGGTGATACAACAGAGTATACACTGAGTGTCAAAGGCACTTTTACAGGTTTTCAATTCCTGGATTTTGATAATACCAGAAATAATATAAATCCCGGATATAATTCAAAATTATCACAGTATACAGAAGATAAACCGACCGATGTTTATTATATTCAGAAAGATGGAGCATGGGCATATTATCTGGATGCAGATGGAACAACAGTAGTTCCGGATTTACCGAAGACGGAAACAACTTTTCTTTTAGTAGGAAATATTCCGGGAATGGCATGGGATCCAAGTGCAAAGCCAAATTTTGTGAAATCAATTGAAAATGAAAATGTTTATAGTATTACATTGAATGCTGTTCCAGCAGGAAAGTATCAATATAAAATTTTAGAGGATGCGGCAACCGAAGGATGGAATAAATATTGGGCGCAAAATGATGGCAATTTGAGTTTGAACCTTAATGCACCGGCAGATGTCACATTATCTTTGGATAAAACAGATAAGACAAAGGAAACTAAGGTAAATATCGCATATATAAAAGATCTTGTGGTAGAAGTACCTGCGCAGATTCAAAAAGGTGTTACGATGGAACTTCCGGTAACAGGAACTTATTATGGTGACGATGGAAATGTTCAGAATGGAGTGAGTGTTACATATACAGCAAAAACAGAGGGAATTACTTTAAATGGTAACGAAATTTCAGTTCCTATATCTTACGAGGGAACGGAAGTTACGATTGCAGCTACTTATAATGGAATTGAAAAAGAGATAACTATTCCAGTGGTAGAGGTAGTTTATCATTACACCATTTACTATTACGATTTCGATGAAACACATATGTCAGAAAATGCATCTGATTTATGGATCTGGCAGAAATCCGGTGCGGGTGCAACAGCCGGAACTCTTTTCACTGCAAAGGAAAAACTTTCCGATGGAAATGAGTGGCTGCGTGCAGATGTGACACTCCCATATACCGACGTCCAGATAATTCCAAGATCTAAAGACGAGTGGAAATGGCAGGGAGATACGGTTTTATACAATAACAGCGCAACAGCCGAAAACGTCACACTCTATATTGTATCCAACAGCAATCAGGCGTACACAACACTTCCGGAACTGGTTAAGCCAAAATCACGCAGCATCATGATCGAGTACGACAGACCGGCAAAGGATTATGAGGGCTGGAACATTTTTACATGGAACAGTGGATTCGGCTCTGATGTATCTGTAGCATTTGCAGACATCAATGGAAAAATGGTTGCCAAAATTCCGGTAAAAGATTCGCAGGCAGATCTGATGTTATCTTTCTGTATGAGACAAAGTACTACTGACAATGAGTGGGCAAACAAAGACGGCGGAGATCATTATGTGACGATTCCGGCAGGACAGTCATTGGTCAAAGCAGTGTTTACGCAGGGAGAGGGAATCACAGAGGTATTGCCATACAATGCAGGTTACGAGATGGATGGAGCTAATGATACGATCCATTTTTACTTCAGAAACGATGCACTGGCAGCAGAAAACAATCTTGCTTCTTTAGACGGCAAAGTCAGTGTTGTTGTCAACGGACAGACCTGCCAGATGACTTATGATGCAGCAAATGACCGCTTTGGATACGATTTTACTGGCGTTTCCACTGGTGATTACTATTATTATTATGTGGTAAATGGAAAAGAGGAATTAGATGCATTTAATGATGTAACTGCAAACGACAGCAATGGAAAAGAATGCAGCGTATGCCATTTCAAAAAAGCAAATGTGAGCGTAGCGACTTCTTTATCACAGTATGCAATGGATTACAATGACAACAATGTGTTATCCGTAAAATTGACAGCAAAAGACGGAGAAGGTCTTGAAACGTCTGAAATTGCAGCGATCACAGCCGATCTGAGTGAGCTGGGATTGGGAAAAGAGTTTGCGATCGAGCCGGAACTTATGGAAGGAACAATCTCCTGCCTGAATACAGTTGCAGCAGGCGTGAAAAATATTCCGGTCACAGTGAAAGATATTTATGGAAATGTATACACAACAGCGACAAACGTTACCGTCACAGAGCGCAAAAAAAGTGCCGGAGATTTCGACTGGGATGAGGCAGTGATTTACTTTGCAGTGACAGACCGTTTCTTTGACGGAGATGCAGAAAATAATAACGCATATGGCGTGGGCGATTACAATATTGGAGAAAAAGGCGGTTCCAGCTATCACGGTGGAGATTTTGCCGGATTAAACCAGAAACTGGATTATTTAAAAGATCTGGGTGTGAACACGATCTGGATCACTCCGATCGTAGAAAATATCACAGAGGATCAGCATGATAATGAGACAGATACCGCTACCTATGGCTATCATGGTTACTGGGCAAGTGATTTCACAAAGTTAAACAAACATCTTGGAACAGAGCAGCAGTTCAAAGCATTATTGGATGCTGCCCACAGCAAGGGAATGAAAATCATGGTGGACGTAGTATTAAACCATGCAGGATACGGTACAGAAGATTACTTCAACCGTATTTTAACAGATGCAGATGGAAACAGTATTTCCATGATCCGTGACTCCAGCAACACGATCAGTGGTGATGATAAATATGATTCATTGTCAGATCTGCCTGATTTTGTGACGGAAAACAAAGCAGTGACAGACCAGCTTGTTGCATGGCAGACCGAGTGGATGTCAAAATACAATATTGACTATTATCGTGTGGATACTGTAAAACATGTAGAGACAACGACATGGGCAGCATTTAAAAATTCCCTGACCAAAGTAAATCCTGATTTTAAAATGATAGGAGAGTATTCCGGTGCAGGATATGCCAACAATGCAGGAGAATTAGGAACCGGAACGATGGATGCACTTCTTGATTTTGATTTCAACGATTTTGCACAGAACTTTGTGACAGGAAATATTTCCAGCGTGGAAAATTCACTGCAGAAGAGAAACAATGCGATCAACAACACCTCTGTCATGGGAAGCTTTTTGAGCAGCCATGATGAGGACACTCTGCAGTATAAACTTGTAAACGAGAGCAAAATCAGCGAAGAAGAAGCTTATAACCTGATGAAAGTGGCAGCAACACTCCAGATTACCGCAAAAGGCCAGCCGGTACTCTATTATGGAGAGGAGATTGGACAGGGTGGAGCCAACAACTGGCCATACCAGACAAACCGCCGCGACTTTGACTGGACGGAGCTGGAAAAACAGAAAGCAGACAGCAACAGTATTTACAACCATTACAAGACAATGCTTGCAATCCGCAATGCGTATACCGATGTATTTGCAAGAGGAAACAGAAGCACAGTTGCAGTTTCCGACGCAGATGGCTATGAAGTGATCAGCAGAAGTTATGGAAATAGCACTTTATATGTAGGAATGAATGTGAAAGAGGCAGAGAAAGAAGTAGTGATCCCGGTAGCAGAGAGTGCCGGAACAGTTCTTAAAAACCTTTATGATGGAAAAACTTACACTGTTTCTGCTGACCAGAACGTTTCTGTTACCATTCCGGCAGCAAAAGATGGTGGAACAATTGTTTTGACTGCGGAGACAAAAACAGAACCGGCTCCGGATAATACAACAGATGATAAAAAGCCAGATGGAAAAACAACAGAGGATCATAACGGAAATCAGCAGACATCAGGAAACAATTCCAGTCAGGTCAATTCTGCAGTCCAGACAACTCCAAAACAGGAAGAACAGGCTGTAGCAGAAGTAACCGTGCAGGAGGAGAGTTTTGCAAATGTGATCGAGGCAGTGAATAAGGCAAAAACCGGAAGTAAAATCCGTGTAAACCTGTTAAAGACAACAAAGATTCCAGCAAATGTGTTCGAGAGTATCAAAGGAAAAGATATGAACGTAACCTTCAAGGTAAGTGATCAGGCCAGCTGGATCATCAATGGAAAAGATATCACCGGTAATGTGACAGCACCGATCGATCTTGGTCTGGTTGTGGGAACAAGTGATATTCCAAAACAGAAAGTGACAGCGCTGGCAGACGGAAATGAAACCATCCAGCTTTCCTTAAATTATGACGGAGTATTTGGTTTTGAGGGAATATTGAGACTTTCCGTTGGCACGGACCACAGTGGAAAAATAGCAAATCTTTATTACTATAATGAGACAACCGGTAAGTTTGAGTATTATCAGGCAGCACAGGTAAAAGAAGATGGTACTGTAGACTTTAAGTTCTCACATGCATCCGATTATGTCATCGTCTTAAATGACACAGATATGAGCCAGACAACAGGCAGTGTGATCGCAAGTCCGAAGACTTCGGATAACACACCGATCGCAGCAGCAGTGATATTATTACTGTTTGGCTGTGCGCTGATGGGAACCGCATACAGGAAAAATAAACACTTCTAAATGAAATTCATAAGATGGCACTAAAAAAATATGCCGCACGAAAAAATACCTTCTCGTGCGGCATATTTTGTGTATGTGAAGGAAAAATTAATTTTCTTCCACGATCACCACGCCCCATGGTTCCAGCGGAAGCGTTTCCTGTTCCATTATTTTTCTGCCGGACAATAATTCCGTGCCAGAGATCCCTTTGCAGATGGCGGTCTGTTTTTCACTGGAATAATTGAAGTAAAATCTTACCCGTTTTCCAAAATCATTGACACCTTCCCGGATGATCAATGGAAAGTGGCATTCCGGATGTGCTAAAAGTGTTTCCGGAAGCGAGGCAAAGTAATGAACCAGAACTTTTTCCAGAAGAGCACCGTCAAACATGCTGGAGAGATACAGTGCCGAACCTTTTCCAAACTGGTTGACTGTGGCAGCTGCATATTTTTTCCAGACCGGGTGATCGTAGAAAAAGAGCGGTGTGGCGGTATCGCAGGTCACAAGATCCATCCAGTGCAGACATTTGCTGCTGTTTGTGCAGGATTCATCGGAACATGACGAGCCGGCATCGGAAGCCGCATTTTCATGACCGGAGCCGGATGGATGAGTCATAAAATCAGGCAGTGTTACCGAAACATCCACCGGGTAGGTATATTGGTCATAGTGGATACCAAGACATTCCTGTAAAATGTGAGGCTGTGTATCCGCATAAATTTTTAACTGTTCATCTGAAAAACCGGAACGGAACGTCGTGATCAGATGTCCGCCGTTTTTTACATAATCAGAAATTGAGGTGAGCAGATCTTCGGAAGCACTGTAAAGTGCAGGCACGATCAGGCACCCGTAGGAAGAAAAATCACGTTCCGCAGAGGAGATCATGTCGTACTCGATATTTAAATGGTACAGAGCATCACCAAGCCAGCGGGCAACAGTGTTATAGCTGTAATTGCCGAGGTCTTTCAATGGGAAAAGACGCAGTCCGGTCAGGGAGTCATTGTCAAGCAGGATGGCAGCACGGTTTTTCTTTTGCAGGTTTTTAAGGTGGGTGCCGATCCGCTTCCAGTCTGCACCGATGGATGCAGCCTCCCGGTAAGTCTCATTTTCGGAAAAATCGTGTGACAACACACCTTTCCAATAGCTCTCAACCGCATTGTGGATCGAGTGCCAGTGCCAGTACATGACACTGTTGGAGCCGTTTGCAATGTGGCTGTAGGCCTGAAGCCTGAGCTGCCCCGGATATGGAAGCCATGCAATATTTCCCTGAGCCTGTGTCTCTAAAACAAGATAATTGTCTTTCTTTAAGCTGCGCGAGATGTTGCCGCAGAAGGTGATCTCCTCTCCGGTAAGAAGTGACTGGGAAGGATGATAAATGTCACATCCGGCAACGGTCATGCATCTGGCAGCTTCGTACTGGTTGACCTCCGGCTGATAGCCGATGGAATGGTCTGTCCAGTCGAAGTCAAAGTTCTGCGTGATGAACTGATCCGGGCGCTTGTATCCGGAAACGATCGCAGCCTGCCATGCTAAAAATCTGGTCACAAGCAGACGCTGGAATTTGGCAAATTCAGCGGCAAGGCTTTCATTGATCGTGCCACGGATATCCGGGAAATCTTCCCATGTGTTGACGCGGTTGCTCCAGTAGTCCAGCCCGAACTCGCGATTGAATTCATTGATATCCGGGTATTTTTCCTTTAAATAATCGACAAACATTGCCTGGACACGCGGACCGGCAGTGCCGTAGCTTTTGGTCTCATTGTCCAGCTGAAACCCGATGATATGCGGAACATCTTTGATATGTTCCATCATTGCGCGGATAACCCGCTCGCAGTGGAACAGATAGCCTGCGTGTGTGATATCCATATTCTGTCTTGCACCATAAATGTTCTGACCGTTATTGGTCAAAGCCAGAATATCCGGGTATTTTTTTGCCAGCCATGCCGGGATGGCGTAGGTCGGTGTCCCGACAATGACAGAAATATGGTGGCGTGCAGCCGCCTCAAGCATTTTATCGAGATGTGTGAAATCAAAGATACCGTCTTTTGGCTCGATGGTGCTCCAGGTCGATTCTGCGATACGGATCGTGTTCATGCCTGCTTTTTCCATCATTTCCATGTCTTTTTCCACGCGGTCATATGGAAGGTATTCCGAGTAATAAGCTGCCCCGAAAAGTAAATGGTCTGTTTTCATATTGTCCCCCAAAAAAATATTTTCATGTTGACAATCAGTGTGATCTTCTATATTATCATCTGATAACGCAACCGATTGCGCAAACACATTATAACATCAGGAAAAACAAATGTAAATCCGATGTTGATGCGAAAAACAGAATTGTTACCGGAACAAGGCATAAGTGAACAGAAACAAAAAGATTGTTTGGAAAATATATAAAAATGTCATTGCTTTTTTTCGAAAATAGGATGATAATAATATTGTTGCGCAAAGGATGCGCAGCAACATCAGGGCAGGACAAAGTAACATTGTGGCAGGATCGCAAGCGATACAGGAAGTCACAGCACAATTCAGGGGAAGTAACTGCTTTGAGGAAAGAAGGGGTTTTATGGGGAATGAAGAGAAGAAAAATATAACGATCGCAGATGTGGCAGAAGCACTTGGTGTTTCAAAAACCACTGTCTCAAGAGCCATTTCAGGGAAGGGACGGATCGGGCAGGAGACGAGAGACCGAGTATTAAAATATATTGAGGAGCATGATTATAAGCCAAACGTTATCGCCAAAGGGCTGGCGCAGTCAAAAACATATAATCTTTGTGTGGTCATGCCGGGAGATTATGATGTTGTGGATCTCACATTCTTTCAGGAATGCTTATTTGGGATTCAGGAGATCGCCGGAATTATGGAGTATGATATCCTGCTTTCCATCTGTAAAAATAACGATATCTCCTCGTTAGAGCGTATTATCTCAAACCGTAAAGTAGATGGTGTGATCCTGATGAGGACGTTTGTGGAGGACCGGCAGATTGAGTATCTTCAGGAAAAAAAAGTACCATTTGTGACGATCGGTTCCTCCAATTATACAGGTGTGATCCAGATCGACCACAATCACAAAAGTGCGTGTAAAGAACTTACATCCATTATTTTAATGAAGGGAATGAAGCGTATTGCACTGATCGGCGGAGATGAGAACCATGTGGTCACACAGAGCCGTCTGCGGGGATTCCGGGAAGCTTATGAAAAAATGGGTGAGGTCATTGATCCGACAATGCTTTTTTTGAATCTTGATAATCATGTGGTGATCGATAAGATCGTGGAAGAGGTACTCGAGCGAAAGGCAGAATGTATTTTGTGTATGGACGATGCGGTGTGCAGCAGGGTATTGAAAAAGCTGCGTGAAAAGAATGTCAAGGTTCCAAAAGATATCCGTGTGGCATCTTTTTATAACAGCTCCGTACTGGAAAATAATGTGCCGTCCATTACATCACTTTCTTTTGATGCGAAAGAGCTTGGCATGGTTGCATGTAAAACGGTATTGGATGTGATCGAGGGTGCGGAAGTGGAGACAAGAACATTGCTTCCATACGAAGTTGTCCTTAAGGAGTCTACAAAATAAAATAGGATGAGAGAAAGCAGGTTTATTTTGCGTGAAAGAAAGCGCAGATTCTGTAGTGTTTTTACAGGTTGCGAAGGGCAGATATCAGCGCCCTCTCACAAGTCGTGATTTTATAGGTTTATGAAAAGAAAAACGGTACAGACGAA
>OGPT01002834.1_pt1 | contig 13344 bp, 13 predicted proteins | sample 1552951 | NCBI WGS metagenome assembly OGPT01 (sample SAMEA2580224, study PRJEB22360) | human gut metagenome | biome: human gut; feature: human-associated habitat; material: faeces | place: Denmark | collected 2008/2010
TAAAGTTCTAGATTTTTTCTATCCTTTAGTCCATTTTTATCCAAATTGATGATGTTCCAAGTTCCTTCAATTTTTTGAGTATTTACACCTGTGCTTGGATCAACAAAATTTTTGGAGTGATTAACTGTATAGTGATTAAATCCATAATTTGATAGTGTATTATAAGCTTTCCATTGATCGCTCCATATAGTAGAAAATGGTTTTACAGTTGATGCAATAATTGGAATTAATGTTTCTGCTTTTCTATCATCACATATTTCTACAACAACCCTTAACGTTTCTGAATCTATCTTACCAAATAACCAAATTTCATCTCTATTCAATCCAGTTCCTATATTGTATTTTGCTTTAAAAAATTGGCTTTCATCAATTTGAATGACACCATCTCCAATTGGTTTTCTTGAAATATCTAAACGATATTCTTATTCTGCAATTTCACGAAAACGATTATAATAATTTCTTGTTGTTTTTTCTGAAACTCCTGCAAATTTAGCTGTTGCCTTTGCATTAAATTTATAAACCCAACAAACAAAAATAATTATGAAAGTTCTTAGAAATATTTTTGCTTGTGATACCCATGAATCTAAACGAATTGACATTATATTTATGCAATTTCTAGATGTACATTTATACATGGCTCCATCTGAATAATTATCATTATATTCAATTACACACACACACAGTGTGTGTTCCATATTATAAGGCTGCGCCTTATAATATTTCACACACCAAAATATTTTCACGGGCGAAATAAAATAGAGTAATATAAGCACACACAATTATATTGAAATTACACATGCACATTAACAAGGCGTCAATTTCAATGAATTTTTGATCTACGAGGGCTTCCAGCACGTTTATCCACACCCCCTTTAAACGCCAACTTTTTGATCTAGGAGGCCATTTAGAATTTATACTCAGCAAGAAATTTATTTTTTTAGGGGTCTCTCTGATTTTGGCCATTTTTCCGTGGCCATGGCCAAGAACGAAATCATAAGAATTGGACCCCTTATCCTTATCATTTTACATCATCATTTTGCGTCAAAACAGTTTGGCCACGGACACCTTGGCCAACTTTAAGCATCAGAAATTACATATGTTGTGTTGACCCGTATACACCTCTTTTTTGTGTCCATTTTAACTTGGCCACGGACAGAATTGTCGAGAAATACAATGCTTCCCTTATATAGTTTAGTCTGGGGTCAAAACATAGCGAAATTTTGGGGTGAAATCATTTTATAAGGCCTTTCACATCAAAATTGTGAACCCCCAAATTATAGCAACTTTTTGATCTGGGAGGCCATTTAGAATTTATACTCAGCAAGAAATTTTTTATTTTAGGGGTCTCTCTGATTTTGGCCATTTTTCCGTGGCCATGGCCAAGAACGAAATCATGGAATTTACATATGTTGTCTCGACTGTTGTATGCTTCCATTTTTTGATTTTATGGTTTGGCCACGGACACCTTGGCCAACTTTATACATGAGAATTAGACGTGTTGTGTTGAGGGGTGTAGATGTGTTTTTTGTGTCCATTTTAAGTTGGCCACGGAGAGAATTGTCAAGAATTAGGGGTGTTGGGTTGAGGGGTTTGGACATGGAGTAAAAATAAATTATGTATCAAAGAATTCCTTCTCTAATTTGCTCATACGTGTTGGAACTGCACCTCTTAAGTATGATACTGGAATGACATCAATATATGGTTTTTGTCCAGGTACAATGAACCTTACTTTATACTTGTTCTTCTTAGGATAATATTCTAATATCTTATCAATATTACCATTCCACTTGCCGACTATTGTATCTGCAAATTTAACATTGGGATCGTTACAAGGCAATAGTTTGAACCGTGGTCTCGTAACTACTGTACCATCCTTAGCCATTAACGTATACATATTACCTCTTCTATCATCAATTTTATAACACTCTTTACTTACTCTATATCTCTTCTTAGTAATTCCATCATGTCGTGGTAATATGACTCTAACAAATGAACCAATAGGCAATATTAAATCCTTAATTTTTTTTTGACGTTCACTTCTATCCATGCATTTCAATATATACTCCTTCTCTAGATTACGATCATTGAACATCTCTTGCGGTGTACATTTGATTGTACTATGATAATTGTTATTGTATGTGTTTAAAATCTTTTCCATTCTATATGGTGAAATATATGTGTATTTTTCTTCATGTGATTGATGCTTTGATTCTTCTGATACAGTATTCATATCTCTGATTGTTCTTATGAATCTATCAATGACCGCTAACGATGAATGATTTTTATCTTGAATCACATGCATTGTAACATTATTATCCTTTAACAATTGTATGTTTGCTAAAAACCCTGGTTCTTCATCAGATGTTAATTTAGCAGGATGATATTTATTGATAAATTCTGATAGTGTTTTATGTATAGATGATGCTCTCTTATCATTCAGGGGTAATGCAACAGCATATTTATTATTAGTGCCAATGAATATGTGCCAATATCTAGGTTCATGATTAGGTAAATTATCATATAGATCATGAAACCAAGTATTTAACATGTTTGAGTAAATTTTAATCATATATATTTTAATCGCCTTTTTTCTAACATGTATATCCTTCATACGCCTTTTCATTACCTTGCCTGGGGAAAAGGGGAAGGGGGAAAGGTCTCCTTTCGCCAAGTTGTTATTATCTGTCATTTTTCAAGGTAATAAACATTATTTTTTTTATTGTAATAAAATGGGAATTGCTAGTATAGTAGGTCGTATTGCTAAAGCTTTCAAAGGCGGTGGTAGACTGGCTAAAAACGTCATTGATAAAGGTAGACAAATTATAGGTAAAGTATCACCATTTATTAAGAAAGGTTTTGAATTTGCACAACGAATACCTGGATTTATCAACAATGCAAAACGTAAGAAGGAACAAGTTTCTGACGACATTAAAGGTGTTGTAGATATGTTACCAAATTCTAAAATCAAAGATAAAATTCAAAACATTGTAAATAGAGGTGATCAGGCAGTAGATCGAGTCATTGATAAAGGTCGAGAAATGTCTGATAAAGCTATGCCATGGGTGAACTCTGGTTATGATATAGCTAGAAGAGTTAAACTACCATATTTTCAAGGTCCCACCTCTTGAGCTCGCTTAATCACTAACTTGATCAAATTTATTTTTTATTATTAAATGTCTGAAGATATAAATAAAGAAACAGGTAAAGAAACAGGTAAAGAAACAGAAACTGAAACTGAAACAGAGATTGAAATTCCAATAGAAAATCAAGAACCTGAAAATCAACCGCAAAAGACTACGTCCAAAGAGCCTCAAACAAAGGTTAAAGATATTAGTAAATTAACTCTAGAAGAACGTGCAAAGATTATTTCAGATGCACGTAATGGAATTCCTAGTGAACACTATGATGTTATAGTTCTTAAAAATGGAAATACAAGAATAGTGAAAAAGAAAATTAAAACACCATCATTATCTAATAGATTAATTAATGAACAGAAACAGGAGGTAAACAATAGCAAGAAACTTTATATGAGTGATAATCAATTAATGATGGAACATATTATAGAGTTAAATAATCAAGTAAATAAACTCGCAAATAAACACAAGAAATTGAAAAAGAAATATCGTGCACTAAAACATGACATATATGAAGAAGATATAGAACAGGAGCAAGCACCAAGTCAAGCACTAGTCCAAGAGCCTCAAAGTAAGGAGCCTCAAAGTCAAGAGCCACAAAGTCAAGAATCACAACAACCAAGTAAAGAGTCTCAAAGTCAAGAACCCCAACCACCAAGTCAAGAAATGCGACGCACCTGGAGATCATACCTAACATATTTGTAAATTTATTTTTAATGTAAATGGGTCGTAAAGCATTAAAACGATTGAGAAAACGTAAGTTAAAGAAATCTGTTAAAAGACCTCCTGATGATACTCTAACTCCAAATGATGTATTGAGAATTATGATGACCAGTTCGCAAAATCCTGCACCTTCAAATAATGCTGAGTTGTTTAATTTAAGGATGGCAAATAATATGAAATCACAAGAATTGGATAACTATAAAAAGGAACTTGAAGCTGAATTACAGAAAAAGAAAGACATTGTTAATGAACGTGATAAATTGAAAAAGGATTATGAAAAATTAGAGATGGATTTTAAGAAGCAAAAAGCAGATGATCAAGAAAGAGAAAAGTATAGTAAAAAAACAAAAGAAATACAGAATCAAATAGATACACAAAAAATGAAAAATGAAAATACTGCAAAACTATTAGAACAACAACAGAATGCATTAAAGGAGAAGATGGAAGTAGGTCAACAATTAGAAGACTTAAAGAATCAGAATAATCAACTTGAAATTGATCTATTTAATTTAACAAACAAAAAGGAAGAAATCAGACAAGAAATACAGAAGAAAGAACAATTAACGCATAAGAATAAACAAACACAAAGAGAACTAGATGACTTAAAAATAGAAAATGAAACATTATTGAAAATGACTGAAGGTGAATTAACGAGCAAGGCTTTAGAAGAAGCAAAACAATTATCCATAGATTTAGCAGTTGAAAGAGAACATAACATGTATTTAAAACAGATTAATGAACAGCGTCAAAAAATAGAAATGGAAAAGTTAATGAACCCAATGATACCAGCAGATAAAATGGGTGAAATGAATGAAGATATAAAAAATGAAATACAAACAGTCTATGCAAAACAATTAGAATATGATAACAGTTTACGTAAAGGAAAAATGGCATATGCTGAACATGAACAATTAGAAGTAGAATTAGCTAATCAACATAAAAACACAATAAATGCTAAAATTAATGCTGAGAAAACTGAGAAATATCTAGAGAATGTTAAAAATGATGAATTAAATAATGAACGAATAAAATTAATGACTGAAGAATTAAAGAGTAAAGAACAATCAGATAATAACTTAAGACAAATAGAGCTACATAAAAGGTTGAAAAAAATAAATGAAGAAAAACAAGCTAATGAAGACCTTCTAAAATATCTCGAAAGTCAAGGGTTAGAAAGTAGTAAACAATTGATTGAAAAGAAAGCTGCTGTAATGAAGGGTGAAAAACAAAATGAAGAAATGCAAAAACAGATTCAATTAACAAATAAAAATAGAGAATTAAAGGTAGATTATCAAACCAAGAAAATGTTTAATGAAAATAGACAAGAGGTAGATGAAATAATGGAAGGTAATACAATAATTAAACAATATAATGATCAACAAGAAAAGGCCAATTTAGCATTACAAGCACAGACCGAAGTATATAATAGAATAAAGGTGTATGTAGATGCATATCCAAATTGTTGGGAAAAATTTACAAGGAATGATACTGAAGCTGCTACAAAATATAATGATTATACTTCCTATTCAGTTGATGAATTAAATAAGGTTGGTAATGATTTTTATAATTTTCTTGATAGTTATGATAAAGCTGATTGGGATATGTCATAATATATTATTTTTTTTTATTTTAAATGTTTGCTCCACAAAATCAAGAACCAGATATCATCGATGCATGGTCTGGCACATTACAAGATTGGTATGATAGTATTGATAACGCTTTAACAGTTAGTGAAATTATTCCAGGTAACTATGAATATTCGACTGCAACTTCGTATGGAAATGTAGGTGATATTAATGAAGGTGATTCAACATTTGTAGATGTATTCTGTGATAGATTCAAGATTATTAGTTTAGATAATTCATTCATTTCACTTGAACAAGAGGTTAAAATAACTGTTGCACCATGCGAAAACTTAGAATTTACTGAATATTACATTGGTTATAAATGCTCGGCAGATATAATTGATCATTATCGTTTTTATTCTAACACTGATAAAATTCAAGATGTTCATAATGCTAGATATGAATGGTTCATGTTATATAATTCATTGAGTGATGAAGTTAAAAATGGTAGTGATTGTTTTGCTACTATAGATAAAATTCGTAATCATAATCCAATGGTTCCAGGTGTATATGTAGATTTATCAAAAATTACAGCAGAAAAGGAAATTACAGTTAAAATACCATTAAGAATTCCAGTTGCATTCTTCTTGATGTTATTTAATTTAAGGTACTATCCTAATTGGGCTGGTAAATTAAGTATCGAAATATTTCCAACGTATCAAAACTTAGTTATTGCACCCGTTGTAGATCATGAGGCATTTGTCAAGCATAAAACACTTATTGAAGGCAGCATGGTCGATTTAGGTTTTAGAAATATTGAAGAAATAGTTTACAATAATATAGAAAAGGTAACAACAACAAAGGAAGAAGGGACAGGAGATAATAAGAAGGAGGTGACTGTTATAAGCTATAAACCTTCTACAATATATTTTGAAGGTGGGGGTCAAGTCACTAAAAATATTAAAATCAAATTAGCTCAATATATGCTTAGAATGGAAGTGTTCAATGCATTGTCATTAAAATATCTCAATGTAGGTATGCTGTTTCCAATACATCAAGTTCAAATTAGAGACTTTACACAAAATTTACCTGATGCTAATGATTCTGATGTTCCAGTCAGATATAATACAGCTGCTACAATTGGTTTAACTCATTGTGATACTATGTTTATTGTGTTTAGACAAAATCAAAATTCAAGAACTTGTTTTATTAATCCACAAATTACTTATCGTGTTAATATTGGTGGTAAATTCTATCCAAATGAAACATATCAAACATTCGATGATCAGAGACATGTTAATTTACTACTTGATTCATTAAATGTTAATAATTCATTGTTGACATCTATTTCAAAAGATATATTAACATCTGCTCAACCATTTTATCATAGAATTGTTTACGACGCTGAAGGTAAGGGTACTGATAAGAAGTGTTGGAATGGTGGTGATAATTCAAACTTCTTTATAGGTATTCCATTTGCAGATTCTGAAGATTTCATGGGTGGTTTATCTACAACAGGCACGGTGCAAATTGAATTATCGGGTGATCGACAAGTTCATACAGAGGCTAAGAGCGTTAAATTCATAGCACCAGTTGGCATATATTATGAAGATGTATTACTTAAAATCAGATCACAAAAACCAATGGGTAGAAGTCAAATTGAAGTCACTACAGCATCTATAGAACAAATCCTTAGTGGCGTTAAATATGAAAAAATAAGACGTAGTCCTCAAAGCTTACCATTCAACTCTTAAAACGGAGTTCCTCTTCTCCTTGACATACATTAATTTCATTTTTGTATAAGTCGTACATTAATATATATTTACCTTTAGATGTATCTTTAAATGGCTCCTTTATTTTTACATGTTCAAAATCATCATTATGTATATTAAATTGTTGAGGTAAATTATATTTTGATGATTTCTTTAATGTTAATGGATTTACGGCAACTACAATTTTATACACTACTAAATCACTAATATAAAAACCAATGTTCTCAATAAACCTTAATTGTTTCGAATCAATAAAATGTGATAATCTAAGTTCTTTTATAAATTCGTATATATTTAGTACCCTTTTCATTTTTCACATTAATAAATTAATTATTTTTTATTATTCAAAATGAGTGTTCCTAAAAGTAACGTATTATCTTGCTCGCGAAGCTTTCTAGCAAAAACTGATTTAGGTTATTGTTCTCCAAAGCAAAGTCAAAATGTTAATGTAGTAGTTAGTCCACAAATGTGTCATTATGATGCAAATCCCAATCCCTATGAAACGCCAGCCCCAGCGGAGGTTAAAGAAAGGTCAATAGATACAGCGAATGAGACTTTGAAAAATATGGAGTCAATAATCAAGAATAAAGATCTATTAATTCAAGTCTTAGTATTATGTGTAGATATACTTGAAAATAATCCATTGATCATTAATAAGTTTGTTATCGCTGAAGAGAAGGAATTGTCTTTAATGATCAAGTATCTCACTGATGCTGATGAAGTTGATATTTATAAGGTTGATCATGAATGTAAATGTACAATTGGTAAGAGTGAAAAATATGATATTGTCGATAGAATTATTGTTAAGAAAAATGGTGAAATATATAACTTAAAATATTCATTCCCAGATGTTGTACAATTTTTATTCGAAAGACGATTTTCAACAAAATTTGTAATGATTAAATAAGTCCCATTATTTTTTTATTTTTTTTATATAAAATATGCCTAAACGATTAAACACTGAAGATGTTAAAGCTATTTTCGAAAGATATGGTTATACGGTTCCTGATAATTTCGTATACCAAAATAATTCTACTAGTATTCGCGTATATGATGAACAAGAGAATACGTACAAGGATATGACATATAAAAAGTTACAATATCAAATCAAGAAAGGAAGAAGTGAAATGGAAGGAGACCCGTTTTTCATGAACATGGCTCTTAGTGAAACAGGTCCTCGTACTAGAGATGGTTTTATTGATATGATGAACATGGCTCTTAGTGAAACAGGTCCCCGAACTAGAGAAGGCTTCTACGATTTAATAAACACGCCCCTGAGTGATGAAGAGCTTCCCCGTTCCCAATTAGAAAGGTATGAGAAAAGATTTGGGAAGAACTTTATGAGAGAAACTGAAGAAACTAAAAATAATGTAATGCAACTTGCAAATGAAATAATCAAGAAATTAATTAAAAAGCAATCATTCAGTTTAAGCCCAAAAGGTGAGGTCGTTGATTTCTTATACGCATTATCACACGCTATGAAAATTGCTGTACCGAGGATTGATAAAAATATAATCATGACAATTCTTGATAATAAAGGTCACACACAATACGCTAGAGTAAATCAAAATACAATTGATATGTTAGATTGGGTATTAGAAGACAAAGAATATGAAATTAATGATAGTGGTGATCCAATACTTGAAAGTTTATCTAATTTTAAGTCAATTGCATTTGATTTCAGAAACATTAGTAAAGGTAAAAGAATTGTTGGTGCATTCTTTCCATACTACAATAATTCTGATATCGATTTAACACCTTATGGCATTTACAAGCGTGGTGAAGTAATTAGAGAATCATGTTTATTAACTGCATTTCGTTCATCTGGTTTATTGGATGATGAACAATTAAATTTATTATCATCATTCCTTAAAACAAAATTAATACCTAGAGAAGAATTAAAGCATATATCTAATTTATTCAACATTCGCATAAGTTGTAGAGTGCATTACGATACAGGTAAAACATCGACAAATGAATATGGTGAAAAATATGGGAAAACACTTAAGTTACATATCATTGAAGATCACTATATACTTGACAAAGATGTTAACGCTACAGTATTCTATGTTAAAAACTATGCTAAAATAAACAATGATGAACGTTTTGTGAATCACCCTAGAAAAATGATGTTAAGCAGACTAGATAAAACACGTTATGAATTCTCTAAAAAAGGATGTACAATAAATAGAATAATTGATGCAATGATTGAAAATAAATTACTAGAACCAATGACTGATGAAGAAAAACGATACCTACAATATGATGAATGTTCTGGGTTATTTAGAGATTATAGAAAGAATAAATCAATCACAGTTAAATGCAAAGAAGCTATACGTCAAATTAACATTAAAGATAAAAAGAGAATTCCAATAACATTTTCAAAACCAAATAAATTCCTGTTCGGTTATGATGTTAAAGACGAAGAAATTCATCAACGCCTTCACGAGTTGCAAAGACTTGTTGATTCACTAAATTTAAGACATAATATTGACGTTTCATTATATCATCATTTTAGTGAATTAATGCAAAAAATAATGTATGAATATGGTTGTTTAGATGATATATATGAATTTAGTGGTAATGTGTCGCAAAAAATAAGAAGTGAATTACAGTTCCCTAAAATTATATGGAGTGAAGGTCATTATAAAGGCAAACTCTATTATATTGATCAAGCAGGTGCATATATGAGTTCAGTAACATCTATACCATCAGGAATGCCAGATGATGATGGAAACTTTAAATCAGAAAACACTAAAATTAAAGAACTCATTGAACACCTTTATGATATTCGCATGAAAGCTAAAAAAATTGGAATGGATAAATTAGCTACAACAATTAAATATATGATGAATAGTTCTTGGGGTTATTCAATGAAGAAACCAAAATTAATTAAACATAGATTTGTTAAAGATGTTGATGAATATGTTAAGAAATTTGATCCATTCATCATTAAATACAAATACAATCAAGGTCATTCAGGTCCAGGTTATGTTGACCGTATAAATCCATATGTTGAAAGCTATTCATATCCACAATTTGCACGATCAGTTCTCAATACATTTAATGCAAAAATGAAAGAACTCTGTAATAAAGTCAATGTTCTATATAGTAAAACTGATTCAGCACTTATATATGAGAATGATTACAAGAAATTATTATCAGAGAATTGGATAGGTGAAAAATTAGGGTTATTTAAAGTTGAACACATATTTACTGAAGTGTATGTTAAATCTGCTGAAAAATGGATAGGTAAAAATGAAGATGGTACATACTTTTATCACATGTCAAAGAAATTAAAAGATATATGTTCAAAGAGTGATGACCCAATCAAATGTTTGAAATTTATATAAGAGATAATTTTATTTTTTTTTCTTTGATAAAATAAGTAATGCAAGCAAAACGCGCTTACTACTCACCAACAGCTTTCGTCGATATGCTCTTCAAAGAAAACCCATCACTCGAAAATAACATTACAGACATTTATGCATACTTTAAACCACAAGATGCATACGTAGACAAATATCAACAAGTGTGTGCAAGAATCATTGGCATAATATTTAAACGTAAAGAGAAGACATTTAATAACAAGCCAATAATCAACCCTAAAACAGGTAAACCAATAAATCCTCGTACACCTCAACAACAAAAAGAACATGAATTACAACTGGAACGAGAAATACAAAAATCAAGAAAAGTTATATGCATTCCAAACAAGAAAGTTATAGAGATTTCAAATAACAATCAACCAATCATACATTACAAAATATCAAAAACTAAACCATTTAACAAAGACTCAAAGAACTTAATGTACATCTCAATAAATACAACAATGGAGACTTATACAGGTGATGGTGGAGAGATTTCTTATTACCCTTCAGCAGTTTTCACAAATACTAATGAACAACTTGAAAAAATGATCAGAGATAATGAAATAGTTATAAAACGAGTTAAACATGCTAGTGAAATGAAAGCAGATTTTAATGACATCGATTATGTTGAAGATGAATTGTGGATGTAAATAATTTATTTTTTTTTCTTTGATAAAATAATGGAAGGAGAAATAATGAATGAGTCTAAAAATAAAACAAGACAAATTCGTAAAAAGAGAATAAGTACTGAAGATATTATCGATTACATTAACTGGTCATTAATAACTGATAATATGAAAATGATAAAGAACAGTTCATTAATAAATGTACAAAAACTATATAAAGAACAAACAGGCGTAGAAGTATCATTAACATTTATCAGGAATCAAAAAATAAAGATGTTTAAAGATAATTAATCACATATCATATTTCTTTTTATTTTTGACCTCTTGTTCTACTGGTTTAATTAATTCACCTCTAAATTTATCTTCTATGCTAAATTGACTCTTGCTAAATTGGTTAAGTTGATTCATTTTCTCAACTAGTTCATGCATTTTTTCTTCATATTCTGCGTGAATGACTTTTATAATATCTTCTTTCGCTGACATGAATTTATTGTTTAATTCACCTGGATTGATGTTGATTAGTTTCTTTGCATATGATGGTGCTAATACGTTGTTCACGAATTTTAATGCACACGTTTTCAATAACTTTACATTTTTATCATAGAATTTTAAAGTCATTGTAATCGTATAGTTAATTGTCGTATTTTTAGCACTAACGTTGTGTGTATATTTAATTTCGACAGCTGCTTGATTATCTACTTTAAATTCACTGATGACGTATTGTTCAAAATTGTCCTTGCTCATTTTGGATAGAATAAAAAATTTATTTTAATCAAATTAATAATGGAAAAAATTGAAGAAAAATTTAGAGAAATCGACAAATTATTTGATAAGTTATCTGCTAAAAATAAAGTACAATTAGAGAATGCACAAATTAAACCAATACATGCTAAATATCCGTTCGCACAAAATGGTATATGCGCATTTATAGCTCCAATGGGGTCAGGCAAAAGTTACAATTACATGAAACTAGCCGCACAACAAGAGGTATTAAACGATGAACCATTCTTTGAGTTGATCGTTATATGTTCAACTTCAGCTAAATTCGATCAAACAGTTCAAACATTTTTACCATCGATCAAGAAATCAAAGATAGTGTCAGTTAAAGATACAGAATTACTTGACTGGTTGAATAAATATATGAGAAGAATTTTGAAATATAACTCAATTAATGAATATATAAACACTAATTGTAAGAATATAAATGAGGAATTAATGCGTTTAATAATGAAGCATAATCTAGCGAATAAAAAACCTAAAGTAATGAAATATATAATTAATAAATTGATGAAATATAATTGGCGTACATTTCCTCATCGATGTTTGTTGATACTTGATGATTTCGCTAACCATGCATTATTAAGAAGTAAAGAAACAGATTTATCACGATTATTGAAGAAATTGAGACATTTTCATATTAACGTTATGATATGTGTTCAAACTGTTAAATCAATTCCTAAAGATATAAAACGTACATTATCAGATATTGTTTTGTTTCCAGGCATATCACAGTATGATTTCGAAGATTTAATCAAGGAATCACCAGCATCAGCATTCGATTTTAAAAAGTTATGGGACGAGTACAATAAATTAAAAGACCCTCACGCAACATTCACAATACACATAAAAGCAAAGAGCATAAAAATAAACATGAAAAAGTAATTAACTGTGCCTGATTAACTGTACATTGATTTCGCATGTTCGGGTAATGGTGTGTTTTCATTTTTGCTGTCACTGTAGATAACGATATTTAACATGGTATCAATTAATTTATCAATGACATATATTGTGCCTAAAATACATATCCATACATGAAAGAAGCTCATTTCCCATTAAAAAAATATCTAATATGTATAAAATTATTGTACTAAAAATGATGACACCTTTAATCGATTATACAATTTCGTCATATGACTACAATCATTACAACAGAATTGACATAAATTTACCATCACCACCTTCACGTAGAGTATCAATGATTGTCACATCGTTAACTACTAAATGTTCGATTGTTGTTATTGAAAATGATGATTATATACAAATTAATGGCAAAAAGTATGTTTTCAATAATATGTACACTGATTTAAATTCAGAGACGTTTTGCATGTTGTTAAATGCATTGATTAAAAATTCTAATGTTACAGCGTCTGTTG
>OGPT01002836.1_pt1 | contig 13331 bp, 15 predicted proteins | sample 1552951 | NCBI WGS metagenome assembly OGPT01 (sample SAMEA2580224, study PRJEB22360) | human gut metagenome | biome: human gut; feature: human-associated habitat; material: faeces | place: Denmark | collected 2008/2010
ATAAAGTGTTTCGCTCTCTGCGGAGAGCGACCAAAGGCTCTGCCTTTGGAAACTGCAAGCTTTTGAAAAAGCTTGAGCAAAACTTTTGATTTTAGAAACTTTATTTGAAAATTTTGAGGATTTCTTTTTCAATAGCTGTGGCATGCTTTTTGTGTTCGGCTGCGGTCATATGTTCGCAATCCACATCAGATGCTACTGCATAATTTTCTGCTGCAAGAAAATAACAATTCTTTTTCTTTGCGAGATTTTCAAATTCTTTTGCAAGCGAGTGTGATGTTTTTACAGACTGTGCATTATATGTTGAATTTATTGAAAGAATGTTCTCACCAAGCAGTATAGGGGAGATAAGCAAAATCTGTATAGAATCTGGATTTTCACAGGAAGAAATAGCTTTATCAATAAGCTTTCCGCAGTTTTCTGTGATTTTTTCTGCGGTCATTCTGTAAAAGTATTTGAGGTCATTTGTGCCAAGCATAATTATGAGTAAATCTATCGGAGAATTACTGCGAATAGAATTTTCTATGCTTTTTAGTCCGTTTCTGCCCGAAAACATAGGGTCATCAAGTGCAAGAGTTCTTCCGCATACGCCGTCCTCGATTATTGTAAAATCATCTCCAAGCGATTTTGAAAGCAAGCCTGTCCAGCGAATGTTTTCATTGAATTGCCCTGAACGGTCGGGTTTATACCCATATGTATTTGAATCGCCAAAGCAAAGTATACGCTTCATCAGCCGTCAGTCCTCTCTTTTATATCTCTTGCCCTTGAGAGAAGTTCTGCAACTGCATCATTATTACCATCTGCAACAGCGTTTCTTATGCTTGTCATATTTTCAATAAATTCATCAAGTTCACTTACAAGGGAATTTTTGTTTTCGGAGAAAAGTTCTGTCCAAAGTGGAACATTTATCCTTGCTACTCTTGATACATCACGATAGCTTCCCGCGGAAAAACCTTTATGATTTGTACAGCTTTCGTTCAGAACATAAGCACAAGCAATAACATGGGGCAGTTGTGATGTATAAGCAATCATTCGGTCATGTTCTTCGGGTGTGGCAATCTTTATTATTCCGAAACCGATTTTTTTCATAAGTGTAGAAATAAAGCTTATGTCCTTTTCATCAGCACCACAAGGAACTATTATGTAGCTGGCATTTTGGAATAAATCAGCGTCAGAGGAGGCAAAGCCGTTTGTTTCCTTGCCTGCCATAGGGTGACCACCGATAAATTTAAAGCCGTATTCTTTTGAAAGCTGAACCAGTTCGGGGCATATCTGACCTTTAATTCCTGATGTATCGGTGACTATACAGGATTTCGGGATAATATCGGCATTATCACGCACGAACTTTACAGCAGCTTCTGGGAAAGTTCCGAGTATAATCATATCAGCAGCTTTGATGGATTCTCTTGTGCCAATTTCGTGTATTGCACCGCAGGCAAGAGCATCTTGCAGAGGTTTTTCGCTTCGATTTATGCCGATTATATGGTGGTCAGTGTATTTTGCCAAAGCCTTAGCAAAAGAACCGCCTATTATTCCAAGTCCTGATATGATGATATTCATAAGATAGTCACTCCAAATAAAGATTTATTTTTGATAAAATACAAGCGTTAGTTTATCGTTTATTATCTTAGTTTTTCCTGTAGTTCGATAACCCATCTTTTCATATAAATGGCAGTTTCCCTTTTCCTGTATAATTGTGTCAAGTTCCCAATTTTTACTGCCATGGATTTTCTCGGCAAGTATAATTGCTTTTTGAGCAATACCCATATTGCGAAATTTAGGTAATATAAATATAGGACTTATTCTCTTTCGGTTATTATTTCCTGAATCAACCACACGCACTGCACCAACAGTTTGTTTATCAAGCTGTATCATATAAAAGTATGTTTCCGGCTGTTTTAATCTGAATATTGTCTTTTCAAGCGGTTCTACCGCAGGACTTGTTTCAAAATCCTGATATTTTTCAAAAAGCTCTGCAAAGGCTTCTTTTTGCATATTCCAGATTTTCTTGGCGTCAGCAAGTGAAGCCCTCACTAAGCATATATCAAAATTATTCAATAGTCATAGCCTCATCGTAAGCTTTTTTCATAGCGAATACACGCTTTGCGACTAAATCGAACTGCTCAGGTGTAAGTGATTGAGCACCATCAGAAAGTGCGTGAGGTGGGTCATTGTGTACTTCAATCATTAGGCCGTCTACACCTGCTGCAACTGCTGCCATAGCAAGTGGTTCTACGAGCCAAGATTTTCCTGAAGCATGGCTTGGGTCAACGATAATCGGAAGATGTGTCAGCTTTCTCAAGACAGGAACAGCGGAAATATCAAGTGTGTTTCTTGTTGCGGTTTCGTATGTGCGGATACCTCTTTCGCAGAGAATAACCTTATCATTACCGCCAGCCATAATATATTCGGCACTCATAAGAAATTCTTCTATTGTTGCTGCAAGTCCTCTTTTAAGAAGTATAGGCTTATCAATTTTTCCAAGCTCTTTAAGAAGCTCGAAATTCTGCATATTTCTCGCACCAACTTGAATTATATCAACATTCTCGAACATATCAATATGAGAAACTCTCATAATCTCTGTTACAATCGGTAAGCCTGTTACTCGTCTTGCTTCTTTGAGGAGGTCAAGACCTTCTGCTTTTAAGCCTTGGAAAGCATATGGAGAAGTTCTTGGTTTGAATGCTCCGCCACGCAAGAAAGTTGCACCTGACTTTTTGACTTTTTCTGCGATACCGTTAAGCTGTTCTTCGCTCTCAACTGAGCAAGGACCTGCCATAATGCAAAGGCTGCCATCACCGATTTTTTGTCCGCCATCGAATGAAATTACTGTATTATCCGGGTGGAATTTTCTATTAGCTTTTTTGTATGGCTCTTGAACACGCTTTACACTTTCGACTATATCTTGTGCAGAAATGTAGTCGATGTCGATTTTAGTTGTGTCACCAATTAAGCCGAGAACAGTAGATTCAACACCTGTCCATTCGTTTACTTTAACGCCGTATTCCTGCTCAAGCTTATTTTTGAACAAAAGGGAATCTTCTTTTGTAGCTGTGCTTTTAAGTACTATAATCATTATAATCTTTCCTTTCAAAAATTCAATTTATATTTTGTGATTTAAGAATATTTTCTTCATTTTTAATTACATTTGGCTTGAAAATTATATTGTCTCTGTCTTTCAAGAATTGCTCAAAAGCTATTTTTAAGCCATCTATAAATGGAGTTTCCTGAGAATAAATCTCGTTAATTTTGTTTACATCAAGAACATTATCGTAATCAAAGAACGGGAAGAAATCACGAGCTGAATAAGAATTAACCTCATAATCAAAGCAAATAATTTTTGCTTTTTTACCTATTGCATTGGCACAAGCCATTATCCACGCATTTATAGTGATAGGCTTTTTATTACCTACATTGAAAATGTTTGTACCAGATAAGTTCGATTGAATAAGTGTTTTGATTATATTTGCAAGGTCACCTGAATAGATAAACTGCAACTTAGTTTCTCCATTATTCGGGACAATAATTGGTTTATCTTTCAGAAGATGTTCAAAGATAAATGATTCTCGTTGTGCATAATTGTTTTCGCCGTAAACATATGGTGGTCTTAATATAAACAGATTTGTGTCGGCTTTATCAAAATTTTTAATTAGATAGTTTTCGGCTTCAATTTTATTTGTGCCGTAGTCTGTCCAATATTTATTTTCCGCAAGGAAATCATTTTCGCTGAAAGGAATATTCAAATGCTCAACATCGTAAACCGCACTTGAGCTTATAAATACAAATGATTTTACGCTTTCAAGGTTAAGGTTTTCACAAAGAATTTTGCTTTGCTCTGCATTTGTACCGCTGACATCAATTACAAAGTCGAAATGTTTTTCTGAGAGAGCAATTTTCATAGCTTGAGAATCGTTTCTATCACAGATTATCGTTTCGACATTTTCGCTTTTGGGCTTTGTACCACGATTAAGAACGGTCACAGAATATTCTTTTGAGAGAACATCTGCAATTTTCTTTCCAATGAAATAGCTTCCACCCATAAGTAAAACTTTTTGATTCATAGGAACTTTCCTTTCTTTTTTTAATATTTTTGTGAATTTTGTCTTTAGTATAAGCCGGCAATAATACTTCAAAAACAAAAAGGACAAAGCCCGAAAGAGCTTTGTCCTGAAAATTCACCTTATAATTGAGAAAACATAGAGTTTAAGGCTTTTAGACAACACTTTTCGGTACAGCAAAATAAACCGTCTTAAAGTAACGGTGATAATAATAGCTGTTAAATCGCATTGTGTAAGCCGAGAATGTCATTCAGACTTTCCTCCTTCTTCCTCTATAAATTAACAATAACATATTTGTTTTTTATTGTCAAGCTGTAAATTAATAACTGACTTAATTAATTTTATCACTTAAAATTGTTTTTTACTACGAATTAGCTAAAGTAAGAGCGATTTGTTCTGTAAGCGGAATTAAATAGAAGGTCATAAGAATTAACCAACAGATATGGAATATATTGATTATGGCATATATTCCAATGGTGCAGTCTAAGATATATTTTATAGGTTTAATTTGTCGTTCAGCTGCATTTCGGAATCTATAACGAATATATAGTAACAGTATGAATGGAATGATACATTTTAAAATAAAGCCACTAAAATTATTTATAGGCATTGAAAGAATGGGATTAATTTCTTGAAATATTCCGCTTTGAATTAATATCAAAGTAAAAATATAGTCGCTGATATTCAGTGCATAGATTATTATAATTCTGCTATCAAATATAGTCCATACTGCAAATTTTTGTAAAATATCTTTCAAAAATATCACCTCGAAAAGAGCATTGACTACTTTTCGGGGTGATATTCATATATTGGATATTTTTGTTTAATGCTATTTATGAAAGCTTTATCTGCTGCCCTGGATAAATAACATTTGGTGTTGTTATTTTATTGAGGTTTATAAGTTCACTTACTGTTGTATCGAATCTTTTTGCAATAGAATAAAGTGTATCACCAGGTTTTACTGTATAAATATTTGGTAATGATTGTATCTTAACAGGTATGCGCAAAACCTGATTTATAGCTATCGTTTCAGGGTCTTCAAGCTCATTTGCATTGGCAAGTTCACCGACCGTTGTGCCAAAATATTCTGCAAGAGAATATAGAGTGTCTCCCGGCTGAACTGTATATGTTATAAAATTTGATTCCTCAAAAACGGGTATTCTTAAACTTTGGTCTGGATAAATTTTGAATGGTGCTACTATGCCATTGGCACGGGCAATAGCATTAACAGATGAGCCGAATTTTTCGGCAATATTATGAAGTGTATCTCCCTTATTTACGGTATATACTATTATAGCCAATTGAAATCCTCCTTGAAATGTTTTCCTCATACATTATATGTTTATGACTTGAATAATGTTCTTATTTGATGGCAAATATCCTTATATATCACTACTCTGAAAGAGAATTATTGTATAAGTATAAAAATTCATTTTTGAATTATTTCTATTCCTTGCGGATAGTGTCGAAATGTGCTATTATAATGACTAATGAATGACTTAGTAGATTAATGCGTTTTTGATATAAAGGAATGATTAAAATAATGAGAAAATCTAAACGAATTTTTTCGTTTGCAGTAGCCTTTTCATTGGTTGCTTCATTGGCAGTATATGCTCCGACAGTATTTTCAGATAGCTCAAGCAGTAATGAGGCTTTTGAGTATGAGATTAATGAGGACGGCGAGAGCATAACTATAACTTCTTATCGAGGACTTGGTGGAAGCGTAAAGATTCCATCAGATATAGATGGTAAGGAAGTTACAGGCGTAGGCAAGGCGGCTTTTGCTTCTTGCTCACAGATTGAAGTACTTTCTATACCAGTAAGTGTTGATAAAATTGACGAACTTGCTTTTTCGGGCTGTTCTAAGATAAAGGAAATTTCTATACCAGATGAGGTAATAGAAATCGGCAAAATGGCTTTTGCAAACTGTACAAGTCTTGAGATTGTTAATTTGGGAGATAAGCTGCAAAAGGTTGGAGATTATGCTTTTATGGGCTGTACCTCACTTAACAAGATGACTTTGCCAGATAATACCGAAAGCATAGGTCAATATGCTTTTTATAATTGCAAATCTCTCGAAAAGCTTGGTGAACTTCCAAATATTAAAAATATCGGAGGTCACGCTTTTGAAAATACAGCGTGGATAAATAATTATAAAGATGATTATATTATACTTGGCGATGGAATGCTTATAAGCTATTGTGGTAAGGCCGAAAACCTTACCTTACAAGAAAATATAAAGACAGTTGGTGCAAGTGCTTTTCTTGATAATAAAACTGTTAAAAATCTTAAAACCACAAAAAATACAAAGTCTATTCAAGAGGGAGCATTTGAAAGTTCCGCAATAGAAACCGCCGACCTTTCAGCTTCAGGAGTAAGCATTGCTGACAAAGCTTTTTCAGATTGTATTAAGCTTAAAGAAGTGAAATTCTCAGATAGTACATCTAAGATAGGCAAAAATGCCTTTAAAAATTGCAATTTATTGAAAAGTATAAGCTTGCCAAAGGCTTTGAAAACTGTTGAAAGTAATACTTTTAATTTATGTTCATCGCTTAAAAATGTAAATCTTGGAGTTGGTGTTACAGTAATTGAAGAAAATGCATTTGATAGTTGTATATCATTGGGCATGATTGAAATTCCTGAAAATGTCAGCAAGATTGAAGATGATGCTTTTGATAATTGCATAAGTCTTACAAGGGTAGTTGTAAAGGGAGGCCCTAAGATAGGCTCAGCTTTTAAAAATTGTGAAAACCTTGAAGAAGTTGCATTTTATGCTGGAACAGTTTCTATAAATGACGATGCTTTCAAAGATTCAAAAAACCTTACTATTTATTCAAGTAGTGAAAGCAGTGCTGAAAAATTCGCCAATGAAAAGCATTTTGAATTTAAACTGCTCTCAGATTTTGAAAAGAAGTCATATGTATATAAGGGTAGGTTAGATGTTGAAGAGGAGGAAAATTTCTCTGGTGGATATACATTTATTGTAATTTTAATAATTGTTGTTGATTGTATTGTTGCCTTTTCAGTTAGTGCTTATGTACTTTTGAAAGGACCTGGGAAAAAGAGTATGCGTCATGTTAAAAAATCAGATGGCAGACATTCATCAAAATGATTTTTTAAATTACAATATTGTAATTGAAATATATGTCGAGGTTTGTTGACAATTATATGGAATAAGTTTAACATAATAAGAGGTTTGTGAGATACTGAGATGGTAGCTTTACATAGTTTTTGTGGTATTAACAAGCCTTTTAATTTTGGAGGTAAAGTATGAAACGTATAGGAATTTTATTTATAATAACCGCTTTGGCAACAACTATTATTTTTAGTGGCTGGGGAGAAAATAATTCAGATAAATCTGAAAGCTCTATTGTTGAAAGTTCAAAGGCTGAAATTTCACAACCAGTATCTAAAGACAATGTATCTTCTAAAAACGATGAGTCTTCTAAAGATAATGAATCTTCTAAAAACGATGAGTCTTCTAAAGATGCATCAAAAGCTTCAGAAAAATCTACCGAATCTAAAACTGAGGTAGAATCAAGCTGGTTTGATGATGCAGTGTTTGTGGGGGATAGTGTAACACTTAAAATATCATATTATGCAGATAATGGCTCTCTTGGAAAGGCAGAATTTCTCTGTGCTGGAAGCTTGGGCTATGGTTCGGCATTGCAGGATATAGACGCTGATGGAAATGTTCACCCTACATATGAGGGCGAAAAATATACTGTTGATGACGGTGTTCAAATGCTTGGTTCAAAAAAGGTCTTTATTATGTTTGGTATGAATGATATAGGTCTTTATGGCATAGATGATACTATTGAAAATATGAAAACTCTGACTTCAAAAATTAAAGAAAAAAGTCCTGATGTTGAGATTTATATTCAGTCTGTAACACCTATGCTTGAGAATATGCAGTTAAAGGATTTGAACAATAAATCTATTGATGAGTTTAATATTAAGCTTAAAGCAGAGGCGGAAAAGCTTGGATATAAATATCTTGATGTTGCCTCTGTTATGAAAGATGAAAAGGGAAATTTAATTCCAGAATATTGCAGTGACCCTGAGGCTATGGGAATACATTTCTCTGATGATGGCTGTAAGGTATGGGTTGAATATCTGAAACAGAATGTTGAGTAATTTATGAAAAAGAGAGGATTTTGAAAATGAAAAAGGTTTTTGCAATAATTTTATCAGCTATGATAGTTATGTCATTTGCTGCTTGTGGAAATTCCAATAGCGGAACAGATTCAAAGACAGAAGGTACATCTTCTGTGGCAAGCACAGAAAGCTCTAAAGTTGAATCAAGTCAAAGCGAATCTAAAAATGAAAGCTCAAATACTTCAAACACTGAAAGCTCTGTGTTGTCTACTGCTCTTGAAAAGGTAAAGGCAGAGGTAGAGCTTCCAAGCGATATGGCTGATTTTGATGAGAGAAGATTAAAGCGTGTTTTCGGGATAACTGATGAACAGGCAGAGGATTTTTCTGGTGCAATATGCACTGATGGTCTTAGACAAGATGAATTTATATATGTTAAGGCCAAAGATGAGGCTGCTGCAAAGGAAGTTGCTGATAAGCTTCAAAATGATTGGCAGTCAAAGTATAATGTTATAAAGAACTATGACCCGGACCAAGTTAAAATCATTGAGAGTGCAAAGGTTGAAACAAATGGTCTTTATGTTTCTCTTGTAATATCCGAAAAGGCAGACCAGATTAAGCAAATTTATAATGATGCCATTGGCGCTTGATTTTGAGTATTAGAGAAATGCGGTGATGGTTCGATTTGGTTTTTTCAAGCTTAATATTTTTATTTGTGTTCTTGCCATTTGTATTGACACTTTATTATATCACTCCAAGAAGATTTAGAAATCTTACGCTTTTCATAGTCGATTTAGTCTTTTATGCGTGGGGTGAGCCTTGGCTTGTTATACTTATGCTGTTTTCAATATTACTGAATTATACATCTGGTATATTGATAGGCATAAATAGAGAGAAAAAAGGTTTAGCAAGATTTATTTTTATACTATCTGTAATATTGAATCTCGGGTTACTTGGTTTCTTTAAGTATGCAGGCTTTATAGGAGAAACGCTTAATATGGTTATGCCGTTTCTTAATATTCCGATTTTGGAGATTGCCTTGCCTATCGGAATTTCGTTCTATACATTTCAGACTATGTCATATACGATTGATGTATATAAAAACACTGTAAAGGTACAAAAGAATATTATTACCTTTGGTACATATGTATCGCTTTTTCCGCAGCTTATTGCTGGCCCGATAGTAAGATATGAAGATGTTGCCGAACAGCTTATGCACCGAAAGGAAACTTTACAAGGATTTACTGATGGTATTAAGCTATTTTTAATTGGTTTATCTAAAAAGGTTTTACTTGCAAATGAAATGGGCAATCTTTGGGACGCTGTTCGTGAGAGCGGTACGCAAAGTGGTGCTTTAGGTTCTTGGGTTGGAATAATCGCATATACATTTCAGATATACTTTGATTTCTGTGGATATTCAGAGATGGCAATGGGACTTGGCAAGATGTTCGGTTTTGACTTCTTGAAAAACTTTGATTATCCGTATATTTCAAAGAGTATTACAGAGTTCTGGAGAAGATGGCATATTTCACTCGGAACTTGGTTCAGAGAATATGTTTATATTCCGCTTGGCGGCAACAGAAAAGGACTTTATCGACAGATTATAAATATAGCTGTGGTGTGGTTTTTAACTGGCTTATGGCATGGTGCAAGCTGGAATTTTATCTTATGGGGACTTTATTTCGGTGTATTGCTGATGATAGAAAAGCTCTTTATGTTGAAAGTTCTGAAAAAAGCTCCTGCTATTATTTCACATATCTATTCGATAATAATAATACTATTCGGTTGGGTACTTTTCTACTTTGAAAATCTTAACGAGATGGGAATATTCCTCGCAAGAATGTTTGGTTCTGATGGCTTTATGATGTCGGGCGATATTTCTGTAAAGATTATTTCGTATATTCCGTTACTTATAGTTTCTGCTATAACTTCTACTCCGCTTATAAGTAAGCTTTATCATAAGATTAAGAGCAAACCTATTCTTTATGTTATTGATAATGCTGGCTGTGTGCTTGCTTTATTATTATGCACAGCAGCTCTTGTAAGCAGTGATTATAATCCATTCTTATACTATAAATTCTAAAGTGATGTGTTATGAAAATAAAAAACATTATTAAATATTTGCCAGCAGTGATTTTCTGTGGATTTATCTTTGCATTTGCATTATTTTATTTTGTATCGCCAAAGTCGGATTATTCCGCTCAGGAAAAAAGAAAACTTTCAGATTTTCCAGAATTTACATTAGAAAAACTTGCTGACGGAACTTTTCAGAGTGGAATAGACGATTACCTCTCTGACCATATAACTGCAAGAAACTTCTTTGTTGGTTTTAGTGCAGAGTATGAACTTGTTACAGGCAGAAACGGTTCTAAGGGAATCTACCTTGGCAGTGACAGTTATTTATTTCCTAAGCCAACAAAAGACAGCGAGATACTTTCTCAAAATGCCGAATATATAAATGAATATGCTGAGTATTCAAGCATACCCGTATATATGACAGTTATTCCATCAACGGGATAACAGCGATAAATTGCCATTTAATCACGAGGAATATAAGGATAATGAGCTGATTTCTTCATTTAAGAACAAGCTAAGTGAGAATATTAAGTTTATTGATGTAACAGAGGCTTTTAAGGAAAAAGCTAAATCTGAACAGCTTTATTACAAAACAGACCACCACTGGACAAGTAAGGGTGCATTTGAATGTTATAAGCTTTTAGGTAATGCTATGGGCTATGAGCCTGTTGATGAAGTGAATTTTCCGTTGAAACGATTGATGGCTTTTATGGAACTTCATATTCCAAAAGTGCTTTATGGACTCTTCCGCCTGATAAAATAGAGCTTTGGAGCAGAAAAAATCAGCCAGAGGATTCCGTTAGCGTTGAAATCTCAGACGGCGGAGAAGCTATAAGCTCTGATAGCTATTTCTTTCGTGAACAACTTAAGAATGATGACAAATACCCTGTTTTCCTTGATGGAAACCATAGCTTAGTTAGAATTAAAAACAGCAATGCAAAAGGTGGAAGGCTGATTGTTGTTAAGGATTCATACGCACACGCAGCAGTACCTTTTTTATCGCAGAATTATAGCGAGATAATTATGGTAGACCTGCGTTATTATAAAAAAGATGTTTCAGCACTTGTTGAGGACGAAAAAGCAGATGCAATTTTGTTGCTTTATTCAATAGATAATCTTGCAACAGATAAAAATCTTGCATACTTATACTAAGAGGTTTTAAATATGAAAACAAGCGATTTTTATTATGACTTGCCAGAAGAATTGATTGCACAAACTCCATTAGAGCCAAGAGATAGTTCTCGACTTATGATTTTGCATAAAAAAACAGGCGAGATTGAGCATAGGCATTTTTATGATATTCTTGATTATCTGAATGAGGGCGATTGCCTTATTATGAATGATTCAAGAGTTTTGCCAGCGAGAATTTATGGCGTTAAGGACGAAACTAATGCAAATGTTGAATTTTTGCTTTTAAACTGTATTGAGGGCAAAAAGTGGGAGGCTCTTGCAAAGCCCGGAAAGCGTGCTAAAATAGGTACAAGCTTTAGTTTTGGCGATGGTCTTATGCATTGTAAGGTTATTGATATACTTGATGACGGTAATAGGATACTTGAATTTGAGTGTGAGGGCAGTTTTTACGAAAATCTTGATAAGCTTGGTCAGATGCCTTTACCACCATATATCCACGAAAAGTTGAAAGATAAAGAACGCTATCAAACTGTTTATAGCCGAGAAATAGGTTCAGCCGCTGCACCAACAGCAGGTTTGCACTTTACAAAAGAGCTTATGAAAAAAGCACAAGAAAAGGGCGTTAAAATTGGTTTTGTTACACTCCATGTAGGCTTGGGAACATTCCGCCCAGTAAAGGTTGACGATGTAACAAAGCACAAGATGCACTCAGAGCATTATGATATGAGTGAAGAAACAGCTACTCTTATCAATGAAACCCATAGAAATGGTGGCAGAGTTTTTTGTGTTGGTACTACAAGCTGCAGAACTGTTGAATCTGTTGCAAAGCGTGAGGGCGAAATTAAGGCAAGTGACGGTATGACGGATATTTTTATTTATCCTGGCTTTGAATTTAAGGCTATGGATTGCCTTATTACAAATTTCCATTTGCCTGAAAGCACCTTGATTATGCTTGTTTCAGCTTTTGCAGGCTATGACAATATTATGAATGCGTATAAGACCGCTGTTGCTGAAAAATACAGATTTTTCAGCTTTGGCGATGCTATGCTTATTGTTGATTGATTGCAGAGGTGATATAATGGTATTTCTTTATGCATCAACAACGATTGTTTATTATTTGTTATTGGTTCTAACAGCTACAGCCTTGGCTTTTAGTGTAACTACTAATGAAAGCTATATTTTTCTTATTTCTATTGGAGTAGTGGCTATAGCAATTTTGGGACTTGTAATAACAAATAAATTTGCACATAATAAATATAAAAAATCACTCGCCAAGCTTAATTATGATGTGCATAGTTATCTTGATGAACAGTATAAATTTCTTAATAAACTACTTATAGGTAAAAATGTCCGCAATACAATAAATTTTAATATTGCAAGTGGTTATATAAATAATGAGCAATATAATGATGCACTGGATATTTTTTCTCAATTTGCGGCTAATGGCTATCAGGGCTTAAGCCTTGATATGAGATTTTTAATCTTTCTGAAGCAAGCAGAATGTTATATGAATTTAAATAGATTCGATATGGTATCTTCATATATTAGCAATAGTGAAATGATACTTCGCACAGCAAGATTTCCTGTAAATATATACTATGAATTGAAACTATTGCTTGAATATACTGTTGCAGAATATAATTTTAGATTAAATTCTAATCAGCAAAATGTACAGGAGCTTATAAATCGAACAAATGCTGTTTTAAACAATAATTTAACAAAAAATAGGTTTAAATCTATTTTTGTAAGATACCAGCTTGGTGCTTTATATATGCTTATTGGTGACAAAAATAGTGCAGATAATGAGTTTTATAATATCTTACAGACTGGCTCTAAGCTTCCTTGTGTCAATAGAATTAAAGCGTATAATCAAACTGGTGATATGAGTATACTGAAAATATAATTATAAAAAATTAAAAGTTTCGCTCAAGCCTTTTTAAAGGCTTGTAGGTCAAGGGCAACGCCCTTGTCGCC
>OGPT01002871.1_pt1 | contig 13221 bp, 10 predicted proteins | sample 1552951 | NCBI WGS metagenome assembly OGPT01 (sample SAMEA2580224, study PRJEB22360) | human gut metagenome | biome: human gut; feature: human-associated habitat; material: faeces | place: Denmark | collected 2008/2010
AGATAATCATCCAGGTCAGAGAAAAGCCCATCAGGAGCCACAAAACGGCCATAGCCGCCGCAGGGTACCACGAAAGATTGAACCAGTAGCTAAAGCCCCAAAGCAGCACCGCAATAAACCCCCATTCCCAGTTCACTATCAGGTTGGCAATAAAGCAGATAAAAAAGCCTGAATTGATAGTCGTTCTGCGCATAATAACCTCCCTTTTAAAAAAACGGCCGCGATAAACAATCGCAGCCGCAAAAGTTTCAGCTCATTATAATATCAGTAGCTGCCACCGCCGCCGCCATGATCATTATCAGAAGAGCTTTCGCTTACAGAACCATCATCACTGCTGCCGCTAGATTTAGACTTCGGAACAGCAGAAACGTTGGTGTACAGATAAGTATCATTGCTGTGCGTCAGCGCAAAGGTTTGCTTATCCAAGTAGGCATTTGCTTCGACAGCCTCACGCACGTTGCTCATACCACTAATAAGCAGAGCACGACAGCCATAGGCTGCAGCACCACCGATACCGGCAGCAATTACTAAAGCAAACCAGTTGAAGCCTGCATCAGGATCCCACGGCTCGCCTTCCTTTTCGTAATACTCAAGGAGCTCGCCTGCTTTTTGAGCATAGGTGATGTAGCCCTGAGCATAATCATTTTTCTTGAACTGAGCAACCATCGGCTTGCTCATATACTCAATGCCTTCATTGCCAACGATAACCTGCTTCAGCTGTTTATCGGTAGCAATATACCATTTACGGGTATTGGTAACCTGCAGCAATACCATATTGCCCTTGGCACCGTCATTATAAACATCATCGAGCAGCTTATTGGCATATTCACCGGGAACGGCACCGCCAATAGTCTTCATAGTTACAACAGCAATACGCACATTATGCGCCTGCTCCTGCTTGTGCAGCTCTGCCAGAACTGCCTGACGCTGCTGCGGCGTAAGAACCTTGGCGTTATCCACCAGGCTGGGCGCAGCAAAGGCTGTTACACTGGCTAACATAAGGGCTGCCAGCATGGTTAAGATTGCAAATAACTTTCTCATTCCGGCACCTCCTTATAAAATGAACTTCACAATGAAGTAGCTGATAATTGTTACAATAATAAAGGTCAGGGCAGTGTAATTACGCAGCTTGCCGTAGTCAATCGGCAGACTGCCGACAACCTTACCGGTCTGACCATTCATCATAAAGGTATAGGGCTTGCCCTCAAAGCGTGTGGACAGAATCCATACCGGCACCATTGCATAATGCACGGCATTTTCATCCTTAATAACTGCACAGTCATCATTGCTGGTTACACGGGTATAGCCTGTAACGGTGTCTGCCAGACAGCCCTCGGCACTTTTTACAACACGCTCATCAGCACGGACTACAGCAGCCTCGGCATCCACATCATATTTATCTGCCAAAAAGCCTGTCAGATAAGCAGTGCTGAAGGGAACCATTTCGCTGTAGTCAAATGGCTCGATGCTCTCCATAAAGGTATCGTCCATCTTCTCGCTGCCATCTACAGGGATGCGCTCAAAGGACATGGTGCCTTCACGTTCGCAGTTATAGACAACGGTAGTCGTAACAACCTCATCATCGGTTTCATAAACACTGTCGCTGGCACCTTGATAGCTGCCGCTGGCACTAACCTTGGAGTCAAACAGCCAGAACGGTACATACATCGCCTGGATATCCTCCACACGATTGTTGGCCGTAAAGGAGTTAGGCAGCAGGGTTCTTCCCTTGTAGAATTCCTTGAGGGCAGCAACAGCTTCCTCTTTGGTTTTCTTGAAGGGGATGATGAAGTCCGGCTTCAGCATACCCTCGAAGCGGCTCGGCAGCATGGTCGGACTGCCGCAGTAGCAGCATTCTGTTGCCATGGTGTTGCCGTCGCTCACAATCTGCGCACCGCAGCTGGAGCAGGTAAAGGCCTTCATCTGCTCTGCTTCGTCAGCTTCCCATTCACTGCCGGCAGCAGAGGTATCCCACTTTGCCTCCTTGGCAGCCTGCGCTTTGGCAGCAGCGGCTTCCTTGGCGGCATACATTTCTTCTATAGTCTTAACTTCCAGCTCGGTGCCGCAGTATTCGCAGGTCACCTTATCATGACCGGGCAAAAACGTCAGCGGCGCGCTGCAGTTAGGGCACTTATAGCCTACAGAGGTTTCAGCCATAATATCACCTCGTTAAAATATAGTTGTGCAATCTTGATTGCTCCCGCTCCCCCTTCAACCACCTATTCCGACATCTTGCCTTCCCCTCAGTGAGGCGGAAGAGAGTTGTGCATCGCAATTAAATACCGTTCCAGTCAGAAGCAATTTTCCAGTACCCAAAGGGCACAACGCAAATTTCGTGTGGAACCAGGACGAAGCTTCGGTAAAATTTGTCAGATAGTAACAGTATGTTACGTACCCTCGCTTAGCGGTTCGTGTCAAACCAATCAGCTGCGCTCTTTGAGCTTGCTTCTTGGGACACTATCGCATGGCGCACATGAGCCAATCAGCATCGTCCTGTGGACTCGCTTCTTGGATGCGCACGCATATGGTTCCGGACACTTATTTGCTAAAATTGCTATTCCTTACACGATATATTAATTGCTCACTAAGGCTTTCGATTCACCCATTATTTTTTGCTAACCTTCTTGCCTTCCCCTTGGGGAAGGTGCCGAACGTAGTGAGGCGGAAGGGGGCAGCATAGGAGCATACATCATGCTTGCATTCGCATCTGACGCAAGCTATTAATATATGAGGTTATTGTTTGTCGTTATCGTCGAAAATATCGCCGCATTCAGGGCAGAACTTAGGCGGATGGTGCGGATCTGGCGGCTCCCAGCCACACTTATCGCACTTGAACAGCGGTGCTCCCTCAGGCTTCTTGCTGCCGCATTCAGCGCAGAACTTGCCTTTGTTTACAGCGCCGCAGCTGCAGGTCCAGCCATCCTCTGCCGGTTTGTCTTCCGGCTTCTTGCTGCCGCAGTTAGCACAGAACTTACCGGTATTGGTAGTGCCACAGCTGCAGGTCCATCTGCCCTCTGCCGGTTTCGGCTCAGGCTTCTTGCCGCCGCAGTTAGCGCAGAACTTACCGGTGTTGGTAGTGCCACAGCTGCAGGTCCAGGCATCTGCTGCCGGTGCTGCTGCAGGGGCGGCAGGGGCGGCCGGCGGCGGAGTAGGAGGTTGCGGCTGTTGCGGATAAGGCGGTTGTCCGTAAGGAGGCTGTTGGCCGTAAGGATTCTGCTGAGCATACATCTGCTGCTGTTGTCCTTGGGCAAACAAGCCAGCCACATTTGCGCCACCGGCCATTCCGGCCATATTCATGCCAACAAAACCGCCCATTGCACCCATGCCGCCTTCATTGCCAGCTGCAATACGCATAGCGTCTGCAGTAGCACCAGCCATAGCTGCTGCTGCACGGTTCGGATTGCTGAGCATCTGGATATCTTTCAGACGTTGAGCATCTTCCTCAGACATGGTTACGCTTGCCAGTGCGAAGGAATAAACCTCTACACCACGGCGGTCACGCCATTGGTCGCTCAAATCTTCGTTCAAAGCGTTAGCGATTTCTTTGCCATGACGCGGCAGTGCGCTGTAACGCATACCGTTTTCCGTGAGCGTGCCGAGGGCAACGCCCAGGCTCATCATGAGCTCGCTCTTCATCTGGCTGTCAATCTGGTCACGACGATATTCGTCAGTGATATTGGAGCATACATTGGTGTAGAACAGCAGAGGATTAGTAATCTTATAGCTGTATTCACCGAAGCAACGGATACCAACTTCCCAATCAATGCCTAAGTTGTTGTCAATCAGGCGTACAGGAATCGGCTGAGCGGTGCCAAACTTGTTGCCGTAAATTTCCTTCATATTGAAGTAATATACGCGCTGATCCTTGCCGGGGTCACCGCCGAAGGTGAAACGTTTACCGATCTGACCGAAAATTGCCTTTACATTATCCTTCAGATCGCCGGTAAAGATAGACGGTTCAGTAGAAGTATCGTATACATATTCGCCGGGCTCGTTGCACATGTCTACAACCTTGCCCTGCTCAACGATAATCATGCACTGACCTTCGTTGACAGCAACAACGCTGCCATTACTGATGATGTTGTCTTCTGCAGAAGTGTTGGAGCTGCGTCCTTGGCTGGACGTACGCTTCATACCCTTAGTTACCAGAACCTCGGGAGGCATGCTTTCGCAATAGAAAAACTCTTTCCATTGGTCGCCCAGTACGCCGCCTACAGCGCCCATTGCCGCTTTAATTAAACCCATAATACAACCTCCTTTTGTATCACTAAAAATTTAACAATTATATTTTATCAAAACCCGCTTAATATTAACAGGTCTTTGAATAAAACAGCTGTACACTTATCAGCCAAGAAATTGTAAAATATTTATCTTATCCTTATCTGTAGTAAAAAACTATTCACTAATACTTTGATTTGTGATAAACTAATTGTTAGACAATCTTTGCAAATTATCTGTGCAGGTAAGCAGTTTTCCGCTTCCTTGCCTTAAGTTTAATATAAAAACTGCATTTCGTCACTACACCAAATGGCGATTTCGGGTAGGATAAGGGTAAATTTTCCTTATTCTTTACCTTTTTTCTCTAAAAATACTCTTTCAGGAGGTTTTTTCATGTCCGTTGTATCAAAAAAATTTTCTGCTTCCTTAGACAGTATTTTGGTGCTGTTACTGCTCTGTCTTGTTACTGCTTTCAGCAGCGGCTGCGGCAGCAAGGCATCACTCGACCCGGCCAAACCGGTAACGCTCACCATCTGGCATGTTTACGGCAACCAGACCAATTCTCCGTTTAATGATACAATCGAAAAATTCAATGCCTCTGAGGGTAAGGCCCAAGGCGTCATTGTCAAGGTTGCTTCCGTGAGCAGCTCCAATGTTATTGACAAGGCTTTGTTCGCTTCGGCCAAGCAGGAGCCCGGCGCTGTGCCGCTGCCCGACCTTTTTACCGCCTATCCGCGTGTAATCCCCGCAATGCACGATAAGCTGCTGCATTGGGACAAATACCTTGATAAAGAAGATTTAGCTGTTTACCAACCGGAATTTTTAGCCGAAGGCTATCAGGATAAGGAGCTGCTGATGCTGCCGGTAGCAAAATCCACCGAGCTGCTTTTTGTAAACCAGACATATTTTGACCGCTTTGCTGCGGCAACAGGTGCCAGCACCGATGATTTCGCCGATTATGACAAGCTTTTTGCGCTCTGCCGCAAGTATTATACCTGGACCGGCGGCAAAAACATGTGCCAGCTGGATGATTTCTATAACTATTACTTGACGAGCATGGCTTCCTTGGGCGACCCGTTAATCAAGGACGGCAAGCCGGACCTTGCCAGCTCCAACTTCAAGCGCATCTTCCGTGCCGCAGCCGAGCCTGCTATCGCCGGTGGTCTTGGCATTGAAAAGGGTTATGCTGCCGATGCCTGGAAAACAGCCGATTTAATCAGCAACGTCGGCTCTACCGCCGCCATTCTTTATATGCGCGATTACGTCACTAATCCCGACAACACGCGTGAAACTATCGTTACCAACTATTATCCCTGCCCTGTTTTCAGCGGTGGTAAGGTAACACTGCTGCAGCGCGGTGTAGGATTATTTGCCATCAAAAGCACAGACGAACGCAAAAACCTTGGTGCCGTTGTTTTTGCAAAATGGCTGGCGCAGGAAAACAGCAATTTGAATTTTGCTATGCAGGCAGGCTACCTGCCAACCAATAAGGAAGCATTGCCCAAACTGCTGAATAATCCGCAAGATGTGCATAACTTCAAATATCGCAAGCTGTATACCTGCATGCAGCAGGTATACAAAAAAGGCACCTGGCTGCATCTGCCACACAAGGCCGCCGAAATTCAGCAGAATCTGGAATACGGCAGCAAAAATATTCTGCGCGCTGCCCATCAGCAATATTTACAGGAAATTGCCGGCGGTGCCAATCCACAGCAAACGCTTGATAAGTTAGTAGAAGAAAGTTATCAGAAGCTGCTGAATTACAAGCAATAAGCCAAAAAATCCTACCAAGGAGGCTCTTAATGCTCAATAAGCTCACCAAAATAAAAAGACTGCTGCTTATAGGCAAGGAAATATGGCATAACAAACGCTCTATGCGCGGCCGTTTCATTATTTACCTGCTGTCACTGGTGCTGCTGGCAGGTTCTGCTATGCTAATCCTGTTAAACGTTATCGGCATAGTACAGCCACCAAGCCATGATATCGACCGCTTTCTTGAATATGAGCTTAACACCCGTACCAACGATATCAAACGCCAGATGAACGCACTGGCTGCGCACAATATCGATTTGTCGCAGCAGCTGCAGAATGATATCGACCGCGTTATGCTGGAGCAGGGCATTTACAATAATTACGATGCCTTGAACAACAATCCCGAGGCTTTGACAGCGATTCAGCAAGCAACCTACCAGACTCTTGCTGCCAAGATGCAGCAGGCTCCGGCCAGCGGTGCCTTGTATCTGATTAATGCCAGCGTCAACACGAATCTGTTGGAACCAACCTATAACGGTCTTTTTCTCAAATTTACCAATATCTATTCCGAAAACACTCTTTTCAATGAAACATGTATGTTCCGCGGCAACCCTCAGGTTGCCCGCAATAACAACATCAGCCTTTACAGCACCTGGCAGCCGGAGCTTAACGTCCACGCCTATCCGCAGGCCGATAAGCTGCTGCATGCCAAGGAAAATAATATTTCCCAACAATATATCCTGACAGACGTTGCCCACCTCAAAGAAAGCTGGGAGCAGTCCCGTCTTTTCCTGATGCCTATTAACAGTAATAACGGCAGGATTATCGGTATCTGCGGCTTTGAAATCAGCAGCGTTTACTTCCAACAGCGCACCAAGCAGGCCAATTACAAGGGGTATCCGCTGATTACCGCTATTCTCGATAAAAAGGCGGACAACGAATACCAGGGACAGCTTTCCAATCCGGCCTCCTTCGTCAATGCTACTATAAAAACCAGCTCTGACGGCGAGCACGAATTATTTACTGCCGGTCAAGAGCGCTTCATCGGCTTCACCGCTCCCCTGAAAGTCGGTGCCTCTGAGCACAAGGTAGCAGTCATGCTGCCTGCCGACAGCTATTATCATCTGCAGGGGCAGGCAAAAATGCGTCTGCTGATAATGCTGGGTATTATTCTGCTGCTTTCATTGCTGTCTGCCGGTTATTTCAGCAAAAAATATGTAGACCCGCTGGTAGCGGATTTACAGCAGCTGCAGCAAAATCCCGATGCCCCTCCGCAAGCCAATGTGCTGGAGCTTAACCAGTTCTTTGAATTTCTGCAGAACCATTCCGAGCAGCAGGCCGAAAAGCTGCGCCAGCTGCAAAGCGAAAACAATCAGGTACAAAAGCAGTACGGACTGGCTGCCATGCGTCTGCAGGAGGCACAGGAAAAGCAAAAGCAGACCGCCAACCAATATATTCAGCTGGAGGAACAGCTTGCCACCCTGCAGAATGAAATTCAACAGGTACGCCTGCAAATGGAGCAGACGCAGCAAGAAAAGCTGCAGGCTCAGCAGGAACGCGAGCAAGCGCAGCAGCAGTTCAACTTTGCCCAAGCTGCTTTGGAAAAAGCCATTGAAAAGAAGCTGGAATCCGTAGACCCCGACAGCTATCAGATGTTTATCGATAATCTGGCTACGCTGACACCTAAGGAGGAGGACATCTTTAACCTTTATGTACAGGGCTGCTCTACCAAAGATATTATCAGCCAGCTTGGTATTACCGAAAATACCTTGAAGTACCATAATAAAAATATCTACAGCAAGCTAGGTGTAAAAACCCGTAAGGAGCTGCTGCAGTATATCGAATTAATGCGCAACTCAGCGCACTGATGCGCAGCGCATGCAAAAAGCCTCCGGCGAGTTTACTCGTCGGAGGCTTTCGTTATTTAGGGGTTAGAGGTTACTATTGCAATATTAACTTTATCGCTCATTTTATCGCTCATTTATCGCTCATTTATCGCTCATTTTTATTACATATATAGCCATACACACTGCTAAAACCAAATATCCAATTTAAGCTATAATTCAAACACCCCCAAAATATATCTTTCGGGGGTGTTCAAATCTTTATTTCTTAAATTTTACAGCTTCTGTCATGCCTTCTACCCTACATTACAGCTGCAGGATGAAGAATTCATCTTTAATATTTTTTCTGTCATTGCTGAGGGCAACCAGAACTCTGTTATCAGGCATATTTGCCAGGTTTACACATGCACCGATGCTGGTTTCCTTATTATCTGTCAAATCCTTATAACTTACGGTACCAACCAGAGTGCCAGTGTTCTTTCTGTAAATCTGCAGCTGCTGCTTGTCTACAGAGGAATCGCTGACTACCAGATATTCATCAGTCAAAGCTATATCGGTTAAGGAATTGATGGCCTTGCTATCTTCACGTTTTTCCTTGCCGATGACGCGTTTTTGCTTGCCATTGAAGTCATAAACGCTTACCAGGCCTACATCCTGAGTGCCGATACGCGCATTGCCGCCAACATAGAAATCACCGTTTCTGTCTGCAACAACGCTCTGCGGAATATTGATTTTATCCTTGTCATCAGCATCACGGCTTCTGGATTCCTTACGTACTGTGCCCAAATCCTTGCCTACTCTGTAGCCGTTGCGAAGATCCACTTTTCTTATTTCGCCCTGGTTCATCCAAATCAAAGCCTTGTCCGCATTGCCCTTAGGAATTACAACAAGGTTATTGAAGCGTCCTTGTGCCTCTTCAATACGTTTGGTTTCGCTATCGAAATAGTTGAGTCTCATTCTCTTATTGGTATAGAAAATGCCTCTGGTGCCGTCGGAAGAAATCTTAGCATTACCGGACATAGAATCAACATTATTGTCCAACATGCGCAGACCATCTTTATCCCACTGCATCTGCACAAGTCTGTCCTTAACGTTGGCATAAATCATATCTCTGCCGACAACAGCCACCCTCATACCCTTGCTATAAGTATTTTGCAAATGCAGATTAGGATTATTTTTCAGAGTAAAGAGCTTAAATGTATTAATGCCGACCTTAACATCCTTATTCGGCAAATCCTTCAAATCAGCAGCAATCGGTTTCGGTTTAGGAGGCTCGCTAGTGCCTTTGTCGCCCCCGCCGCAGCCGGCAATAAAGCTGCAGGCCAGCAGTCCGGCCAAAATTCCCATCGCAATACGTTTCTTCAACATAACAATCATCTCCTTGTTTTATATAGAACGCTCTTTATTTGATTACGATACGACCATCGCCGTAAGGCTGAGCATATTGCTCGCCAACCTTGCCATTCAGATGATTCTGCAGATATTCCATAATCGTATCTGCGTCGCTCATCATTTCGTCCTGCACCAGACGTGCGCCCTTGAACATCGTGATGCCGTCACCGCCGAATTTGAGCATGTAGGAGGTTCCGCCCACGGTGTATTTTTTCTTAACGTCTAACGGTTTGCCGCCAATCTTAACATCGCTGACGCGACGGGCACCGGCAACACGCACGAAGTTGCCCTTGGCATCCAGCTCAACGCTGGAAGCAACAGAGCTGTCGAGCGTGTAGCTCAGACCGGATACCTGCATAAAGCAGCCGCTTTCTTCCGGATAGCTCATAGAGCCCATCTCCAACGCATCAAGAATCTGTTGGCCGCTGGCCTCTAATACTACGCACATATTACCGAAGGGGAAGGCCTCCAGCAAATCGTTGTAGCTGATTACGCCGGTTTTGATTTCGTTGCGGATGCTGCCGCCGTTCGCCAGCACTACATCGCAATCAAGCACTGCTCGATAAGCATCGGCAACAAAGTCACCCAAGCTGCATTCGCGGTTGCGTACAATGCGCTCGCCAGTCACAGGATCATTGCTGCGCAGCTGTACCAAGGCTTCGCCCACAGGCTGCTTCAGCAAAGGCTCATAGGTTTTTATTTCCTGGGCAATAACTCTTGCGATATTGGCATCCTTGCCGTTGGATTCAGTAATCAGCTGGCTCTTCAGCTTGCCGTTGGGAGTAATTACCAGCTCGCCGACAGTTTTCAGCTTAGTGCCTGTTTGCGCCAGCAGCACGTCCTTACCTACCTTATTTTTAACCATACGGGTGAAACGCTCGTGAGAGTGTCCATCGATAACAGCATCTACGCCCTGAGTATTTTTAGCAACGTTTTCGCTGCTCCACTGCGGGGTAGTGCCGTCCATGCCCAAATGACCTACGATAAATACATAATCCGCGCCGTCCTTGCGTGCCTTGTCGACATTCTTCTGCAGCTGCTTGTACAGCTTATTACCGGTTTTATCCTCGCAGAAGCTGTAAATATACTTGCCCTTCTCATTTTGGAAGAAGGTAGGCGTAGAGGTTGTCAGGCTTTCCGGTGTGCTTGCACCTATAAAGGCTACCTTGGTATCCTCATACTGCATAATCTTGTAGCCGGGCAAAACCTGCTTATTGTTGCCTGCATAAACAAAATTTGCACAGTAGTAGCCTGCACGCTGCAGCGGCACCAGCTCCAGGAAGCGGTCCATGCCGTAGTCAAATTCATGGTTACCGGGAATACAGAAGTCATAGCCCAAATAATTCATAATATCGACAACTGCCAGACCACGGGACAGCTTGCCGATAGGTGCGCCCTGAATAGCATCACCTGCATCCACCAGCGCTACGTTCGGCGTTCTTGCCAGGGCATCCTTTTTAATCTGCGCCAGACCGGCAAAGCCGATATTATCATTAATACCGCAATGGATATCATTAGTATGCAGAATAACAATGTCATGCTCCAGCGCCCACGCCATCAGCGGAGCGGAAACAGTCATCGCTGCAGTCACCAAAAACAGCGATGTTTTTTTCAGGAATTTTTTCATATACACCACTTCCTTCCATCTTTGTACCTTCATTATACGCTCAAAAAAGCAAAAGCACCCTACCCGAAAGGCTGATTTCGGGTAGGGTGGCAGGAAATTTTACAGATTTTCAGGCTATTATGGCAAAAAAACAGCTTCCCAGGTGGCAGGCAAGCAATTTTGCTTGCTGCCACAGGAAAGCTGCCTGCTTTATGCTACACTGATTTTTTCAGCTGCACAATTCTTAAGACCACGGATCATCTGCTGCCGGAGTCTGGATGCCGCTCAGCAGTCCCTTGTAATCCCAGAGGAACCATTCGCCGGTAGAAGCCTTTTGGCGCACAGTCATCGGACGCGGGCTATCGGCACCGCCGCAAGTAATCATAAAGCGTGCATAGCCTTCCTCCTGATAAGTATAGGCATTAGTTTTAACCTCTACAGTATACGGCATATCCGGCTGATAGTTATTCGCCGGAGTTGCGCCCATAAAGTAGGAGCGCATCAGATACTGTCTGCCGCGGAAACGGTCTGCGAGGAACTGTTCATCTCTTTTAGGTACCGGACGAGGTCCCAGCAGCTTGTTGAGCATAGCAATTGCCTCTGCAGGATTGGTTTCGTAGCGAGCCAATGCTGCCACGGTATAAGCCGCTACCTGCTGAGCATCGGTTTCCGGTCCGATTTCAGCTGCCGATTGCGGCAGATTCTGGAAAATTACGCGTCTGGTTTTTTCTTGCTTCTCCACTTTATTCACCGCCCTGTTAATAGTATTATCAATAGTTCTGTCGATCATTCTGTCTACGCCGATTCTTCTGTTCCAGTCAAGAGCTTCTGCTGATTGCAATTGTCCCGCCAAAAGCATTGCGCAGCAAGCTAATACAATACCTTTTTTCATTTGTTGCACCTCCTCAGAATTATCCTGCGCTACTACAGACGCAGGCATGTTTCCTTACAAGCTCATTGTACAACGGAATTTGCTGAAGCACCCCACCCAAACTGTCGATTTCGGGTAGGATGAGTATAATTTTTCTGTTTTCAAGGAAAATTCTGCAAAGCAGCAGTTCCAATATTATCATACACAGCAATCTCAGTATCCACATCAGCGCCACACCATTGTCAAAATCGTGCGCCAGCATCTGCTGCCTACTCATCAGCCAAATCGTAAATTTTCCTTACCACGCCATCATCGGTAATATTATAAATAAGCCTGCCGCTCTTCTCTACCAGATAGCGCGCATCCTTAAATTTTACCGGAACGGAAGAATCGGGATCGCCGGCCTTAGTCATAGTATGATAGCTGTAACGCTTATCAACATCAGGATACAAAGCCTTTTCTCGTTCCCACTGATAATCCCAGAAGCTGAAATGACAGTTGTTTTTGTCCAGTAAATTAACATTCGGCTCCAGCACCAGCTGTAAAAACAGCGCAGCTACAGCCCAAGGCATTTCCGTTTCACCCTGCACAAAGCGAGTACCTCTTTTGTTGCTTCTTTCATAGGTCCCGGCCAGGGACGGCAGCACCCGATTATTACCCTCAGGCTCACCCAAAATCCACTCACCGTAAAGCTTGGCTTGCGCCTGATAGCCCTGCGAATTACTCAAAGCATACTTTTCATAAAGCGGCATACTATATCTGTACCGAGAAGGATAACCCATACCATTTTCATGGCTCTCAAGACCCAGCACATGAAGATAACCGATAAAACGCTCACCGTCATGCGCAAAACGCACCACGCCGCTCGCCTCGGTCTCATAGCGGTAATGGTCATCCTGCCATTCGCCGCTGTGCACCTTCAAATCCAGCAAAACGCCGCGCGTAGTTTCATACACCATAGCACCACCCTCAACATGGGTAGCAGGATTATACATCTCATAATAATCAGCCCGTGCAACCGACATCCCGCCACACAACAGCAGCACACCGCACGCCAAAGCACTCAATAGCTTCTTCATAAGCTCACCTCCAAACAACAAGCAACCACCAGCAAGAAAGGTAACACACTACACTAACGCACACAACCCCCTTCCGCCTCACTTCGTTCGGCACCTTCCCCAAGGGGCAGGCAAGAAGGATAGCACTAAAGACTAAACTGAGCAATTAATATATCGCAGTGAAAACATAAAAATTTTAGGGAATGAGTGCCTGGAATAACAGAAATTGCAATACTGTTTGAGCGCTAAGCTGACTACTGCAGAAAAATCTCTTGCCCTAGCGCGAGTTTATTGCAATTTCGTCGTTGTTCCGCACGAAATTTCCGTCTGGAAATCGCTTTATATAACATTCACTGAAACAACAAAACCCTGCAAGCGATTTTCGGGAAAATTTTTCGTTGCAACGCGATATGTTAATTGCGACGCACAACCCCCTTCCGCCTCACTTCGTTCGGCACCTTCCCCAAGGGGCAGGCAAGA
>OGPT01002877.1_pt1 | contig 13207 bp, 9 predicted proteins | sample 1552951 | NCBI WGS metagenome assembly OGPT01 (sample SAMEA2580224, study PRJEB22360) | human gut metagenome | biome: human gut; feature: human-associated habitat; material: faeces | place: Denmark | collected 2008/2010
TCTTCGGGTCGTAAGTATGGCGTGCAGCCATCAGGAATTGATTGATGACATCGGCGGTGTCGGAGAGTGCCGTTTCAGAGAGCGGCTGCGGCAGGGCATACAATGCCGTTTCCCCGATGTAAATGCCGTTTCGCTGGCGGTTGCCCAGCTGCATTTGCAAGGCAGTGTACCACTTCTGGACAAACGTGGGCTGCGAGCTGGTTTTCAGGGAGGCAGTCAGGGGGTGTTCGAGCATATGTTTTCCGCAAAGCAGCAGCATGCCGACAAAACAAGGCAGCAGCAGCCAAAAAGACAGTCGATTTTTCTTCATGAACACGCCTCCTTTCAAACGATTCAAGAAACAGTCACCAGCGGAAAAACAGTGGCGGAACGGCATCGCTTGCCATTGCAAGCACGCTCAGCCCCAGAAAGAGCACATCGCCCACGGGAACAATAATCATTGGAATCCAAGCGGTCAGCGTTTGCTTTTTCAGCCACTTCTGAATGGAACGATGCCAGCCACTTGTACAGAATCCGGCAATCAGCAGCAACAGCAAGCTGCTTTGCAGGAAATACAGGTCTTGATAGCTGACGGCATCCTTGCTCAGCCCGAGCAAGTTGCTCCACATTTGGACGGCTTCGGTCAGGGTGTCCGAACAGAACAGACTCCATGCAAACACGCTGCAAACAATGGATAAGAGCCAATGAATTGCTGTTGGAAATTTCCACTTTCTCTGGACATCCTCGAACCATGCCAGAATTACACCAACCAGCAGACCGCCAAGAAATCCGGTCAGCGTTCCCCGACAGAACCAGCCCAGAACACTATAGGTGAATAGCATTTGCAGCCAAAGAGATGCCGCTGTTTGTTTTGGAGAAGAAAACGCACGGGAAAACCAACGCAGAACGGTTCGATTCCAGTTCTGGAGAAAGACAGAAAGCTGCTTGTTCCAGAGTGGGAGGCGGCTGCTTTTCGGCAGGGAATAGCCATAGCAAGCAGCAATGCCCCGTGCCATATCGGTATATCCGGTAATTTGAAAATAGACATACAGGAAGAAGAGCAGCTGATACAGCCACGAGAAAAAGAGTGTGTTGTGTTCTTTGCTGGCAGCCTGCATTTGTTGGAGAAGCAAGTAAAACTGTCCGCTGAGCAGCACAGCTTTCGCCAACCCGCAAACCAGTTGATGCAAGCCGTTTCCCACCTGTTCCACCTGACAGCGGCGGTCTGGCTGGATGCGGCGAAACGTGGAAACGGAGGAATAAGGCCCAAATAAGAGTTTGGGATAGAAACAGAAATAAAATGCAAAGGAACTACTATGGCGTTCCGGTAGAATCGCACGCCGAAAAATCAGATGCACATAAGAAATGCTTTGCAGTGCCAGAATCGAGATGCCGACCGGATAGAGTGCCACCCCGAACAAGTGTCCTTCATGTGGAGGTCGGAGAAAGAATAGGGCAGCGATATAAATGGCATCGTGAAACAGCAACAGCAATCGAGCTGGCAGCGTGTGCGGAGAAAGATGGGCAAGCAGTCGGCTGAACAGACCTGTCAGGAAAATCAACCCGAAGAAGAGCAGGCTGCATTCTGCCTGCCAGAGCACCAGAAACAGAATGCTTGTGCCAAGCAAAACAGGCTGCTGCCAACGCTGCGGAACACGTTTTCCATTGTTCTGCACCGTCTTCCCGACGGAACAGTCTGCCGAACGTCTGCCGGAAAATCGTACGGATTCCAAAAATCTGGAAAAAATGTGTGCGAATGCTGAGAAATAATCCTGTTCCCAGCAGCAAGACCAGCAATCCACTGCCCCAAACCCATGTATTCAGCTGTTCCAGCATAAAGCCGTCCTCCGTATTTTCATAAAATCGACAGACCTTTCATAAACAGGCTCTTGACGATATTGCTAAAATGGTTATAATAATATTATACACTTGTTGCTAATTGTATGCTGCATTTTCACAAAACGGAGGTTCTTATGAATCATCTACAAAAAAGCTATCGTCCTGACCCCCACGCACAATATCTACTACAGCTACTTGCCCTGCCGACTGCATTGGTTTTAATCGCAGCCATTCGCTATGTATTAAAAATCGTACCAACTGGCATTGTCAACCTCATCTGTTCCCTGCTGCTATTGGCTGCTCTGTTGGGCATCTTTATTTTACTGCCATTCTGGTTTCGCAACACTCGCTATATCATAACAGAACAAGACATCATCTCGATATCCGGCATTTTTATTCGGCGAGAAAAACGTATGCGGCTGCGTGCTCTGCAATGCAGTACCATTGTGCAAACGCCGTTCTGCAAATATACAGGAATGACATTCTTGCCGCTGCACGCCTACGGCAGCACGCTGATTCTGCTATTTCTCAAAAAAGAGGATGCAGCGGAACTCTGTATGCGATTTGCAGATTTATTTTACCTTGCTGCACAGGAGGAATCTCATGCTCCATGAACACCCCATCAAAATCCTGCGATACACGGCAAAAAACCTCTGGCTGTTGATTTTTCCGCTGCTGCGTTCTGCACATTTCTTTCCGTTCTCTGCAAAAGAAATTGCTGCTTGGCTGCATGGTGCATGGTTTGACCTGCTCATCTGCGTGTTGATTTTGACGTATGGTGCAATTCGCTGGTACTTCTGCGGATTTATGTATAACACGGAAGTCATCCGTCGGCAAAGCGGAATCCTGCTGAAACGGGAAACCGAAATTCCCTGCTCCAGCATCACTTCTGTAACGGAAGAACACGCATTCTTTCTGCGACCGTTCGGAGCGGTTCGAGTTTCGATTCACACGGGAGCGGAGGACATCGCCGGAGCAGATATGCAGTTGGTCTTATATAAAGCGGATTTGGCTGCTATTCGGCAAGTCATTCCGCTGCTGCGACCTGCTTCAGACGTTAAAATGCATCGACCGCATACGTCCCGATTACTGCTATTTTCGTTTCTCTTCTCCAGTAGCTTGTCTGGGGCAGTTTATGCAGCAGCGATTTTTTTTCAAGGTGGTCGAATTACCAGAGATTTGCTCGAAGAATTGCAGGCAGAGGAACTTCTCATGACACTGACGGATCAAGCAGCCGCCTATTTTAAGGGCATTCCACGGCTCGCCATTACGATTGGCATCTTGATTTTGTCGGCATGGCTGATTTCTTTTATTGGAAATTTGCTTCGATACAGCCGATTCCGATTCTATGCAGACCGAAAAGCATTTTCCGTTCATCGTGGACTGATTTCCCCGTATCGCTATCGCCTTCGGAGAGGGGCAGTCAATTACATCGACATTCGGCAAAATCTCATGATGAAGTTATTGCATCTGATGTCGGTTCATATCAGCTGTCCGGGCTATGGCAATCAGAAAAACGAACTGCCCGTATTAATGCCCTTGCTGCAAAAATCGCATGCAGACCGCTTTTTACAACCGCTGCTCAAACAGCAGGCAAATGTCATTGGAAAAAACAAACCGAAACAACCATTCAATTTGTTTCGGTTCTGGCTCTTTATCTGGCAGCCGTTGTTCTTACTGGGTATTGTATTGGTACTGATTGCGTTGGCACGCTATTTTTTCTATTCCATTTATATGCGATTCTCATTTTTGGGCTGGATGTTGGTTTTCCCCTGCGTCTGGTTTCTACTCATTCGAATTGTTTCTGCGATGCGAACCCGTATGTGGCTGGAAGACGGAAAACTTTATCTGCATTATAGCAGCGGCTTTGTCTTTCATACCATTATTGCCCCAGCCACCAACATTGCCAGCATTCAAGTAACCCGTACAAAAACGGGCAGAAAATGTGGCCTTTGCAATGTATTCTTCTACTTACAGGGAAAAACCATGCACCGCCACAAATTGACGGGCGTATCCGAAAGCGTTTGGCAGCAGATTCTCGCCGAACTCGAACAGATGAAAGACCTTTAAATGCATAAAAACGAGCAGGAACTCTCTATTTTGAGTTCCTGCTCGTTTGTTTTTTGTAAGAATGTTTTATGCCTGTTCCGATGGGTTCTGTTCTGAATTCTGTTCTTCGGAAGAAGATTCCGGCTGCGGTGGTGCTGTCGGCTGTTCTTCAAATGCAGATGCTTCCATCTTGCCTTGCATCAGCTTTTCAAAGTCTTCCCGCTCAATCTTCTCATGCAGAATCAAGTACTTCGATAATAGATGCAACTGATCCATATGTGCCTGCAACAAAATGGTTGCTTTCTGGTAAGCAGTTTCTACGATGTTGCGTACTTCGTCATCAATTTCTCCAGCTACCCGATCAGAATAATCTCTGGAAGAACCCAAGTCTTTTCCTAAGAATACTTCGTTCTGGTCGTTGCCATAGACAATTGGCCCAAGCTTCTTGCTGAAACCATAACGAGTGACCATCTTCCGAGCGGTTGCGGTTGCCCGTTCCAAGTCGTTGGATGCACCTGTTGAAATGTCATCCAAAACCAACTGTTCTGCAACACGACCGCCCAGCAAGGTGACAATGTTTTCTTCCATTTCTGTCTTGCTGACAAAGGATTTATCCTGTTCTGGCAGGGACTTTGTATACCCCCCTGCCATTCCTCTCGGGATGATGGAAACCTGATGCACTTTGTCCTGATGGTCGCAATAGTATGTGCAGACTGCGTGCCCTGCTTCGTGGTAAGCGGTCAGCCGCTTTTCCTTTTCCGAAACCTTATGCGACTTCTTTTCCGGCCCTGCAATCACCTTGATGGTTGCTTCCTGAATCTCCTGCATGGTAATCGCACGCTTGTTCTGGCGAGCTGCCAGCAAGGAGGCTTCGTTGACTAAGTTTTCCAAATCTGCACCCGTAAAGCCGACTGTGGATTTTGCAATCGTTGCCAAGTCTACATCCGGTGCAAGTGGACGCTTTTTCGTGTGCACACGCAAAATGGCTTCTCTGCCCTTTACATCCGGATAACCAACAACGATTTGGCGGTCAAACCGACCCGGACGCAGCAAAGCGGGGTCGAGAATATCTCTCCGGTTGGTGGCTGCAATGACAATGACATTATCTTTTCCCGTAAAGCCATCCATTTCTACCAGCAACTGGTTCAAGGTCTGTTCCCGTTCATCGTGTCCGCCACCCAGTCCAGCACCTCTGTGCCGACCAACTGCATCAATTTCATCGATGAAAATGATGGACGGAGCATTTTTCTTTGCCTGTTCAAACAAGTCCCGCACACGGGATGCACCAACACCGACAAACATTTCTACGAAATCCGAACCAGAAATAGAGAAGAATGGGCAGCCTGCTTCTCCAGCAACCGCTCTTGCCAGCAAGGTTTTCCCCGTTCCCGGAGGTCCCAGCAGCAGAACACCCTTCGGGATTCTTGCCCCGATTTCGGTGTATTTCTTCGGATTCTTCAGGAAGTCTACAATTTCTTCCAGTTCGTGCTTTTCTTCATCTGCTCCGGCAACATCCGCAAATGTTGCCTTTCGGGTGTTTGCCTGATTCTTGATATTTGCCTTGCCAAAAGACGTATACTTTCCGCCGCCATTTGCCTGCCGCATCATAAAGACAAACAACAGAATGCCCATAATCAACAGCAAAATCGTTGGCAGCAGCGTCCAAATCCAAGACGAATCTTTCATCTTGTAATAGTCCATTTGCAACGGTGCATCTGGATGTTTGGCATTATATTCCTGTCGATAATCCTTCACATCATCCAGAAAGCCGCTGATATACGGCACTTCATAGGTGATGGTGCGGTTGTCTTGCAGGGTCATCTTCAGCTGTCCATTTCCCAAATTCAAGGTATATTTCTTGACGTCATAGTCATCAAAATAATTCATGATTTCGGAATACTGGGTATCATTTTCTTTTCCGCCGATATTTTGCGTAATGAAAAATACGCCCAGCAACAGCAGTACAACGACCAGCAAATACGCTCCAATGCCCTTACTTTTCTTTGGTGTCAAATTGTTCACTCCATTCTTTCAAACTGGTTTCCCCGTTTTCTGTTTTTCGTGGCAAGCCCAACGATGATTCCGGCAGTTGTTCTAACCTCGTTTGCTCCTGTATAATTTCCAGTTCCAAAAACCGAATGGTTTCTGCGGTTGGTGCAACCCGTGCTGCAACCCCTAAAAACTCCGCAAAAATTGTTCCTGCTTCGTCCGCCAAGAAGTGCAGATTTTGCCTTCTCTCCGGCGGAACTTGTTTCTGAATCTGTTTCTTTACAGAAGCAACGGTACGATGTCCGGCAAACTGCACATGATCGCCGTATTGTCGCCCACGCAAAAGAATCACACCCCTTATTTTATCATAATCTAAATGTATTTTTGATAACTTTTTATGAACAATTAGAGGATTTCGCATATTTTCCCATGAAACGATCCTTGCTTTTACAAAAAAGCCGGAAAAAATTTGATTCTCGCCTTCGTGTAAAATTTTTGGTTTCACGGGTTCTGGCAATGTCACCCGTTTTTGAATGGAAAGACTGCCATTTTTTGCAACTGCATCATAGTCCGCATTCAAGTTGCATTTTCCGCCCGTTTGCAGCAACCGTTGTAACCGAGCAATCCGGTCTGCTTGATAGGAAATTTGGAACTGCTCCAGCAACTGAATGATACAACGCTGCTGCATCGCAGGATGTTCCTCCAGCAAACCGGAAAGCGTTCCGGCTGCGGTCGTATGCTGTTGAAAACAGTGTTCCGTCTGCTGCCGCAGATACTCCTGCTCACTCCGCAACACCTGCAACATTCCGATCGAAGTTTGCTCCAACGAGGGATTCAACTGCTTTAATACTGGAATCAACTGGTGACGGATTTGATTGCGAGTATACGCATCCGTTTCATTTGTGCTGTCTGTCACATAATCTTGCCCCAGTGTTTGCAGATATGCTTCTACTTCTGCCCGTGTCACGGTCAGCAAGGGGCGAATATAGCGTTCCCGAACGGCTGGAATCCCTGCCAGCCCTCGCAGACCACTGCCCCGAATCAGACGATGCAGCATCGTTTCCAAGTTGTCTGAGGCAGTGTGTGCAGTTGCAATATGATTTGCCGGAATTCCAGAAAATGCCGCATAGCGGCAAGCTCTGGCAGCAGTTTCAATAGAGGCATGGTGCTGTTCCGCATAAGCGTTCACATCACACCGCACCATGTGCAATGGAACATTCCAACGGGTGCAAAGGGCTTCGCAAAAAGCCGCATCCCGTTCACTCTCCGCTCCTCGCAACTGATGATTGACGTGCACAGCGGTGATGGTGAGGTGGAGCGGCTCTGCCAACTCCAACAGACACCGCAGCAGACAAACACTATCTGCACCGCCTGACAGAGCACAACAAACCGTATCCCCTGCCTGTACCATCTGCTGTTCCTGCAAAAATGCCTGCACCTGCTCCGGCAGCGTTTCCTTATGTTTCATGCTGCATCTCCATATTCGAGAATCGAGTAAACTGTCCGTCCCAAATCATTTTAACCGTTCCTGTATTTCCGTGCCGATTCTTTGCAACGATACATTCTGAAATGTTCGGAGTCGGACTCTCCTTGTTATAATAAGCATCTCGATATAAAAACAATACAATATCCGCATCCTGCTCAATCGAACCGGATTCACGCAAGTCTGACAGCATCGGACGTTTGTCCGTTCTGCCTTCCGGTGCACGGGACAGCTGCGACAGCAAAATGACTGGAACATCCATTTCTTTCGCCATGATTTTCAACTGTCGGGTGATTTCAGAGATGACCAATACACGGTTATCTGTCCGCAGCGTGGAAGTCATCAATTGCAGATAGTCAATCACGACCAATCCAACATTTTTCATTCGCCGCAGTTTAGCTTTAATCTGCTGGGCAGTAATACCGGCGGTATCATCAATATACATCGGCAACCCACTCAAAACCCCAGCACTGGTTGCCAGCCGCACCCAGTCGTCACTCGTCAAGAATCCGCTCCGCAGTTTGTTGGAATCCACCAAGGCTTCCGTGGAAAGCAGTCGGGTCGCAATTTGTTCTTTGGACATTTCCAAGGAAAAAACTGCCACTTCCCGGTCACTGTGTCGGGCAACATGCGTTGCGATATTCATCGCAAAGGACGTTTTTCCCATACCCGGACGGGCTGCAATCAAAATCAAGTCCGACCGGTTCAAGCCGGATGTAATTGTATCCAAGTGCTGAAATCCGGTGCGAGCACCGACATATTTTTCCTTGTCCGGGCCTGCAATCTTTCCAATGTGGTCATAAGCACCACAAATTGCATCCCCGATTTTTACCATGCCCTGTGTATCTTTCCCCTGCCGAATCTCAAAAATACGTTGCTCCGCTGCATCCAGCAGCATTTGTGCACTTTGTTCCCCTGTTTGGATGTCCTGTAAGATGGAACGGGCAGCAAATGCCAGACTGCGGATATAATATTTTTCTTCGACAATCTTGCAGTAACTCTCAACATTGGCAACGGACGGCACTAAATCGACCAATGCCCCCAGATAAGCACGTCCCTCGGCAGCCGTGTCAAAAATATGCCCTGCCATCGCTGCATTCAAAACCGTGACAATATCAATTTTTTCTCCAGATGTAAACATTTGCATGATAATCTGAAACAGGGCTTTATGCTGTTCATTGAAAAAACTGTCCGGCTTGATTCGCTCCAGAACAACAGATAATACAGATGCATCAACAAAAATCGAACCCAAAATGGTCTGTTCTGCTTCCAGACTGTACGGTAATTCGGTTTGGTCGACTTGCTCGAATTCCTGTGCCATCCTTACCTCCTCTTTTCCATCCTCTTCTATCGTATAAATAAGATACGGGCGAACGATGTCCGCCCATATCTGTTGGTTTTATCCGTCAAACAGCTTATGCTTCGCCGACTTCTACGGTTACTTTTGCCAAGATGCCTGCATACAACCGGATTTCTGCTTCATAAGTACCGAAGTTCTTGATGTCGCTCTTCAAGGAAATCCGCTTCTTATCGACCTTGCAGCCGTACTGCTGGGCGATGAGGTCGGCAATGTTTCCGGCAGTTACTGCACCGAATAACCGTCCGCCGTTGCCAGCTTTTGCAGTTGCCTTGACCGTCTTTCCGTTCAGCAGATTTGCGGTTTCCTGTGCCTGCTGCTTTTCTACATCAATCTTATGGGCTGCGGAAGACTGCTTGCCTGCCAGTTCTGACAATGCTTTCGGAGTTGCTTCCATTGCCAGACCCTTTTTCAGCAGCATATTGCGTGCATATCCGTCTGCTACATTCTTCACTTCGCCCTTTTTTCCAGAGCCTTTGACATCCTGTAAAAAGATGACCTTCATAAAAATTCTCCTGCCTTTCTGTTATTTCTTTTCTTCGTATGCTTCCAGTACCTGCAAGAGCCGTTCCTTTGCTTCCTGTAAGGTCACGCCGGCAATCTGTGTGGCTGCCATCGTCTGATGGCCGCCGCCACCCAGCTCTTCCATAATCAGCTGTACATTCATTCCGCCCAGAGAACGGGCAGAAATACTGAATCCATTCTGATCCGGAAATAATACGAAGGATGCCTCTACGCCTTGAATACTCAGCAGCTCATCGGCTGCCTGTGCTGCCAGAACACGGGTGTCCGCATCCTGCATTTTCACGGCGGAAATAGCACTTTTATGATAAATTTCGGCATGTGCCACAATCTGCGAACGCATTTGATACATGGAAATCGTACTGGAGAACAGGGATTTTACCTGAATGGTATCTGCCCCGATCTTCCGCAGATAAGCCGCTGCTTCAAACGTCCGCACACCGGTACGCATGACAAAATTTTTGGTATCTAAGGTAATGCCGGCAAGCAGTGCATCTGCATTGGCTGCCGGGATTTCGCCGTCCAGTCGGAAATACTGAATGATTTCCGTCACCATTTCCGATGCTGAAGAGGCATACGGTTCATGGTGGAACAGGACTGCATTTTCAATAAAGTTGACATTCTTTCGATGATGGTCAATGACTGCCACATAACGGCAGGCTTCATATAATTCGACACTTTCGAGGATGTCCTTGTTGTGGGTGTCTACGACAATCAGCAAGCTATTGCTGCTAACTCGTTCCATCGCCTCTTCCGGTTCGATGAACTCCGGCGGACGTTCCGAATTTTTCATGTGCTGAATCAGCTGATTCGCCAGACAATTCTTCTGATTTACGACAATGGAAACGGGCTTTTTCATCATATCAATTGCTCCAGCCAGTCCGCAGGCAGAGCCAATTGCATCCAAATCGCCAAACCGATGCCCCATCAGGAAAATCTGATCTGCATTTTCAATCAGTTCTTGCAATGCGGTTGCAACAGAACGAATTTTTGTCTTGGACTTCTTTTCTACGCCCTTAGACGTTCCGCCAAAGAAACAAAAACCGTTTTCTGTCTTCACAGCTGCTTGGTCGCCGCCTCGTCCCAATGCCATATCCAGCGACTGATGTGCAAATTTTTCGCTCTCTTCGAGCGAATTTGCTCCGAATCCAACGCCAATCGAAAATGTGATATGAATTCTGCCATTGACCAGAATTTTTCGGGCATCGTCCAAAACCTTGAACTTTTCCTGCATCATCACCCGCAGGTGACGAGTTTCTACCACAGCATAGAACATATCATTTTCAATCTTCCGGATAATGCCATTTGTACCCTTCATAAACGATTCCAGCACCTTTTCCACTTCCGCAGAAACCTGTGCCTTTTCGCTCTCCTTGGCATACTGCAAAATATCATCGTAACTGTCAATCACCAGAATCAAAACACAGGGCTTTGCACTCGCAAAATCTCGCTTCCATTGCAGCAATTCTGTTTCGTCATTAAACTGAAATGCGTGCAGTGCTGGTGTATCTTTCTGTGCTGCACAAGACATACTGTGAATCTTGTAACTTCGATCCTGAAATTCCACGATTTGATCTTGCTGCTGAGCAGAATAGGTATGCAGATGCAGCAAGCGTTGAATCAGTTGTTTGCCCTTTCCGGCATCCTGTAAAATCTGTTCCGCAAACTGTGTATTATACCAAAACACATCGCCGTTTTCCTGCACCAGTACTACTGGAACGGTCAACTGCTCCAGAACGGGGGTTTCTGCACTGCTCATATCTGTCCGCAGCCGATTCAAAGGGTATCGCCTGCGAAAAACAAAAAACAACTGCACAACAAATAGAATACTCAGCAGCAATGCTGGCACAAATAGCAGGGCAGTCCGGCAAGAGCCATACAAAAGTGTAGAGACAACCAGCGGCACGGCTATGCTCAATAGTGTTAAAATGCCTGTAATCAACAGCAAAATATGTCTGAGTTTCTTCTTCATCGTTCACACTCCCCGTTACCCGGCAGCATTTTTTATACTTCCATAATAATCGGCAGAATCATTGGGCTTCGTTTGGTTTTGCCATAAATATAATCCGAAAGCACATCCCGCAGCTTGTTTTTCAGTGTGCCCCATTCCTTCAATTCCTGTGCGGAGCAGTGCTGCAACGTATCCAACAGAATCTGACGGGCTTCTTCCATCAATTCTTCCGATTCCCGTACATAGACGAATCCTCTCGAAATAATGTCAGGGCCGGAAACAATCAGATTTGCCGTCCGTTCAATGCCGATGACAACAATAATCAAGCCATCCTGTGCCAGATGTTTCCGGTCACGCAGGACGATTGACCCAACATCGCCAACACCCAATCCATCGACCATGACTCTGCCAGATGGAACTTGTGTCACAATCTTCATGGAAACGCCGTCGGTTTCAATAACATCGCCAATCGAACCGATAATGACATTGGATTCCGGCATGCCCATAGAATAAGCAATCTGTGCATGCTTTACCAGATGTTTGTATTCGCCGTGCACCGGAATAAAGAACTTCGGTTTTGTCAGTGCATGAATCAGCTTCAATTCTTCTTGGCAGGCATGACCAGAAACGTGAACATCTTCATAAATCACTTCTGCACCGGAACGCATCAATTCATTGACTACACGGGTAACATGCTTTTCATTGCCCGGAATCGGGTTTGCAGAGATGATGATGAAATCATTCGGTGTGATAACCACTTTTTTATGGCTGTTCATTGCCATACGAGTCAAAGCGGACATCGGTTCGCCCTGGCTGCCCGTGGTAATCAGAACGACCCGTTCATCTGGGAAGCGGTTCATTTCATCAATATCAATCAGCATACCCTTCGGGATTTTCAAATATCCCATCTCCAAAGCGATGTTGACAACATTCACCATACTTCTGCCGAATACGGCAACCTTTCGGTTGCTCCGCTGTGCATTGTCTACAATCTGCTGAATCCGGTGGATATTCGAGGAGAAAGTTGCAATGATAATCCGCTTGCCTGTTGCCTGCTTAAATAGCTTATCGAACGATTCGCCCACTGTCCGTTCCGAACGAGTAAATCCGGAACGCTCTGCATTGGTGGAATCATCAATGCCAGTACGCCACGGCTGCCCAATTCGCCGAACCGTGCCAAATCAATAATATCGTCGTCAACAGGAGAATAGTCCACCTTAAAGTCCCCTGTGTGTACAATAATACCTGCCGGCGTATGAATTGCCATGCCAACTGCACCCGGAATGGAGTGGTTCACCTTGATAAATTCCACACCCATACAGCCCATTTTGACGGTTCTTCTCGGCTGCACTTCACAGAGCTTTACAGAATTGGCAAGTCCATGTTCTTCCAGCTTGCCCTTGACCAGTCCCAACGTCAGCTTTGTTCCATAGACCGGAACATTGATTTTCTTCAGGAGATACGCCAGACCGCCAATGTGGTCTTCGTGTCCGTGCGTCAGCACGATGCCACGCACCTTGTCCCGATTTGCTTCTACATAGGTGAAATCCGGAATGACGATATCAACGCCCGGCATATCACCGTCTGGAAACGCCAGACCGCAGTCCAGAATGAACATATCGTTGCTGCATTCAAACACGGTCATATTCTTTCCGATTTCATTCAAGCCGCCCAGCGGAATAATCCGAACCGGTGTCCGGCGAACCTCCTGCTTATGATTGGAGCGGCTCTGTGCAGCGGAAAACGCTGCTGCACGGGTCACCGTCTTAGCACGACCTCTTGCCTGCTTTGCCGGCTGTTCGCCGCTGTTTTGCTTTGGCGTTCTCCGCCGATAATTTCGCTTCTTCGGCAGTGCTGCTGCCTTTCCTTCTTCATACATGCCGCGCAGGATATTCTTCTGTACCTCACCGGCCAGACACGCACTGAGCGCAATGATTCCTTCATGGAATTCCTGCAGCACTTCCAGGTCTACTCTTGGTTTATAGTAATAGCCTTCCGTAAATCCTCTGGACACGATCTTCATCAGATTATGGTATCC
>OGPT01002879.1_pt1 | contig 13200 bp, 9 predicted proteins | sample 1552951 | NCBI WGS metagenome assembly OGPT01 (sample SAMEA2580224, study PRJEB22360) | human gut metagenome | biome: human gut; feature: human-associated habitat; material: faeces | place: Denmark | collected 2008/2010
AGTAAAATAGCAGATAACATGAAGTTCTTCTCCTTTGCGTGATTCCGGACCAGCGCCCGCGCAAAGGACAAACCTTCGGAGCGGTTTTCCGGGCCGTTCTGCCAGAGATACGTCCGGGCCGCACAGAAGATTGCAGGAAAAAATTGGCAGCCTTTAAACAAAAAGCACCCGTACCGCCGAAAAAGCAGTACAGGTGCCATGGGAGCAGTTGGCGCGATGGGCCGCTCAGCGCTTCACGTTGAAGGCTGCCATGCCGGGGTACACGGCGCTGTCGCCCAGCTGCTCCTCGATGCGCAGCAGCTGGTTGTACTTTGCCACACGCTCGGTGCGGCTGGGTGCACCGGTCTTGATCTGGCAGGTGTTCAGCGCCACAGCCAAGTCCGCAATGGTGGTGTCCTCGGTCTCGCCGGAGCGGTGGGAGCTGATGGCATTGTAACCGGCCTTGTGTGCCATCTTGATGGCTTCCAGTGTTTCGGAAACGCTACCGATCTGATTCAGCTTAATCAGAATGGAGTTACCGCAGCCCAGAGAAATACCCTTGGACAACCGTTCGGTATTGGTTACAAACAGGTCGTCACCAACGAGCTGTACCTTATCGCCCAGTTCCTTGGTCAGCTTCTGCCAGCCTTCCCAGTCTTCTTCGTCCAGTGCATCTTCGATGGAGATAATCGGATACTTTTCTACCAGGTCAGCCCAGTGCTGAATCAGTTCATCCGATGTGAAATCTCTACCAGACTTCGGCTGGTGATAATAGCCCTTGCCCTTTTCGCTCTTCCATTCCGAAGAAGCAGCGTCCATTGCAATCATGAAGTCCTTGCCCGGTTCATAGCCAGCAGCCTTGACTGCTTCCAGAATGGTTTCAATGGTTTCGTCATCGCTGGACAGGTTCGGTGCAAAGCCGCCTTCGTCACCAACGGAGGTTGCCAGACCCTTTGCCTTCAGAATCTTTGCCAGACTGTGGAATACTTCTGCACACCAACGCAGTGCTTCCTTAAAAGTTGGAGCACCAACTGGCATAATCATGAATTCCTGTGTATCAACGGTATTGGTTGCATGTGCACCACCGTTCAAAATATTCATCATTGGAACTGGCAGTCTGTTGCCAGATACGCCGCCCAAGAACCGATACAGCGGAATATCCAGAGAAATTGCAGCAGCTCTTGCAGCTGCAATGGAAACTGCCAGAATGGCATTTGCACCCAGATTGGACTTGTCCTTTGTGCCATCTGCTGCGAGCATTGCCCGGTCAACTGCATAGATATCAGAAGCATCCAACCCAACCAGTGCATCATTGATGGTGGTGTTGATGTTTTCTACTGCCTTGGTAACACCCTTACCGCCGTAACGAGCCTTGTCGCCGTCCCGCAGTTCCAGTGCTTCAAATTCACCAGTGGATGCACCGCTCGGTGCAGTACCTCTGCCAATCGTTCCATCTGCCAGCAAAACTTCTGCTTCTACGGTCGGATTGCCTCTGGAGTCCATAATTTCTCTGCCGATGACCTTTTCAATTTCCAAATAAGCCATTTTATTCGTTCCTTTCCTGATGGTAATCTGTGTGATTGGGAAAACCGGATTGTGATTTCCATACGAATGCCTTTTTATTCTGACCTTCCTACGGATTTTTATACCTGCTGTGTGCATGATTCCGGTTGCAGGTGATTGGTTAGTTCTGTCTAACCATGGTTAGTATAGCATAACCACCCGATTCTGTCAAGTTCCTTTTCTGTGTTTTTACAGTTTGTTCATTTTTGTAATTGCTCTTATTCGACAAAAATCCCTGCTTCTGCCCCCAAAAAGAACCGGATTTGGTTTCTTGACAAGCCTATTTGAAAATGGTATAATCAAGGTAAGCTGTATGCTTTTTCAAGATGTCTGGTTTCTGGAATGGTTTTCCAGTTGACAGAAAGGAGTCTTTATGATTTTTAGAAGAAATAAAATAGCTGCCATTGCCCTTTGCGGCGTGTTCGCAGCTGCTCTCGCTACCCCGTTTTCTGCTGGCATTTCCGCTTCCGCAGAAGAAGATGTTACCACTTATGCAGAACAGGTTGCAGAAGCAGACGGCGTTTTCGATTACCTGTCTGTTGCCAATGCATCCGCCAATCTTTCCCCATTTCAAGTAATCCTCCAGCCAGAACGAACCTTTGTTTCTACAGACGAACTGGCACAGGGTGATGTCCACATCAACACCAAAGTTTATTTTCATGGGGACAATTCCATCAGCCCCCGTGCATTCCTGCTAACCTATCATGCCTCTGATTCCGAACATGTTTCCTTTGACAACAGTTTGGATGTATTAAATGCCACGAAAGACTACAGAGATTGCACTTATAGCGGCGGTTCTTATACTTCCCGTTATCCAGAATTTTGTCTGGGCAAACTCTCCAGAAAAAACGTCTTTTCTCCGTTCGGCTCTTCCGTCTTGGGAAATGTCATCTATGAACGCATGAATGGTGGAGATGTTGTCCGCAGTGATGGAAACGGCGGTGCTTCTTTCACACTCAGCTACAACAAATTGGTAGATGGTGTTAAAACATACGTTCAGGAGAAAGTAGAAATTCCCGCTTCTCAAATGCAGGTACATGCGGATGGCAGTGCTTCGTTCGACTATTTATACTACGACCAGAACGACCCAAACTTTGCACAAAAAACAGCAACCATCGAACTTCCGCACTATGATACGACGTTATCCGCAGGCACTGCATACAAGGGCTTTCATAATACTTGTTATTGGACACCTGCTGCAACGGAAACCCCTGCATTCTTCGGCTATACCGATGAATTCCCCTGCTTTTCATTCGATATTGTACTTTGTCAAGGAACACCTGCTGGCTCTTATGATGTGCAACTAGACGATAGTTGCCGACTAGCAACCACTTCTTCCCTCGTTCCGTTGCAACTGATGAACACCACCATTACAGTTGGAACGGCTTCCGGCACGATTACCCAAGACAACACCAGCCCGTATTACTGCTTCTTTGCGGAAAATGACAAGGAAATCCGCCTGAATCAGGGCAGCGGGGAACTGATTTCAACTGTCACCAGTGCAGACGGAACAACTGCCACACAGGATGTGACAGATGCCGTTACCTGCGGACAATCTCCGGCAGAACTCTATGCCCAGCAGTCCAGCGGTGCTTATGTAAATCCGGTTACCTTTACCCTCAACACCCAGCCGCTGAAAAACACAGACGGTACAGACTACACCAAGACCCTGCTCATCGGCAAAAAGGGTGATACCAATCTGGATGGCAAAGTGGATGTAGACGATGCTGTTTTGGTCTTGCAATACTATGCAAAGAAAGCCGCTGGTTTAGAGCCGACCTTGCTGGAACAGGCAACCAATGAAGAAGAAATTCTCTCCTACTTCCTCTCCGACATCGACACCTGCTCCCAGAATCAAGGAACAGATGGCGGAGAATTGAGCGTAGAAGATGCTGTACAAATCTTAACCTATTATGCACAGGCTGCTGCCGGAAACAATCCGGTTTGGAGCAACCGCTAACGCAAAACAATCATATGAAAACCGGGATACAGTTTTTCTCTTGTCACCCATCTGCTGACATCTGTATGCCGGTTTTCCCTTGTAAACATTCCCTTGTTCAGCCGGACAGCATTCCTGTCCGACAGATAGAAATTACAGAATAAAGGAGTTTTTCTCATGAAAAAAATCATTTCCCTGCTGGCAGCCTGCACACTGTTCGCTGTCTGTTTGCCAGTATCCGCAGCGGATGCTGTTACAGAGGATTCTGCCCTGCTGCAAGACCCCATTGTCGAACAGACTGACCCCTATACATTCTATTTCGTTCCGGAACGAACCTATGTTTCTGCGGAAGAAGTACAAGCTGGAGATGTTCACATTCCAACCAAAGTTTACATCAAGGGCAACACCCAGCCGACCAAACAAATTACCGGTGCACGCATTCGTTATCAAAGCGATTCCAGCAGCCTTTATTTCTCCAACAGCAGCAACATTCTCAGCACAACGGATATGTACAAGCAATCCTACAGTGGCGGTTCTTTCTTCTCAGAATATGCGATGCCGACCTGCTTCGGGGAAATTACCTCTTCCGGCACTTACACCCCTTACAGCTGTGCACCGCTGACCAGTGCCCTGCTGACAGAACCGTTCAGCGGTTCTTCCATTCGGAGTGATGGAGCTGGCGGCATCTATTTCACTCGCTCCTACAATAAACTCGTGGACGGCGTGAAAACTTGGATTTCCAATGAGAAAATTGAAATTCCGGCTTCTGACCTGCAACAAAATGCAGACGGAACGGTTTCCTTTACTTACTCCTATTATAAACAGAGTGCAGAGGATGCGTATCCGCTGGAAACAAACACCTGCACGATTCCCCATTATGACGCAACGCTCCCAGCTGGAACGGTACTCAGTGGCTACCACGATGCCTATAGCTGGATTCTAACCGGAACGTATGCACAGGATGGCGTTTCGTTCCTGGGATATGCAGACGAATTCCCGTTCTTCTCTTTTGATATTGTCATCCGGCAAGGAACGCCAAACGATGTCTATACTGTTTCCTTCTCGGAAACCGATTGCAGCTTGAGCACGGCTGCTCATACCCGTCTGCCATTGTCTTTTGTCAGCACTTCTATCACTGTCGGAGCATCCTCTGCAACCATCACCAATGACACTTCCAAATTGTCTACCATCTGTGCATTTGCAGAGAATGACCGTCCGCTGACCATCGCTCAGTATTCCAACGCTGCCATCACAGGACGGGTTACCTATACCGACAACATTACCAAAAATGAATCCCTACTGCATGCCTTGACTGCAAAGACCACACCGGCAGAACTCTTTGCAATCTCTGATAACCCGGGATATGCCATCGCAGATGTTCCGTTTTATTGCGGCGATGCGGCTGCTCCAGTCTATCAATTCAATGCAGCTCCCTACACCAAAAAAGTATTGGTTGGGAAAAAGGGCGACAGCAACTTAGATGGTATCGTAGATGTCAATGATGCCGTTTGTGTTCTGACCTACTATGCAAAGAAAGCGGCTGGCAACACTGCAAAACTCAACGATTCCTTTACAGACGACCAAGAAACATTATCCTACTTCTTATCTGACATTGACACCTGCTCACAGAATCAAGGTGCAGATGGCGGTGTTTTAGGTGTCGAAGATGCTGTGCAAATTCTCACGCACTATGCAAAATCTGCCTCCGGAAATACACCGATCTGGAATAATCGATGGTAAGATACAAACACCCAATCACACACCAAACAAAAAACCGATGCAGCCTTTTCCAACTGCATCGGTTTTTTTGATATTGAAAAATAAAATCAGCAGGCTGCCGGAGCTGGCTGTGCAAGCTGCACCTTCAGGCTCTTCATCTTGACGAAGTAAACCGTTACCAGCAAGGTATCTGCAAAAATCCATGCAACCGGACTTGCCATACAAGCGGCAGTATAGCCAAAATCCGGAACAAATGCCACACAGACCAGAACTCGGGCAATCAGTTCCGTAACCCCTGCCATCATCGGCAAGAAGCTGTAGCTCATGCCCTGCAAGCCGTTCCGCAGGATAAACAACAGACCCAATGTCGGATAGAAATACGCATTCAACCGCAGGTATTCTTTTACCTGTGCCATGACTTCTGTTTCAGAGGCATCCAAGAACAGCAGTGCCATCCATCCGCCCAGTACAATGATAATTACCGCAGATACGACACAATAAATCATGGAAACAACCACACTTGTCCGAATACCGCTCCGAATCCGTTCAAATTCCCGTGCACCCCGATTCTGTCCGCAGTAGGTTGCCATGGTGATGCCCAAGCATTCCATCGGACCTGTCAAAATCATCTGCAACTTAGAAGCAGCTGTTACGGCGGTAACGGAAACCGTTCCCAAAGTATTTACAGCTGTTTGCAGGATAATCGAACCGATTGCAGTAATGGAAAACTGCAACGCCATCGGCAGACCAATGGAAACCAACCGTCCGCAGCAAGAAAGCGATAACTTCCATTCTTCTTTCCGAATCCGGAAAATTTCATACTTCTTGAACATGTAAATCAGGCACAAAATACCGGAAATGCCCTGCGAGAGAACACTTGCATAACCTGCTCCGGCAACGCCGGTATGGAATCCCAAAATAAAGAGGAAGTCCAAACCAATATTCAACGCTGCTGCAATTGCAAGGAAAATCAGCGGTGTTCGGCTATCTCCAATGGAACGCAGCATGGAGGAAAGCAAGTTGTACAGAATGGTCGCTGTGATTCCGGCGAATACAGTAAAGATATAATCATACGCAAAGTCATACAGTTCTTCTGGTGTTTTCATCAGGCGGAGCAGGTCGCCCGTGAAAATTATCGTTCCGACGGTCATCACAATGGAAATCAATGCAGACAGGTAGAACGAATTCGCAAGATACTTTCGAAGCTTTTGGTAGTTCCCTGCTCCGAATGCCTGTGCAACCGGAATCGACATACCCGTGCACATCCCTGTTGCAAATCCGACCACTAAAAAGCTGACTGCTCCGGTAGACCCGACAGCAGCCAGCTCGTTGACACCAAGACAGCGTCCAACGATGACCGTATCACAGAGACTGTAAAGTTGCTGCAGCATATAGCCCAGAATCAATGGGAATGCAAACTGCAAAATCAACGGCAATGGTTTTCCATGAGTGAGTTCTTTTGTCATAAGCAAACATCCTTTCGTTTTTGGTTTTCCCTTTTTGTTTCATCATTCATTTGCCGCTTTTTCCGAAAGTTTCCGCTCCAAAACGACTTCATCTATTATAGCAGCATGCAACTCAATTTTCCATTGCTATTTTGGACGAACTTCTAGCTTTCTTTTTTTGCAAATTGTATAGCGTGTCGAATTTTGTGAATGTTGTTTCAACCATGACGAACGCAGCAGTTTCAAAAAGAAACTTTGCAAAACAGACATTTCCCTGCTTTTCCGCTCTTTCCTTTTTCTTTCATTTGTGCTATGGTTTTAAAAGATTCGTTTTGTACTTTCATCAAAGGAGGATGTCCCTATGAAATCGTCCAGCCGCAGCCGCTCCAAACAAGCCGTCACCTATATGGAAGTGTACGGAGCAAACCGGGTGCTCTATCGGGTGACTGCCAGCAACGCCCACCGCAATCAAAAACTTTCTGTCGTTTATGGTATTTTCCTGCAAGACCTCCGCTCTGGAGAAACTGCCGAAATTCATGCCTTTTCCAACAGCTTGGAAAAAACCGTCTGCTTCGTCAACGACCTGATTCAAAAACAGGTGCAGCCCTATCAAGTTTATAACGCTGCTCTCCGGCAACTCAGCCTTGAAGTTCCCTTCCTGCAAAATGGTTCGATTCTCGGTTCTTAACTGCACCACTATGAAAAATCTCCTGCACAGAAAACCGCTGCGGAAACAGATTGCTTCCACAGCGGTTTTTGTAATCTCTTATTTTAATAGTATATGGGTTTTACTTCTGCTGTTCACTCATCATCCGGTTCAATGCACTTACCAATGCACTAATCGAAGACCGGATAATATCAGAATGAATGCCAACGCCCCAATACAAATCCTTACCCTTCTGCAATGCAACATAGGAAACTGCCTTTGAGCTGGAACGCACTTCCAATGCGTGTTCCGTATAGGTTACCAATGCATAATCAGAACCCAAATATGCCTTCAATGCGTTGCTAACTGCATCCAAACGACCGTTGCCATCTGCGGTTACCACTTCCTGTCTGCCATCATAATCAATGGTAACAGAAGCCGTGATTTCATCGTTTGCCTTCTGAACATAGTGAATTTCCGGCAGAGAAACCGGTGTTTCGATGTTCACATAGGAATCGGTAAAGATTTTCAATACTTCATCCGGCTGCAATTCCTTGTGTGCATGGTCGGAAACACCCTTGACCAGATAGCCAAACGATTCCCGCATACCTGCCGGAATATTGAATCCATAACGCGTTTCCATCAAGTAGCCAATGCCACCCTTGCCGGACTGGCTGTTGATACGAATGACATCTGCTTCGTAAACTCTGCCAACATCGTGCGGGTCTAACGGCAGATACGGAACATTCCAGTGTTCGCAGTCATGCTGTTCTCTCCACTTCATGCCCTTTGCAATGGCATCCTGATGCGAGCCGCTGAACGCTGCAAAGACCAGCTGACCGCTGTACGGAGAGCGTTCATAGACATGCATTCTGGTCACCCGTTCGTATACTTCTGTGATGGCTGGCAAGTTGCTGAAGTCCAGCTGCGGGTCAATACCCTGGGAATACATATTCAATGCAACGGTAATAATGTCTACGTTGCCTGTCCGTTCCCCATTTCCGAACAGCGTTCCTTCTACACGGTCACCGCCTGCCAGCAAGCCCATTTCGGTATCTGCAACGGCACAGCCACGGTCATTGTGCGGATGGAGCGAAACATAAACATTTTCCCGATACTTTAAGTTGTCGCTCATGGACTCTACCTGATTGGCATAAACGTGCGGCATGGAATGGGAAACCGTTACCGGCAAGTTGATAATCACCTTGTCGTCCGGTGTCGGCTGCCAAACGTCCAGAACCGCATTGCACACTTCCAGTGCATATTCCGGTTCTGTTCCGGTAAAGCTCTCCGGAGAATATTCAAAGGTGAAATGTCCCGGTGTCATGGCACGATACTTCTTGCAGAGTTCTGCACCCGTTACAGCCAGGTTCAAAACTTCTTCCTTGCTCTTCTTGAACACCTGTTCCCGCTGTGCCACAGAAGTGGAATTATACAGATGGACAATCGCATGCTTAACACCCTGCAATGCTTCAAAAGTCTTTGCAATGATGTGTTCTCTTGCCTGCGTCAAAACCTGAATGGTGACATCAGCCGGAATGAGATTCTGTTCAATCAAGGTACGGCAGAATTCATATTCGGTTTCGGAGGCTGCCGGAAAACCAACTTCGATTTCCTTAAAGCCAATGTCCACTAAAACCTTGAAAAATTCCAACTTTTCTTCCAGACTCATCGGGGTAATCAATGCCTGATTGCCGTCCCGCAAGTCCACGCTGCACCAAATCGGCGGCTTGTCCAGATAATTCTTGGTTGCCCACCGCATCGGCGGATGGTTTACCGGAAAAAACTGTCGGGTATATTTGTTTGCATTTTTCATCATGATACTCGTTCCTTTCTCCCAAAAAATCATAATTGGTTTTTGTTCTGCTTCTCATGTGATGGGCGAATCGGGATACAAAAAAAGTCTCTTTCTCCTGCCGCAATCCGGCTGGAAAAAGAGACGAAGAAGATGATTTCTCCGTGGTACCACTCTTTCTTGGTGCAAGGTCTGCACCCGCTCTGTCACATCTCTGCAATAATGTGCTTCTCTATAACGGGAGAATCCCGTCAATGCTTACTTTGTCAATCACAACAGTTCTGCATTGCGGCTCGGGGAGGAGGTATCCTGCTTTTCTTCGACTGTCTTACACCGACCGACAGCTCTCTGCAACGAACGAACCGCATCTTTTTTCCCGTCAACGCCTTTTTCTTGATACGGACAGCAAATCAAATTTCGCTGTCTTTTCTTTATTTTATCGAATTTTTCCGGATTTGTCAAGTGTTTTTTTCAATTTTTTTCAGATTTTTTTGCATGCCCTATCAGTTTTTTTTATGGTACTATATTTATTTCTTATCGAAACGAAAAAGCAACCAATTTACCGTTGACACTCGTACCCATTTTTTGTATAATGGATAATATCCGGTGAAAAAGGAGGTTATATCATGAAAGATTCCGGTATTATGCGTCGGGTTGACAGCCTCGGTCGCTTCGTTCTGCCAAAGGAACTAAGACGGCAGCTTCAAATCGACTGCAACGATTATTTGCAGATTTACACAGAGGGTACGAAGATCATCATCCAGAAGGCTCAGAGTTCTTGTGCTCTGTGCAATAAAACGGAAGATTTGATCGATTTTAACGATAAAAAGGTCTGCCGTTCTTGTGTAAAACTGATCAAGGATTATCTCTAAGAACCAAATAGAAAAAGTTGCCTGCTGCACAAGGCAACTTTTTTCGGTTTTTTCAAAATTTTTTTGAAAAACCCCTTGACAAATGCAAAAAGGTGTGCTATAATAAATAATGTTGTAAGACAGATGTGCCTATAGCTCAGCTGGATAGAGTGACTGGCTACGAACCCGGAGGGCGGGGGGTCGAATCCCTCTAGGCACGCCACAATCCGCAGAACCGCTTGATTTCCCAAGCGGTTCTTTTTTTCCGGTTTTGCCCCCTCAAAAAGATTTGAAAAAAATTGAAAAAAACACTTGACAAATCCGAGAAAGTATGCTATACTATAAAAGTCGTAAGCCGATGTGTCGGAATGGCAGACGAGGCAGACTCAAAATCTGTTGTAGGCAACTACGTGTGGGTTCAAGTCCCACCATCGGCACCAAAACGCTTTTGCAAATTGCAAAGGCGTTTTTTTTTACCAATTTCATTGAAATGCGTGACAAGCATTCCGAAATGTGTTATAATAGATTCCAAGCCCATTCCGGACAACCCGGAATTTCTATCTTTTCAGAAAGGAGCGACCCCACCCTTGACACTGACCCTCCAAAATCCAGCATGGCAATCCCTGTTCAGCGTGCCGACTGCGGTTGTAGACCAATATCTCAAACTTGCAACCCCCTCTCAGCTAAAAGTCCTGCTCTACCTGCTGCGGCATCAGCCGGAAACGATTGACACCGTACAGGTTGGAAAGCAAGTCGGATGCCTGCCGGAACAAGTCGAAGAAGCTCTCTTATTCTGGGAACAAACCGACCTCTTCACACCACCAGAACCACCTGCTCCAGAAAAACCGCAGGAAGTTGCGGCTCTCATTCGCACCAGTTCGGAATTGTCCATCCTGCCAACTGCCATTGCAGAAGCGGTTCAAAATTCCGAAAGCCTACAGACGCTGTTCCGTATGGTGCAGCAATTATATGGCAGACCGCTGAACTTCATGGAAGAGCAGTCCCTCGTCTGGCTGCACGATTACTTGAACTTTTCCAGCGACATCATTCTCATGGTGGTTTCCTACTGCCATTCCATTCAAAAGTGCAATGTACGTTATATCGAACAAATTCTGATTCGCTGGTGGAATCAGGGCATTACCACCCTGCAACAGGCTCAAGAAGAAATCAAAGACATGGAACAACGGCACAGCTATCTGGCACAAATCATGCGGCTGCTCGAAATGCGGCGAAATCCAACGCCAAAACAGATGGAATTCATTGATGACTGGAAACAGAAAGCCATTCCGATGGATTTAATCCGGTACGCCTACGAAAAAACCGTTGAAAAAACAGACCGGCTCTCATTTCCCTATATGCAGAGCATTCTGAACGACTGGATGAAAGCTGGCTATAAAACTCGTGCCGAGGTCGATTTAAACGACAAACCGCCGGAATCTCCTCGCATCCGGAAGAAGAAACAGCCGGAAATTCCCGTCAGTGAAAATGCAGAGGCATACGCTTCTTTGATTTATAATCTAGATGAACCAATCGGAGGCAACGTATGAACGAACGGTATTTACAACAGGCACTCTCTGCCATCTCTGTTCGCAGAAATAACGCTCAAACCACACAGCAGCAGCACCTTGCGGAAATCGCACAAACCGTTCCGGAAATCATGGAAATCAACCAGCAATTATTTCATACCAGTCAAGATTTAATCCAGATTATCCGTTCCGGCGAAAATGTTGCAGAACGGACACAACGCCTTGCCCAGCAGAATCAGCAGGGACAAGCCATGATTCGGAAACTGCTCGTGCAGCATGGGTATCCGCAGAATTACTTAGATATTGTCTACCAGTGCCCCGACTGCAACGATACCGGCTATGCAAACGGAACATTTTGCCACTGCCTATTAAAACTCGCCGGAAAACTTGCCACAAAAGAACTGAACAAGTCAGCTCAAGTGCAGCTCTGTCGGTTTGATACGTTCTCACTGGACTATTACCGAGGAAAAACAACGGAACACGGTTCAGACTGCTATACAGCTATGCAGAAGATTCTCGCTTACTGCCAAAACTATGCCCAGTATTTCCATAAAAGTTCCCCTAGCATTTTGATGTTCGGGAAAACCGGACTCGGAAAGACGCATCTTTCCCTTTCGATTGCCTCCGTGGCACTGGAACGGGGTTATAGTGTTCTCTATGATTCTGTCATCAACTTTCTCCGCAAGATTGAACGGGAACACTTTGGAAAAGAACATCCGGAAACCGACACGATGGAACTGCTGCTGACCTGCGACCTGCTGATTTTGGACGACTTGGGAACAGAGTTTGACTCATCTTTCTACCAGTCCACGATTTATAATCTGATTAACACTCGCTTGAACCGCTCTCTTCCAACCATTATCAGCACCAATCTGGATTTTAACGGCATCTCCAACCGCTATGAAGAACGGATTACCTCCCGCATTTATGCGAACTATTCGATTTTACGCTTTGTCGGGCAGGATGTTCGCATTATGAAAGCCCAGCAGGCATTCCGAAAAGAAAAAGAACGGGGAAACCGTCCTTAATTACAAGCAAATTGGAAAGAAAGAGGCGTGTTTTATGTTAAAACGCATTGTCACCATTCAAGATATTTCATGTTTCGGGAAATGCTCCCTGACGGTTGCCCACCCGATTCTATGTGCGATGGGACTGGAAACGGCTGTCATTCCGACTGCGGTTCTCTCCACGCACACCTATCAATTCAAAGACTATACCTTTCGAGATTTAACCAGTGATATTCCGGCGATTGCAACGCACTGGAAATCCTTGAACTTGCAGTTCGACGGCATTTATACCGGCTATTTAGGCTCACAAGAACAAGTACAGATTGTATCTGACTTCTTCGACACATTCCGCAACGAACATACCTCCATCATCGTTGACCCTGTCATGGGCGATGCTGGAAAGCTGTATGCAGGCTTTACCACTGATTTCGTGCAGGAGATGAAAGCCCTCTGCAAGAAGGCAGACATCATTGCACCGAATATGACGGAAGCGGCTCTGCTGTTAGACCGCCCGTATCGGACAGATTACACCGAAGCAGAGATACAGGAACTATTGAAAGAACTGACCGATTTGGGTACACCGACTGTGGTTCTGACGGGTGTTCAGTATGCAGACGGCAGACATGGAGCAGTTGCCTATGACAGAAAATCCAACCAGTATCATGCTGCTTTCCGGAAACACATTGGCGGTTATTTTGCACACGGAACGGGTGATATTTTCAGCAGTCTG
>OGPT01002883.1_pt1 | contig 13190 bp, 9 predicted proteins | sample 1552951 | NCBI WGS metagenome assembly OGPT01 (sample SAMEA2580224, study PRJEB22360) | human gut metagenome | biome: human gut; feature: human-associated habitat; material: faeces | place: Denmark | collected 2008/2010
TATACATTCAAAAGAAAATATGTTAAAATTTGCTTGAGTCAGGAGTCGGATGATCATAATGCATGAGAGTTTGTTGAATGTCTCGATAAAATGGAAAACTTAAAAATAGAGTTTTCATAGTTGGGGGGTAAATATATATGAAAACAAAAGATGATCGAGAACTGAAAAGTACATCTAAGAAGATATTCAATAAAACGAATCATATCATAAAGACAATTAGTCGTTTATTTTTGAGCATGTTTATACTATGCCTGCCGTTATCATTTTGTGTTCCAGTGAATGCAGAGACTATAGATGATGATATTGTTATGACAGATAACACATCAAATGATTCAACAAAACAGGAAACAAAAAAGTCAGACACGCAGACGAATGAGCATAAGGTTATCCGTGTCGGTTCTTTTGAGGATACTTTCAATTATGCCGATGAAAACGGTGTCAGACGAGGCTTTGGCTATGAACTCATGCAGGCTCTTGCCGGCTATGCTGGATGGAAATTCGAGTACGTAAAATGTGACTGGTCCAATTGTTTTGATAAGCTTGAAAACGGTGAGATTGATGTCATTGGTGACATCTCTTACACAGACGAGCGCACACAAGAGATGCTTTTTTCAGAAGAACCGATGGGTGAGGAAAAATATATCCTTTATGCCGATTTATCGCATACGGATATTGAGACATCTGATTTTAAGTCTATGGACGGGAAACGTGTAGGTGTGCTTTTAGGTACAGAGCCTGAAAGTATGCTGACAGAGTGGGAGAAGAAGAATGGCATACATACAGAGCATGTAAATGTATATGATAATGACGATGTCAAAAAGAAATTAGCTGATAATGAAATAGACTGTTTTGTATCTCTGGAGGAATCAATCTGGTCTGAACGGGGAATATCATCTGTTACTAATATTGGTAAATCAGGTATATACTTTGCAATAAACAAAGATCGCAGCGATATCAAAGAGGAGTTAGACTTTGCTATGCGCCAGTTGGATAAAGATAGTCCGTTTTTTAAGGCAGATCTGTATAAGAAGTATTTTACGCTTGATTATAATCAGATTCTTACAGGTGAAGAAAAGTCATGGATAGAAGAACTTGCGCTATCAAGATAGGTTTTTTGAATAATGATCCTGCTGTCTTTTTTATGGACGAGGAGACTGGAAAACTTACTGGTATGCTGGCAGAATATATTTCCTATGCCAAAGATTGTCTGGGGAATCAAACGTTGGAATTTAATATCCGGGGATATGACGATTACAACGAAATGCTTCAGGCACTGCAGGATCATGAAATTGACATGATTTTTTATGCCGGCAGAAATTCTGATCTTGCAGAAAAGAAGGGCTATACACTTACAAACACAGCCTGGACCTACAGTCTGATGGCAGTAACTGATGAGAAATATTTCAATGAGGATGAGTCGTATACAGTAGCTATGCCAAAAGAACAAGAAGCCTTAAAACAGCATATTGTATTTAGTTATCCCCAGTGGAAACTGGTAGATTACGATTCGCTTGCTGATGCGGCAGATATGATCATGAATGAAAAAGCAGATTGTAGTATTGATGACAGACACAACAAGAAAAGATATGGTTGGCTGTTATGGAAATGAAAAGATGAAGACGCCAAATCTTGACCGATTGGCACAGGAGGGCATCCGTTATGAGAATGCTTATACCTGTCAGCCTGTATGTGGTCCGGCAAGAGGTGCAATTTTTACTGGAGCATTTCCACACACCAATGGAGTTGTCACAAACAGTATCGGAATGGGAGATAACATAAAGACAATCGGACAGCGTTTGCACGATAACAAGATTGAATGCGGCTATATCGGAAAATGGCACCTTGATGGATCTGATTATTTTGGAAATGGTGTATGCCCAGATGGATGGAACCCAAAATATTGGTATGATATGAGAACTTATCTTAGTGAGTTGAGCGATGAAGACAAACTTCGCTCTAGAGATTCACAGACATCATACACAGAGGGCTTTTCAGAAGAATTTACATATGCGCATCGTTGCTCCGACAGGGCTATTGCATACTTGAATGAATTTAAGGATCAGGATTTCTTTTTGACTGTATCATATGATGAGCCGCATGGACCATCTCTTTGCCCGGCTCCATTTAATCATATGTATGATGGCTTCTGTTTTGAAAGTTCACCTAGCTTTCAGGACGATCTGTCAAAGAAACCAATGCTGCAGCAACTCTGGGCAGGAAAGAATTTACATGCACCAGAATCAGAGATAAATAAGGCGTCAAAAGGGCTGTCATTGTTCTTAGGCTGTAATTCATTTGCAGATTATGAAATGGGAAGAGTATTGGATGCAATTTCAAAGCTTGCACCAGATGCAATGGTAATTTATACATCAGACCATGGTGATATGCTTGGTGCTCATCGTCTGACATCAAAAAATGCAGCAGCATACAAGGAAGTAGCTAATATTCCTTTAATTATTAAGGGCGGTGCAAAGGGTCAGGTAGTGCATGAGATGGCATCTCACATTGATATTGCACCAACAATTATGGATTATTTTGAACTGCCAGTTCCAAAAACAATGGAAGGAAAGAGTATGCTGGCACAGATTTATGATCCAAGTGTGAAGATAAATGATGCGGTGTTTACAGAGTTTACAAGATATGAAGTGGATCATGATGGTTTTGGCGGTCTGCAGATGATGCGTGCAATCACCACAAAACGCTACAAGTTAGTTATTCATTTGCTTGATACAGATGAATTTTATGATCTTGAAACAGATCCATATGAGGTCGAAAATAGAATCAATGATGAAGCCTATGAAGCTGTCCGCAACGAGCTGCATGATAAGCTTTTGGCGCATATGGATGATACAAGGGATCTGTACCGCGGCTATCAGTGGAAAATGAGACCATGGAGAAAAAATGTCACACCAGATTGGAATAATGGTGGCTATACAAGACAGAGAGAAAACGAAGAATATGAGCCAAGACAGCTTGACTATGACACTGGACTTCCTATGGAAAAAGCAGTGAGAAATAAACTTCTGTATTGATATATGAAATGGGCGCTGCGCATATTGACGCAGCGCCTTTTTAAGTGTTTTTATTTTTCAGTGGAAAATGACGCATCTAGTTGTGCTAAAAATTCCTGCGGAATTTGTCGACAAAGTGGAAATACTTCTTCATTTGCCAAATAATTTGCTATAGTGCAAAGAAGCAGCGCACTGCGGCGAAGTGACCAGGCAGAGATTAGATCAATAGTGTCATACTCTGTATGCATGCCGTATCCATCACGGTTTAAGGTCATAGAAGGAACTCGTTTCCATGCAAATGTGTTAGAATCACTGCTCCAGACAGATGATCTTGTCGTCATTCCAATACCGCATTTTTCAGCGAGAGCTTCAAACTGGCGGCAGATTGAAGAATCGCCCGTAACACCTATTACAGTGCCGCCAAGTGATTGTCCGGCAAGGTCAATATTCATGTTAAAGAGGTGATGTGACAATTCAGACTCATGTGCCTTAACATAGGCGCGGCTTCCTAAAAGACCTTTTTCTTCTGCACCGAAAAATACAAAATCAATAGTGCGGCGTGGCTTATGTTCACAAAAATATAAAAACAGCTCCATAACAATTGCACAGCCTGCCATGTTATCGTAGGCGCCAGGTCCTTGTGGAACAGAGTCATAATGAGCAGTCACAGTTAAAATATCATCGCTTTTATCGCTTCCTTCAATGCGGGCACAAATATTTTGTGATGTTTTTTCAACAAGTGTCTGCTCACAGATCATGCGCACGCGTAAAGCACCTTTTTCAACAATCTCTGCTGCATCCACAAAATGAATGCAAGTGCCAGGAATTTCAGCAAGCGTTTTAGATTGACCAAGATTTTTGGATGTAGGCAGTCTTTTTTTTCCAGTGTCAATTGGAGTACCAGAGAAAGATACAAAGCCAAGCGCACCAGCCTTTACAAGTTTTTCAAGCATTGTACGGCTCATATAATTATTCAGCATAACAATCTTTCCATTTGCCTGCTTCATATTAATATCATCAGCATTTTCCAGATAAACAAAATCAGCCTCAAGTCCATTTTCATCTGTGTTGGCACAAAAACCAAAAGTGCAAGCCTCATATACCTTATGATAAGGTGCTGTCACCTCAAAGAAAGAGCGCTTAATCTGTGGTGCAAAAAAAGAAAACTCCTCCGTGCGAATCTGTGCATCGCTGTTTTCTTTTTTTAATTCCTGTAAAATCGTTTCAGCAGCTCTTTGCTCACCACTTGTACCAGCTTCACGCACATAATTGAATTTAGAGACAAAGCCATACTGACGCTCTCCACTAATAAACGTATTCATCATATCTTTTTATTCCTTTCCTTTCCTTTTATAAAGGCATCATAGAATATATCAATATCTTTGTCAAGCGGTTGAAGAGGCTGCAGTTCACGGATAAGCCAATATTTACAGTAAAGCCCGAAGGTGAACTGTAACAGGGCTATACTGCAAAGTATAAGAAAAAACAAAACTAGAGTTGTTTTGTCGAAGCATTGTGTGGTAGAATAAAAGCACAAAATTCAGATTCAGCAATCTGAAAATACAAGATGTGAAAGGATTAAAAAAATGAAGTGGCAAAGAGTTAAATACCAGCCGAACACACCACTTGGTGCAAACGGCCAGAATGTAACAGCAAGCAAGGCACATACTGAGCTTTCCAAGCAGGCAGCAAAGGAAGGTATGGTATTATTAAAAAATGAGAACAGTCTTCTTCCATTTGAGAAGGGCACGAGGCTTGCCGTATTCGGAAAGGCAAGTGCAGATTATGTAAAGGGCGGCGGCGGAAGCGGCGATGTTACCGTTTCATATACGGTAAGTCTTGATGCAGGTTTAAAGGCACTTAGCGATTATGTAAGTGTATATGAAGGTCTATCGTCATTTTATAATAAGAACGTGCGTGACCAGTATGAAAGAGGCGTGGCTCCAGGCATGACTGTTGAGCCAGAAGTTCCGGCTGAGCTTTTAAAGAAGGCAAGAGCTTATACTGATACAGCACTTATTACGATTTGCCGTTTTTCAGGCGAGGGATGGGATAGAACAAGCAGCTACGACAATGGCGTAGAGTCAGGCGAGCCGATGTGGAAGGAGTCTCAGAAGGTATTTGAACGAGGAGATTTCTATCTGTCTGATGCAGAACAGCGCATGGTAGAGACAGTAAAGGCTGCATTCCCTAAGGTTGTTGTTGTATTAAATGTAGGCGGCGTTGTAGATTCCATGTGGTTTGCAGAGGATCCTAAGATTCAGTCTGTTTTAATGGCATGGCAGGGCGGTATCGAAGGCGGTGCAGCAGCTGCTGAACTTCTTTGCGGTATTGGAAGTCCGTCTGGAAAATTGGCGGATACTTTTGCGAAGACGCTTGAGGATTATCCATCATCCTACAACTTCCATGAGTCACAGGATTACGTAGATTATACAGATGATATTTATGTAGGATATCGTTATTTCGAGACTATTCCAGGCGCAGACAAAAAGGTTGTGTATCCATTTGGATATGGACTTTCCTATACGACATTCAAGTGGGAGCTTGAGCGTGTAGACGAGGCAGAGGATGGCACACTTACAGTTCGCGTAGAGGTAACAAATACTGGAAATCATGAAGGAAAAGAAGTACTTCAGCTGTACGGCAGTGCACCAAAAGGAGCGCTTGATAAACCGTCAAAAATTTTGCTTTCATATGCAAAGACAAAGCTGCTGCAGCCTGGAGAAAATCAGCTTGTAACTTTAGTTGGAAACGTAAATGATCTGGCTTCATATGATGATCTTGGCGTTCTGCATAAATCTGCATATGTGATGGAGCAGGGAGAGTACCACTTCTATCTTGGAAATTCAGTTAGAAATACAGAGGAGCTTGGATTTATACATACAGAAGAGTCTACAAGAGTGGTAGAGCAGCTGACAGAGTGCTTAGCACCGACATCACTTCCAAAGCGCATGCGTGCAGATGGAAGCTTTGAAGAACTTCCTGTAAGACCATCACACGATCCGGACAGCGAAGGACTTCTTACAAAGAAGGAAAAGGAAACAATCGATGGTGTTGCACCAGATGTACGTTTTTCAAAGGGCGAGCATCTTTGGAACAATAACGAGCGCCGCCTGCAGTTTGAGCAAGTTGCAGAAGGCAGCGTAACGCTTGATGAATTTGTGGCACAGTTAAGCGACGAGGAGTTAGCTCATCTTTTAGGCGGTCAGCCAAATACAGGTGTTGCAAATACATTTGGCTTTGGTAATCTGCCAGAGTGTGGTATTCCAAACTTTATGACAGCTGATGGACCGGCAGGACTTCGTATTTTGCCAGAGTGCGGTGTTTGCACAACAGCATGGCCATGTGCAACACTTCTTGCATGCACCTGGAATCCAGAGATTGTCTATGAGGTAGGTGCAGCTGGTGCAAAAGAGGTAAGAGAAAATAATATCGCAGTATGGCTTACACCGGCAATCAATATTCATCGTACACCGATGTGCGGAAGAAACTTTGAGTATTACTCAGAGGATCCGTATCTTGTTGCAAAGCAGGCAGGCGCAATGGTACGCGGTATTCAGTCTCAGCACATTGCTGCAACAGTAAAGCATTTTGCACTGAATAACAAAGAAACGAACCGTAAGGATTCAAACTCAAGAGTATCAGAGCGTGCAGCAAGACAGATTTATTTAAAGACATTTGAGCGTATTGTAAAGGAAGCAAAGCCGTGGTGCATCATGTCTTCCTATAACATTGTAAATGATTATAGAGCTTCCGAAAATCATGATCTGTTAGAGAAGCTTCTGCGCGATGAGTGGGGATTTGAAGGTGTTGTAATGACAGACTGGTGGACATTTGGCGAGCACTGCAAGGAAGTAAATGCCGGAAATGATGTTAAGATGGCAGCTGGAAATCCTGACAACTTGCTGAAAGCACTTGAAAAAGGTCTGTTAAAGAGAGAGACAATGGAGTGCAGCGTAAAGAGACTTCTTGGAGTTCTCTTAAAGATTGATTAAACATGTAAATTTGAGGATGTCTGTGTAATCAGGCATCCTCATTCTAAGAAAAAAGATACAGAGAAGGACTATTTTATGAAGACAACGATGTGGAACGCAGATTTAGGAAATGGAATGTATAAAAATCCAATACTGTATGCAGATTATTCAGATCCTGATGCTTGCCGTGCGGGCGAGGATTACTTTATGATTTCGTCAAGCTTTTGCAATGCACCAGGTTTGCCAGTGCTTCACTCAAAGGATTTGGTAAATTGGAAGGTAGTTAATTATATTCTGCCAAAGGTGCCAGAAGAGCGCTATGATAAGCCAGTGCATGGATGTGGTGTATGGGCACCGGCAATCCGTTACCATGACGGAACATTTTTTGCTTGTTTTCCAATGCCAGATGAAGGTATTTATATGAGTACGACAAAGGATCCGTTTGGAACATGGTCAGAGCCAGTCAATATTCGTCCGGGTGCAGGCTGGATTGATCCGTGTCCGTTTTGGGATGAAGATGGCAGAGCATATCTTGTGGCAGGTGTTGCAAAAAGCCGCATCGGATATAAGAGTGTGCTTCATATGATTGAAATGCAGCCAGATGGAATGGGTCTGATAGGAGAAGCAAAAGTTGTCTTTGATGGAAATTTAAATGAGCAGGAAACAATTGAGGGACCAAAGCTGTATAAGAGAAATGGATGGTACTACATCTTTGCACCGGCAGGTGGTGTAAAAACAGGATGGCAGACTGTGCTTCGCTCAAGAAATATTTTTGGACCTTATGAATATCGCGTTGTTATGCGTCAAGGAGATACTCCTATAAACGGCCCTCACCAGGGTGCATGGGTAGATACCGTGACAGGTGAAGACTGGTTTTTACATTTTCAGGATGTGTATGCAGCTGGAAGAATTATTCATTTGCAGCCGATGAGCTGGAAAGAGGACTGGCCGATTATTGGTATCGCAAAGGATGGAAATGATTATGGGGAGCCAGTGCTTACTTACCGCAAGCCAAATGTCGGTGAGGCTGCGAAAGAGGCTGAAATCTTTGAGCCAGATGCCTCTGATGATTTTAGTAAAAAAACACTCGGTCTTCAGTGGCAGTGGAATGCAAATCCAAAAGAAGACTGGTATAAACTTACATTAGAAGGTCTTTGCCTGAAAGCGGTGAAGCAAGAGGAAAAAATCAAACATGGTGATTATCCAAATCTTCTTCTTCAGAAGTGGCCAGCACCAGAATTTATCTGTGACACAACACTTTCCCTTGCGGGATTAAAAGCAAACGAAGAAGCTGGTGTTATTTCTATGGGTGTAAAATATGCGCTTCTTTCATTTGCAAGAAACGAGGAAGGCATGGTTGAAGCTTCATTTATCAATGGAGAGCAAAAATATGGAAAGATTCTTGTGGAGAGTACCGAGGAGACAAGTACATCACTTGGAACAATGGTGTTTGCAGATGACAGTGAAACTATAACAGTCCGCATGAGTGTACACCGTATCGGAACACAGGATTTAAGCGAGAAAGAAAAGAATTTCCCACTTGAGGAGGTTGTTTTTGAGTACAGCACAAACGGCACAGATTACAAGAAGGCCGGAAGCTATATGGCAGCTGCAGGACGTTGGGTTGGTGTAAAGAGTGGTGTTTATTGTGCAGCTCATCATAGTGAGGCTGTTGGAAGCTGCCTTGTAAAAAAGACAGTTTATAAAAATCTGTAAAGCCAAGATTAAAAAGACACAAGGAGATTTTCAATGACAAGAACATATAAAAATCCCGTACAGCGCGGCTTTTTTCCAGATCCATCAGTTGTCCGCGTGGGCGATGATTATTACATGGTCAATTCAACTTTTCAGTACTTTCCGGCAATTGCAATAAGCCACTCAAAGGATATGGTGCACTGGGAGTTAATTGGACATGCCATTACAGATCCCGATGAATTAGATTTAAGTGATATACGTGATTCACATGGAATTTGGGCACCTGATATTTCCTACAGCAATGGTCGCTTTATCATAATGGCAACTCTTCGTTTAAATGCAGATGGAAAGCGTGATAATAATGTTATGCGCCGTCAGGTAGTTGTCTCATCAGACAGGCCAGAAGGTCCTTACAGCAAGCCATCATGGCTGGAGGTAGACAGCATTGATCCGTCTCATTTTGTAGATGACGATGGAAAGCACTACATGGTTATCAGTCCTGGAATAAATCTTGTCCCAATCTCTGATGACTGTACGCGAGTGACAGGCGATTTAATTCCTGTCTGGCCTGGAACAGGGGAGCGCTGCCCAGAAGGACCTCATATCTTGCGCCACGGTGATTATTATTATGCAATTCTTGCAGAGGGCGGCACTGGATATGGTCATGGCATAAATGTGGGACGCTCAAAAAATTTATTTGGCCCGTATGAAGCATCGCCATATAATCCTTTAATGAGACAGCTTGATCCAAACGCACCTATTCAGAGAACAGGTCATGGAAAGCTAATCGAGGATGCAAATGGAGACTGGTGGGTTTACTATTTGATGGGACGACCAAACCGCGGCATCGAAGTCGCAAATGGCAAAGCACCAAAGCCGGGAGAGATACGAGTGCCGGGTGCTTATACGACAGTGGGCAGAGAGACAGGTCTTGATCCAGTAAGATGGTTAGACGATGGCTGGTTTGTTATTAATGAGGGCAAAGGTCCAAGCAATGAGCAGACTGCGCCAGATCTGCCAGAGGTAGTTTATCCAAAGTGGCAAAGAGATGACTTTGACAGCGACACACTAGATGTTCACTGGCAGTTCGTTAGAAGACCTGCACCGGGAAATTATTCACTGACAGAACGCCCAGGTCATATGCGAATCTGGACTTTGGATGGTCAGCTCTTTGAGATTCGCGCAAAAAATACGCTGCTAAGAAGAGAGGAAGAGCTATCATACACTGCAACCACAAAGCTTGAATTTGATCCGACAAGAGATGGTGAACAGGCCGGACTTACATGTTATTATAGTACAGCGACATATGCACGCTTCTCACTTTGTTTTGAAGGCGGAAGAAAATTGCAGCTTGTAATAAACAGAAACCACGGCGAAGAGCTGATTGCAGAAGTAGATCAGATAAAAAATGGACCGATTTGGTTAAAAGTAGAGGTAGATCGTCTGACAAGACGCTTTTTATACAGCTGCAACGGAGAAGATTGGAGCGAGGCAGGCGTATTAAAAGATTGCATTTACCTGTGCGATGAGGGTGTGCCAGACGATCCAAAGCGCCACACAGGAACACTAGTCGGCATCTACGCCAACAACGGTGGCTGCGGAAGCCGCATTCCGGCAGATTTTGACTTCTTTGAATTTCAGGGAAGAGACATCAATATATAGAGGAAAGAGTAGTAATTTATGGAAAACCGTGATCTGAAAATGGCAGAAAAAATTGCCGCATGCGTAGCAGATAAGGGAGGACGAACATTTCTTGTTGGCGGCTACGTGCGTGATCTTTTAATGGGAAAGCATAGTAAGGATATTGATATTGAAATCCATGGTGTACAGCCAAAAGAGCTAGAGAATATTCTTGATGGGCTTGGCTCTAGAACTGAGATGGGTGCAAGCTTTGGTGTGTATGGTCTTAGAGGATACGATATCGACATTGCCATGCCGCGTCAGGAGGAGGCGACAGGACGAGGACATAAAGATTTTAAAATATATGTAGATCCATTTCTTGGAACATATAAAGCCGCAATGCGCCGCGATTTTACAATCAATGCCATGATGCAAGATGTGCTGACTGGAGAGATCATTGATCACTTCGGCGGTCAGGAGGATCTAAAAAAAGGAGTGCTTCGTCATGTAAACCCTCACACCTTTGCAGAAGATCCGCTTCGTGTGCTTAGAGCTGCGCAATTTGCCGCACGCTTTTCATTTTCTATTGCGCCAGAGACTATTGAATTATCTCGAACAATGGATTTGACAACATTAGCCCATGAGCGTGTGATGAGTGAGCTTGAAAAAGCTTTGTTAAAGGCTGCGCATCCATCCATTTTCTTTGAACAGATGCACAAAATGAATCAGCTTGACGACTGGTTTTTACATTTAACACAGCTTATTGGAGTAAAGCAGCCTAAAAAGTATCACCCTGAGGGAGATGTGTGGAATCACACTATGCAGGTACTTGACAGTGCAGCCTTACTCCGAAACAAGGCAGAAAATCCTCTTGGATTTATGCTGACAGCAGTAGTACACGATTTTGGGAAAATTATATCAACAACAGAGGAGAATGGAGAAATTCATTCTTATGGTCATGCAAAAAAGGGCGATCCTCTTGTAAAAGAATTTTTAGAGCGCATTACAAATGAGACAAAGCTGATCCGTTATGTGAGAAATCTTGCATCACTTCATATGAGACCTTACGAGCTTGCCAGAGAGCAAGCCGGGAAAAAGGCAACAAATCAGATGTTTGACAGTGTAACAGTGCCATCTGATCTGATTCTTTTTTCAACGGCCGATCAGATGGGAAAGGGAAAAGGACAAATTATTCCGGAATATGAAGACTTTTTAAAGGAGCGTCTTGACTGGTATCAGTACACGATGGCGCAGCCATGCGTGATGGGAGCTGATTTAATTAAGGCTGGATTAAAGCCGGGACCAAAATTTAGTGAAATTCTTGCATACTCACATGATCTTCATCTTTCAAACGTGCCAAAAGATGAAGCGTTAGCCCAAACGCTTGCATTTGCGCAAAGACTTGCATAAGTGTTAAAAATGACATAATAACTTGTACAATATGCACAAAATGCAAAGGGCATTGTACTGCAAAAAGACAGAAAATAAGAAGAAACTTTACATTCTTACAGAAGTCAGATATACTAACGATAGTGTAAGTTTTATAGCGCGGAAAGGAGGCGTTTGTACTAAAGCTGTCCATTGAGCTAATGTTATTTTTTGAAATCTTAAATCTGTATGGCTCATGGGCAAGAGAGCGCCACATTTAGAGACGTGAGTTTGCTTACGGAAAGCAGCTTATGTACTATTTAAAGGGCTTAGAGCCTTTCGCAGCAAATTGCTGCACTTTACAAAGATTCAACAAACGTAAAACAGAAACTAAAAATATTGCGAATGCGTACTATGATACAAAAAGTATCAAGTGGTAAATGTGACACTTGTCTTTTTATTACTGGTGTAGTAAATTCTAGGTGTGAAATTCCTATTGGAGGAGACAGGTATCTGGTACGCGTAGAAAGGTGTGTCAGAATATGGAGAGAGAACCATTAAGTGCTTGTGAAGCTATGATTATGAAAGTAATCTGGGATCAAAAAGGAGATATTTCAGTTCCGGAGCTGATTGATTTGATCCAGGAGCGTTACAAGAGAGATTACAAGAGAACAACAGTAGTAACCTTCCTTACCCGCTTAAACGGAAAGGGTTTCATTAGCTCTCACCGTGCAGGCAGAATTTCTTACATTCACGCAGAAAAGAGCGAGGAAGAATACAAGGCAAAGCTCTCAGCGCGCGAGGTTAATTTCTGGTTCGACGGCAAGCCGGCCGAGTTCATCGCAGCACTTTCAAACAACCAGTCTCTTTCTAAAGAAGATATCAAACAGATAAGAGGCTTGTTGGATGAAATGGATCAATGATGTAGTATTTGCAATTTTGGCAGCACATGTCTGGGGCAGCCTGATGCTATTTGTTTGGCTGCGGGCAGTAAAAAAGCTTAGTAAAAGAGGATATTCGCGAGCACTTTTTTGGTTATTACGATGTGTTGTAGTCGCGTATCTTTTACCATTTGGATTTTGTTTGCTTATAGCAGTTGATGGCTATTTTAGAGGTTGGGATGGACGCTTATTTGAGTGGACGCCGATTATTACAGTGGTCAATCATGCACTTTTTATTGCATGGCTGATAGGTCTTTTCTTTAACTTTGGAAAGATCTGGAAAGAATGGCGTGTAACAAGAGCGTATTTAAGAGATGCATTTCCAGCGGATCTAAAAAGTCGGGCGCGTTTTAGAGAGGTTTGTAAGGAAATCAAAAAACGTCCGGGTCGAGTAAAGCTGTATCAGAAGTTTGGACTTAGGTGTGGTATTGCTACAGGAATACTGAGGCCAAGAATTGTGTTGCCAGATGACAAATTGAATCCGATTGTGGAGAAAGTAACTATGATCCACGAGTTGATTCACTACAAACGCCGAGATCTTTGGTTTTTATATGCATCAAAAATCATTGAGACAATTCACT
>OGPT01002892.1_pt1 | contig 13152 bp, 10 predicted proteins | sample 1552951 | NCBI WGS metagenome assembly OGPT01 (sample SAMEA2580224, study PRJEB22360) | human gut metagenome | biome: human gut; feature: human-associated habitat; material: faeces | place: Denmark | collected 2008/2010
GAGACATTATTTGAGATGAGCCTGGAGGAGGCGGCAGATTATCTGATCTCACATTATAACCTGGAGAAGACAGTGGAAGAGGTTGTACAGGGACTGAATAAAGAAGTGGAAGACTATTATGCAAAACGAGTTCCATTGAAAGAAGGGGTTCGTCAGTATCTGGAGGAATTCAGAGAGCGGAAGATTCCTATGGTGATCGCAACAACCGGTGACCGGAAGAATGCAGAAGCAGCTCTGAGCAGATTGAAGGTATTACCTTATTTTCAAGGAGTTTTTACAGCATCTGAGATCGGAAGCGGTAAGGATCAGCCGGATATTTATTTTGCAGCACTTTTGCAGCTGGATACGGAGCCGGAACAGACCTGGGTGTTTGAAGATACTTACCAGGCTTTGAGAACGGCAAAGCATGCGGGATTTAAGACAGTAGCAGTTTATGATAAGGCAAATGACAAGAATCTGGCGCAGATCTGGAATACGGCAGATATCTATTTGCCGGAATTTGATGATTTTAATGTTTTTTGGAACAGGGTGTCTGAGGAAGAGAAAGAACAGTTGCTGATTGTAGAATAAGAGGAGAATGAAAAAAGCAGATTCGAATTCAAAGGAGAGATGCTCCGGTAGAATTCGAATCTGCTTTTTGTCATATAATTGACTGGTCTGTCTTGTGTTTAGAGAAGGTGAATGCCGGCATCAGCAGCAGCTTCAACTACATTTTCAGGCCAGAGGGAAGACTGTACTTCACCGATATGAGCCTTTCTTAAGTAATACATACAGATACGGGACTGTCCAATACCGCCGCCGACTGTATATGGAAGCTCGCCGTTCAGCAGTGCCTTCTGGAATGGAAGTTCTGCACGATCTTCACATCCGGCTTCTTTTAGCTGTGCCTTTAATGAGTCTTCGTCAACACGGATTCCCATAGAAGAGAGTTCAAGACCGATGTCAAGAACCGGATAGTAAACGATAATGTCACCGTTCAGCTCCCAATCATCATAGTCCGGAGCACGACCGTCATGTCTTTCGCCGGAAGCAAGTACGCCACCAATCTTGGAGATAAACACTGCGCCTTTTTCCTTCGCAATCGCTTTTTCACGTTCTTTGGTAGTAAGATCCGGATAAAGGTCTTCCAGCTCCTGTGTAGTGATGAAAAAGATATCATCAGGAAGAAGAGGATCAATATAGTTGTAACGTCTGGAAATGTATTCTTCTGTATCTTTCAGAGCCCGGTAGACTTTGCGGACAGTGTACTGAAGTGTCTCTGTGTTACGTTCTTCCTTAGAAATTACTTTTTCCCAGTCCCACTGGTCAACATACAGAGAATGGATGTTGTCTGTATCTTCATCACGACGTATCGCACTCATATCTGTGTAAAGCCCTTCGCCGGAATGGAAATTGTAATTCTTCAATGCATATCTCTTCCATTTTGCAAGAGAATGAACGATCTCTGCAACAGAACCATCCTGTTCTTTGATGTCAAAGGAAACCGGACGTTCCACACCGTTTAAGTTATCATTCAGACCGGATTCCGGACGGACAAACAGTGGTGCTGACACTCGTGTCAGGTGGAGATTCTTTGCAAGAGCACGCTCGAAGTGGTCTTTCACTTCTTTGATGGCTACTTCTGTCTCACGAATTGTAAGAGGGGAATGATAGCCAGCAGGTATTCTTAACTGTTCCATAATAAACTCCTTTATGTTAGCATTTTATTGCTGTTCACAGTATTATGCGGTCAGCAATAGCATTTCTCTTCTATTTTAAGTGGAGAAGAATAAGAAGTCAATGGAAAGGTGAAATGAACACTTGTAATCAGTAAAAAAAATTGCTAAAATGAGCAGTAGTGAGTAATAAATAGTAAGGGACGAAGGTGTAAATAATGAATGTAAATGATATGATTGATACAATTCTGAATTTTGACCTGGATGTTGTTCTGGCTGGACTTAATGAAAGCAGTCATCATTTGAGTCAGATGGAATTTATTTCTCTGATCGTTATAACGGCCGGAGCGGTACTGTTATGTCTGACGGGGCTGAAACTGGTACGTTTCTGGTCTGTGATCGCAGGATTGTCAGCAGGATGCGCAGCCGGAATTGCGGTCGGAGCGATTGCAGGTCTGGATCAGACAATCGCATTGGCAGCAGGAGCGGGTGTGGGACTTGTATTGGCGGTGCTTGGTGCATGGAAGAAGCAGATTGGTGGATTTGTGACAGTAGCGGTACTTGTCTTTGTTGTCAGTGTACATCTGATGAAACCACAGGATCTTATTATGTATGGAATCTGTGCGGGTATCGGTCTTGTGTGTGCATTGCTTTCTATTAAGTTTCATAACTTTATGCTAATTGCTGCTTCTTCTGTGTTTGGAGCAATGGCAGCGGGCAGCAGTATCTTTTATCTGCAGCCATATAAAAACGGAATGATTCATGTGGCACTTTGTGCTGCAATTGGTGCACTTAGTATCTGGATCCAGCTTCTTTTGGAATCCGGAAAACGTAAGAAAAAGAATTTACTTAAAGCCGCAGAGATCCGTGAAGAACATTCTACAGAAAATGAAGTCGAGAAGGCAAGGGCACTGGTTGAGAATCTGGATGATTTTGATGAGCTGGATGAGATTATAGAGAGTCTTCCGGAAAATGTCCTGAAAGAAGACAAGGGCACAACAGTTGTCAGCATGGATGAATTTGATGATCTTGAAGATGATCTGGAAGAAGATGAAGTGGAGAACTTTAAAGAAGAGAAGTTTGATGTAGACGAGGAAGAAGTCGAAATTGAAGTAACTGCTGATGAGGCAGATGCGACAGAGGATTATGATTTTGATGAAGATCCGGATGACTTAGATGACTTGAATGATCTGGATGATTTAGATTATCTTGATGACGATGATGATATCGAGTTTCTGGATGAAGATGAGTAGATAAAAAAGCTATCGATTACAATAACTTAACACATATCTGTGTTGTTATCGTAGTCGATAGCTTTTGTATTATCTTACTGCTGTAAATACTCCGCGGAGATCATGGATTACATGTCTTGGACATTTTACAGAGCACATTCCACAGCTTAAGCAGATGTCTTCCTGGATTACTGCGCAATTATCTTCTACATGAATTGCACCTGCAGTACATGTTTTTTCACAGATACCGCATCCAATACAACTGACTTCACACTGCTTACGTGCAACAGCTCCTTTTTCTTTGTTAGAGCATTTTACTACAATGTAGTTTGCACAGTCGTGGATTTTGATCAGGTTCTGTGGACAGACTTTTGCACACTGTCCACAGGCAATACATTTTTCTTCGTCTACTTCGGCAACGCCATATTCATTCATGGAAATCGCGCCGAATTTACATTTTTCTATACAGGCTCCACATCCGATGCAGCCATCTTTGCATCCACCGTCTTCAGAGCCGGCTGCGCGGCAGCCACCGTTACAGGCAACCAGAGCTGCCCGGTAAGGAAATCTCTTTTTAATTGCCATGATTATTTCTTCCTTTCGTATGGTGTGTTAGAAAGAGGAAGGCTGTAGCGTCTTTCTCCGTCAAATCTGCAATATGCATCCGCGATTGCAGGAGCAGTAGGGATGGATGTGATCTCTCCGATACCGATTGCTCCACAGGCAACATCCAGACCAGGTTTATCAATAACGATTGCTTCAATCTCAGGAACTTCGTGAGAACGGAAAAGTCCTAAGGAACCATACTTGTCAATTGGTTTACAATTTTCATCGATTGGATACTGCTCTCTGAGTGCGAATCCCATAGACATTACAACACCGCCTTCAATCTGACCTTCGCAGGAAAGTGGGTTGACAGCTTTACCAACATCGTGTGCGGCAATCATTTTCTCAATCTTACCTGTCTTAGGATCAAGGATGCAGACCTGAGTTGCATATCCATAAGCAACGTGAGATATCGGATTAGGCACATCTGCACCAAGTGGATGAGTCTTAGCGAGATACTCTCCGTAGAAAGTTTCTCCAATCATATCTTTCATGGACTTACCGCTGTTTTTCGCTTCCATGAATTTTTCACATGCTCTGCGGCATGCTTCACCAGTTACAAGTGTCTGACGAGAACCGGAAGTTGTACCGGAATCAGGTGAAATCCATGTATTGCTTCGCTCATAGACGATGTCATCATGGGAAAGATCTGTATTTGTAACGATCATCTGCACAAGTACAGTACCAAGTCCCTGACCGATACAGGAAGCACCAGTGAAGATGTGAAGTTTTTCATCTTCTTCAACAATTAATTTTACACGTCCTGTATCCGGGATACCAACACCAACGCCGGCATTCTTCATAGCACAACCAAGGCCAACAGCCTTACCGGCCGCAAGTGCAGCATCATACTCTTCTTTGACAGCTTCCAGTGTCTCTACAAGACCTGTAGAGTTATCTACAATCTGTCCGTTCGGAAGTACTTCGCCTGGGCGGATCGCATTGCGGTAATGAATCTCCCAAGGCGTAATGCCTACCTTGTCAGCCATCATGTTCAGAAGTGTCTCTGTTGCGAAACAAGTCTGTGTAACACCAAATCCGCGGAATGCTCCGGCAGGTGGGTTATTTGTATAGTAAGCAGTTCCTTCAATTTCAAAGTTTTCATAATGATAAGGTCCTGCTGCATGTGTACATGCACGTTCAAGAACCGGGCCACCAAGAGAAGCGAATGCACCTGTGTCAGATTTAACAATCGCTTTTACACCCTGGATCACTCCATTCTCATCGCATCCCATTGTCATATCCATGTAGAATGGGTGACGTTTCGGATGAACAAGCAAGGATTCCGCTCTGGATAGTTTCATCTTGATCGGTTTCTTTGTTACGTAAGTAAGCAATGCACTTAAATGCTGAACAGTCATGTCCTCTTTACCACCGAAACCACCGCCGACTAATGCGTTCTGAACTTTTACTTTATCTGTTCCAAGCATAAGTGTAACTTCGTGCAATGTCTGGTGAGCGGACTGGTCTGTTGAATATACGAAAATGTCACCGTCTTCATCATAGAAAGAAACAGCACATTCCGGTTCAAGGAAAGCATGCTCAGTCCAAGGTGTCTCAAAGTGATGTGAGATCACGTACTTGGAATTCTTGATTGCTTCTTCCGCATTTCCGCGGCTGATGTGCTTATAAGCACATACGTTAGTCTCTTCTTCATCATAAACAAGAGGTGCATCTGGAGCAGCAGCTTCTTCCACTGTATGCACATGAGGAAGTACTTCATATTCAACTTTAATAAGTTTCTTTGCTTTTTCTACAGTTGCCATGTCAGTTGCAGCTACAAGGGCAATTGCATCTCCGAGATAATGAGTCAGTCCACCAACCGGAATCAGTGAATACTGGTCATGTTTTAAGTGTCCGATCTTATTCTCCCCAGGAATATCATCGGCTGTTACAACCGCTTCTACGCCAGGCAGAGCCTCGGCAGCAGAGGTATCAATAGAAAGTACGCGAGCTCGTGGATATTTACTACGAAGAGCAGCGCCATAGAGCATTCCTTCCGGATAATAGTCATCCGGGTATTTACCTGTCCCAAGCACTTTTTCTTCAACATCTATACGAGAAACACGGGAACCAAGAGTCCAGCTAGGATCTCCGTCATCTGGTAAAACTCCTTCTTTCAGAATCTTAGCTGCCAGACGTACCGCGTCCATGATCTTAACATATCCTGTACAGCGGCAATAGTTGTTGCGCAGCGCATAGCGAATCTCATCATCGGTTGGTTCCGGATTTACATCCAAAAGTGCTTTTGTGCACATAACCATACCAGGAATACAGAATCCGCACTGTACAGCGCCTGCCTTCCCGTAAGCATAAGTGTAAACTTTCTGTTCCCAATCAGAAAGCCCCTCGACTGTGATGACATTCTTTCCGGCCAATGAATCTGTGTCAGGTACGCAGGATTTGCAAGTCTGTCCATCAATGATAACAGTACAGGCTCCACAAGCGCCTTCGCTGCAACCATCCTTTGCAGAGGTAATGTGCAGTTCATCACGCAGGAACCGTAACAGTTTCTGATTCTTTGAAGGTGAGACTTCCTGACCATTTACTATAAATGATGCCATGTCAGTTACTCCTTTCTTTGTAACAAAATCCCCAAAGAAAAATCTTTGAGGAGTATGTGTTTGTTGTGTATTTTTAATTATATAAAGATACCTATGGTTATATTTTATCACATATTCAACAAAAATCAACAACTATTCTAAAAAAGTTTTTGACACCTAAAAATATTTTAGATATATGATATAAAAAATGCATATCAGGACAAAAAAAGGGAAGTACCGCAAAATGATACTCCCTTGTAATTATCTTATATAAATTGTTCTTAGAAACCAAAAAGATTTACAACGTGATTTTAATTATCGTGTTCTTCTTCAAATGGATCGTCGTAATCATCTTCATCATCGTAATCATCTCCACCGCGGGAAGCAATTGCGAGAATCAGTGAAATAACAGCAAGTACACCACTTACACCGGCTAAAATCAGAAGCTCGAATTCATCTCCATGTTTCAGGAAAGCAAAAACAGCACCACCGATATAGACAATCATCGGGATAAGGAATGCAAAAAGTGTATCACGGTTATTCATGATGAAGTATAACAGTGCAGTGACAAGCATGCAAAGAGCAACAATGACATAATTCATGCCAGGAGCAGAAGTTACGTCAGCTCCTGATGTGCTGAGTCCTGTTACGAAACCTTTATAAATACAGAAACCAAATGTAAGCAGGGAAATGATTCCAAGGATGATGCGTCCAGGTCTGAAACGTGGATATTCGTCTACATATTCATATTCATCATCATCTTCATCATCATAGTCATCCATTTTTCTGGATTTTACATCTTCTTTTGCTTTCGCAGTTTCGGCTTCCTCTTTCTTTTTCTTCTTGGCAGCTTTACTGTCAGGGTCAGTTGCAAGCATATCTTCGTATCCCTTGCGAACTGCTTTTTCACGCTTATCACGGATTTCTTCCGCTGGAATGTTCCCATATTTCTGCTCTTCGGAATTATCAGTGGCAGTGGCATCAGTGGCAGCTTTCTGTGCAGCGGCTTTGCGGGCTCTGGCTCTTTCCTTAAGAATACGTTCAGCTTCTTCTTCTGAAATCCCTTTGTCAGCAGCAAGGCGGGCAATCGCTTCTTTGCGGGCGCGGGCTTTTGCTTCTCTGCGGGCAGCTCGTTTCTCTTCAGCGGCACGGGCGGCGGCATCAGCTTTCGCTTTTTCTTCAGCAGCACGGGCGGCAGCTTCAGCTTTTGCTTTCTCTTCTGCGGCTTTCTTGGCAGCGATCTTCTTTGCACGTTGTTTATCAAGGTTCCATTGCTTTTTACAGCTATGGCAGATTGCATATTCATTAAAGATTGGATCCCCGTTTTCGCTGGTGCCAATCTGCTTATTCTGCAAATCCAGGTCTTTTCCACATATTGGGCACTTCATATTAATCATGTACTCCTCTCTTTTGTATCAAAATATTTATAACAGACTTATTATAGCATCTTAAAAGAGGAAGAACAACGAAAAAAGTGTGTTTTACATAAAATGTTTTAGAAAAAAATCAAAATTGTGCAAGAATTTAGTTTAAATTCATAAGAAATGGTGGACTTTAAAAATTTAATGTGTTAAAATCAAAAAGTGGCCTGAGAAGGCAAAAGGTATTGTTATGGTTTATGGTATGCCGTAAGCCATCATATAATTAGCCGGTTGAGAAGGAGATTGTTTCGTATGAGTAAGAAGATCAGAACCGAGGCAGTAGATTATCTGTTTCAGGCAATCTTAAGCCTTGAGAATAAAGAAGAGTGTTATACATTTTTTGAAGACATCTGTACGATCAATGAGCTGCTTTCATTGTCACAGAGATTTGAAGTGGCAAGAATGCTCCGTGAACAGAAGACATATTTGGAGATCGCGGAGAAGACAGGAGCATCCACTGCGACAATCAGTCGTGTGAACCGTTCTCTTAATTATGGGAATGACGGATATGATATGGTTTTCAAACGTGTAGGGCTTGCTGAGGAAGAGAATGGAACGGAAGAATAACACTTAAGAATTAAGCTTACAATAAAATACCTTTTATCAATCAAAAGATACAGCTTGCGGAAGATCCTGATAAAGTCTTTCGCAGGCTGTATCTCGTTTTAAACAGAAATGTTTATTTCCCTTTCTTTTTCTCTTCGTTTTTTGAAGACTTGGAAGAGAGGTCATCAATGATCCGTTCAATGATCATTTTCTTGATATATACATCAAAACTCAAGCTGCATATAAATGCAAACTGCTGTAAGATCTCCTTATCTTCGCCATCAGCAAGATGAGTGAAAGTATCAGCAGATTTCTCATAAGTAGCAGTTACATTCTCTTTGATGGAATCCAGCTGTTCTTTTTCAATCTTGCAGACTTCTTTGTAAATATCCGCTAATTCAAAAGAGCTTCCATCCGGAAAATATTTCTCTGTGAGCGGTGCAAGAACTGTCTCAATATCTTTGATTGAAAGGATATTTTTAAAATAATAAATGAAGACCAGAAGGAGCAGGTGCTCTCTGGAATACTTCTTCTTCACCGGGGGTGGAAGAAGATTGTTCTTCGTATAATTATTGATCATGGTCTTTGTCAGGATCTTATCATCAGGGTAACGTTTGGTCGAAGCCAGCTGCTCATCCATAAAAGTAGTTACTTGATCCATGTAAAGATTAATATTCGGAACATCGCCGGGATGCACATAGCTTAAAGAAGAAAGTTCTTCTAAAATGCTGTTTAACAGATTACTTGTGTCTATATTCATGTTATCACCTCAATATATTTATTATATAGTATTTAAAACTAGATAGCAAGCAAAAGATAAGAAGGCCGGAAAATGTAGTTGACAAACAGGAACGTGTGTTTGATAATGGGAATACATTTACAGATATCTTTATAACTTTAAAGGAGTAGAAAGATGAGCATTTATGATAAATTAAATGAACCGCAGAGAGAGGCTGTTTACCACACGGATGGCCCTCTTCTGATCCTTGCCGGAGCCGGTTCAGGAAAAACAAGAGTTCTGACGCACAGGATTGCATATCTGATCGGAGAACGTGGCGTGAACCCATGGAATATTCTTGCAATCACATTTACGAACAAAGCGGCAGAAGAGATGCGCCAGCGTGTGGATAATCTTGTCGGTTTTGGAGCGGAAAGTGTATGGGTGAGCACATTTCACTCTGCGTGCGTGCGTATTTTGAGAAGATTTATTGACAGATTAGGGTATGAGAATCATTTTACTATATATGATACAGATGATCAGAAGACATTAATTAAGGAAGTCTGTCGGAAAGTAGATGTGGATACGAAAGTGTTTAAAGAAAGAAGTCTGCTTTCAGCAATTTCATCTGCCAAGAATGAGATGATCCTTCCGGATGAATTTGAACTGAATGCCGGAGGAGACTTTGCAAAGATGAAGATTGCTAAGGTTTACCGCGAGTATGAGGCGCAGATGAGAGCGAATAATGCGCTGGATTTTGATGATCTGCTTGTAAAGACAGTACAGCTTTTGCAGACACATCCGGATGTGCTTGAGAGTTATCAGGAAAGATTCCGCTATATTATGGTAGATGAATATCAGGATACAAATACAGTCCAGTTTCAGCTGGTAAGCCTTCTTGCAGGAAAATATAAGAATCTTTGTGTCGTTGGAGATGATGACCAGTCAATCTACAAGTTCCGTGGAGCGAATATCCGGAATATTCTTGACTTTGAGCATGAATTTCCGGATGCAAAGGTGATCAAACTGGAGCAGAACTACAGATCTACAGGGAATATTCTGAATGCAGCGAACAGTGTGATCGCGAATAACCGCGGAAGAAAGGAAAAATCACTTTGGACGGAGAACGGAGAAGGTGAACTGATCCGTCTGCGTCAGTTTGACACTGCATTTGATGAGGCGGATTTCATAGGCGAAGATATCAAAAGTGCTGTCAGACAGGGAGGTTCCTATAATGACAGTGCAGTTCTTTATCGTACGAATGCACAATCCCGTCTGCTGGAAGAGAAATTTATTGCCATGAATATTCCTTATAAGATTGTCGGCGGTGTAAATTTCTATGCGAGAAGAGAGATCAAGGATCTTCTTGCTTATCTCAAGACGATCGACAATGGACGTGATGATGTTGCGGTTAGAAGAATCATTAATGTCCCAAAGAGAGGAATCGGTCTTACAACAATTAACCGGATTCAGGAGTCTGCAACAGAACGTGGAATTGGTTTTTATGAGGCATTACTGGCACCGGGGCTGATCGCAGGTGTGGGAAGAAGTGCAACAAAACTGGACTCTTTTGCGGCATTGATCGAGTATTTTAAGACGTTGGCAGAAGAGATGAACATCACAGATCTTTTACAGGAAGTGATTGAGAAGACAGGATATATAGAAAGCCTTGAAAATGAAGATAAAGAAGAGGCGAAAACAAGAAAAGAGAATATAGACGAGCTGATCAGTAAAGCGGCAACTTATGAGGAAAGTTGTCAGGATAAAGATGAAAAGGCAACATTGAGCGGATTCCTTGAAGAAGTTGCTTTGGTTGCGGATATTGACAGTCTAGATGAAGACCAGGAATATGTTGTTCTGATGACTTTACATAGCGCAAAGGGACTTGAATTTCCACGTGTTTATCTTGCAGGGATGGAAGATGGGCTTTTTCCGGGATATATGAGTATTAATGCAGGAGACAGAGAAGAACTGGAAGAAGAGCGGAGACTTTGTTATGTTGGAATCACAAGGGCAGAGCAGGAACTGACTTTGACAAGTGCGCGCAGAAGAATGGTGCACGGTGAGACACAGTACAATCCGATGTCAAGATTTGTGAAAGAGATCCCGAGGGAACTGCTTGATACAGGAAACAAGAAGTTTACCCAGGAGACGGAGATGCCGGCACAGCAGAATACATATGCACGTGCCAGAGAAGCATTTCGGGCACAGGCATTCGCAGGAGCACTTGGCGGAATGACACCTGCAAAGAATCAGGGGGTGGGTAAGCCGCTTACAGGAAGTCAGGCACTGGCATCCCTGCAGAAGGGAAGTCAGCTGGCAGCAGGTGGGAATGGTCCACTTGGTTATGAGGTCGGAGACCGAGTACGTCATGTGAAGTTTGGGGAAGGAACAGTAACGGATATCAAAGAAGGCGGACGAGATCACGAGGTTACGATTGAATTTGACAGTGTCGGAACACGCAAGATGTTTGCAAAATTTGCCAGGCTTGTAAAGGTATGAGAAAGTTATAAAAAAATGATAAATCAGTAGTAATATGAATCGTCAGGTGTTATAATAAACACAGATTATCTGTCACCGCAAAAGGTGAAGAAAGGACGTGTTAATATGAACAAGAGAATAGAAGACATCATTGCAGAAACAAGATTGAACGAGATTCTTCATAAGAATGAGGCTGAGAAGCAGAAGAACACAGTAATCTGGACACTGGCTATCATCGGAGCAGTAGCAGCAGTAGCTGCAATCGCTTATGCAGTATATCGTTTCGTATCACCGGATTATCTTGATGATTTTGAAGATGATTTTGATGACGATTTTGATGATTACTTCAGCGAGGATGATCAGGTATAATTCTTGAGTGAATTGCAAAAGTGCAGACAGGGTGAGCGAAGAAACCATCCTGTCTGTTTTTCTGTTAAAATAGATTAGAATTGATAGGAGATTAGGATGAAAAAAGGTCAGATCTACGAGGGGATTATTGAACGTGTAGATTTCCCAAACAAGGGGATTGTATTTGTTCCGGAGGAAGAACAGTATGTTACTGTGAAAAATGGGATTCCGGGACAGAAGATCCGTTTTATGATAAATAAATTTAAAAGAGGAAATGCAGAAGGAAGACTTCTTGAAGTGTTGGAGAAATCTCCATTAGAGACAAGAGAGCCGGTCTGTAGTATCTTTCCTGCCTGTGGTGGCTGTATGTATCAGACGATGCCATACGAAGAACAGGTGAAGATGAAAGAAGGGCAGATCCGCAGGATTATGGATCCGGTAGTAAAGGGCGAGTATCTTTTTGAGGGTGTGAAGCACAGCCCGAAGGAATTTCATTACCGTAACAAGATGGAATTCTCTTTCGGAGACGAATTCAAAGACGGTCCGTTATCTCTCGGTCTTCATAAAAAAGGAAGTACTTATGATGTACTGACAGCAGGAGACTGTCAGCTTGTCCATGAAGATATGGATAAGATTCTTCTTTGTATGCTTAATTATTTCAAAGAAAGAAATGTAAGTTATTATAAGAAAATGCAGCATGTCGGTTATCTCCGCCATCTTCTTTTAAGACGAGGCGATACAACAGGCGAGATTCTTGTGAATCTTGTAACGACAACGCAGGAAGAATATGACTTAACTCCATTAGTAGAAGAACTTCTGGCATTAGAATTAGAAGGAAAGATTGTTGGAATCCTTCATATATTGAATGACTCCCTGTCTGATGTCGTGAAGAGTGATGAGACAAGAATTCTTTATGGACAGGACTTCTTTTATGAGAAGCTTTTCGGATTGGAATTCAAGATTACACCATTTTCCTTCTTCCAGCCAAACTCAAAAGGTGCAGAAGTGCTGTACGAGACTGTAAGAGAATACATTGGAGATATTGATAATCAGGTTGTATTCGATCTGTTCAGCGGAACAGGAACAATCGGTCAGGTGCTTGCTCCGGTTGCGAAGAAAGTGATCGGTGTCGAGATTATTGAAGAAGCAGTCGAGGCAGCAAAAGAAAATGCTGTCCGAAACGGACTTTCAAACTGCAGATTTATTGCCGGAGATGTGTTTAAGGTACTTGATGAGATTGAAGAGAAGCCGGATGTGATCGTACTGGATCCGCCGAGAGACGGAATTCACCCGAAGGCACTCCCGAAGATCTTGAATTATGGGGTGGATAAGATTGTATATATTTCCTGTAAGATGACAAGCCTGGCACGTGATCTGGAGATGATGCAGCTGGCGGGATATCGTGTGGAGAAGATGACGGCGGTGGATCAATTCTGCGAGACGGTTCATGTGGAGACTATTGTGTTGCTACAAAGGAAAAACTCGTAGAAATCCTTAATTTTAGGCACTTTGCAAGGCATTTCGTGTTTACATCCGAGGGTGAAAAAATGCGAAATAAGAGCCTGAAAAACTACTTTGACGTTTCTGTGGTAGTTGATATCG
>OGPT01002895.1_pt1 | contig 13140 bp, 11 predicted proteins | sample 1552951 | NCBI WGS metagenome assembly OGPT01 (sample SAMEA2580224, study PRJEB22360) | human gut metagenome | biome: human gut; feature: human-associated habitat; material: faeces | place: Denmark | collected 2008/2010
CAAATTCTGAAAATACAGGTGGGGCGAGGGTAGAAATATTTTTCCTGAGTAGTCAGGAAACAAGCTAAATAGACCGCAAACTTTTTTGGAGAACCTTCAGGAATGCAAAACCTGAAGTCTCGTAAGAAGCAATTGAGAAATAGACGGATTTATACTACAATCTAATTTGAAAAGTTATACCCAAGGGTAAGCAAAAACGAATGAAGGCGAAATGGGGTTTGTTTATGACCGAACAGAAAAAGAATACTATCATAACAAGCGGCATCGCTGTGCTTGCCGTGATACTGGCATATTGCTTCCGAATTGTGGGCAGGGGCAGCTTCTACCCGATGCTGTTTTCCTATCTGCGCAGCTTTATCTATATCGGTCTGTTCGCTGCCTGGGGGCTCTCCGTCCGTCAGCGGATCGTGCAAAAGCAGGTGTGCAGGTTTATGACGGTCACCGCAGTACTGCTCATCATATGGATGGGAGTCCGTTCGGCAAAGTATTTTATATTCTGGCAGCCGGATGCCGTCCGTTACCTGTGGTATCTGTTCTATCTGCCCATGCTGTTTGTGCCTATGCTGGCGCTGCTGATTGCCATGTCATTGGGAAAGCCGGACGAATACAAATTCCCCAAGGGAATGTCGGTTCTGTGGATCATCTCCGGCGTATTGCTTCTGCTCGTGCTCACAAATGACCTGCACCAATTCGTATTTACCTTCCCGAAGGACGCCGCTGTGTGGACAGACAAAAACAACGGTTACTCGATAGGCTACTTCATTAGTGTGGGCTGGCAGGTGCTGTGTGCCTTTGCCGCACTCGTAATTATGTTCTTCAAATGCCGCGTGCAAAAAGGGCGGCTCCACTTTCTGCCCATTGTTCCTATGCTGCTGGCGATTGTTTACAGCGCACTTTACTATGCGGGTGCGGATTGGCTGCTCCACTTGTTTGGCGATATTGCCGCATTCCAAAGTGTGATGTATATTCTGACCTTTGAGTTTTGCATCGCCTGTGGATATATACATTCAAACAGCCGTTATGTGGACTTGTTTGCCTCCTCTGTCGGCACATCGGCAGAAATCACCGACAAGGACTTTACCGTTCGGTATGCAGCTGTAAACGCTGCGCCTATCTCAAAGGAAACGATGAAAAAAGCCGAGCAAAGCCCGGTCATGATGGGCGGCTTGACCGTTCACACCATGCCCATTGACGGCGGCTATGCTGTGTGGACAGAGGATGTGTCGGCTCTGCGCGATATCAAGGAGGACTCCGAGCTTCTTGCAGACGAGCTTGCCGACAAAAACGAAATACTCCGCTATGAATACAAGCGTGAAGCCAAGCGCCGCAAGGTGGAGGAACAAAACCGTCTGTATGATCTCCTGCGTTCCGCTACACAGACGCAGATCGACCGCATTGCGGAGCTCACTAAGGAATACCGCCGAATCTCAAGCACCGATCCCGACAGCGCCAAAACGCTCCTTGCCGAGATTGCCGTGCTGTGCAGCTATATTAAACGCCGCAAGCATCTGACGCTCCTTACCGACCGAGATATTAAAATAGCGGCAACGGAACTCCACCGTGCCTTCAATGAGTCCCTCCAAACGCTGAAGCTGTTGGGCGTCCGCAGCTCGCTCTATGTGGACGAGTCTCTTTCCATGCTCTCCGGCAAAACGGCGACCGCTGTATTTGATTTTTATGAATCGGTTATTGAAGCCGATATTTTGAATTTAACAGGCATACAGGTAAGCCTCATAAAGGCAGACGGCTTGCGCTTGTCACTGAATGTGTGCTGCAAGGCCGACCTTTCCGCTTTGGTAAGCGGAGACAGTATCCGCTGTGAAAAAGAGGATGACGAGGAATACCAGCGCCTTGTATTTGAAGCGAAAGAAGGTGACAGGAAATGAGTGCATTTTCTTCCATTTCTGAATTTTGGCAGACTATGCTGCCGTTTATCATGCTTGTGGAGATCGTCCTTGAAATCGGGCTGTTTATGTATCAGCTTCTTCGCAGCAATAAGCCGGTGCGCAGCCTGCTGAGTCTGGCGGTTATGGCGGTGATGATCCCCCTGCTGTTCTCCGTTTCCCAGGCAGATCCCGATAATATCGGGGACGCATTTCTGCTGGATGCACCGTGGCTGATATTTGCCGCTGCCATTTTCCTTGCGGCAGTTCACTTTGCCATTGCTCTGCCGCGGGAATACCGCCGTAAAAAGAACGAGCTCTCGCCGTTCTCCATTAAGGAAGCAACCGATAAGCTGCCTATGGGCATCTGCTTTGCCGACCCCAACGGCAGGATCATCCTGTGCAACAACCGTATGCGCAGGCTCTCATTTGCCCTTTGCGGCCACGAGCTGCAAATCAAAAGCGATCTGGAAAAAGCCCTGAGCGTGCCGGACAGATCCGTAACCGTCAAGGATGATTGCTACATCCTGCCCGACAAGACCGTCTGGCAGTTTCGCACACAAAATATCACCGTGGACAGCGATGACCGCTGGCAGCAGATAACGGCGCACAATGTAACCGAGCTGTATAACGGCTGCCAAAAGCAAGAGGAAATAAATGAAGAACTGGCAGAAGTCAATCGAAAGCTCAGGAATATGTACGCTCGCATGGAGGACGATGTCAAGGAGAAGGAAAGCCTTGACCTAAAGGTCTATATTCACGATACCATCGGGCGAAGCCTCCTGACCATCCGTGACATCATAGACAGCGGAGAGGATACCGAGCGAAAGCTTGAGGCGCTGCAAAATGCCATCGGTATGCTGGCAAGCAACCGTGTCACCTCTGTCAGCACAATGGACGAGGTAAAAAGAACCGCACGGCAGCTTGGCGTGGCTGTAAAAATCGACGGCTACCTGCCCCGTGATACCGCAGCCGAGGAGCTGACCGTTGCTGCCGCCAAGGAGTGCGTGACCAACTGCATCAAGCACGCAGACGGGAATGAGGTATATATCCGCATTGCCCAGCGCGGCGAATGCTATGATGTTACCATAACCAACAACGGCAAAATACCCACAGAGCCGATAAAGGAAGGCAGCGGCCTGTCAACGCTTCGCCGCAGTATTGAAAGCTCCGGCGGTGAAATGCATATTTCGCACAATCCACGATTTGCTCTTCTGATTACGATTCCCGCAAAGGAGATCAGCCTATGATAAACACCATACTTGTAGAAGATGATCTATACATCCAAAAGCACTTTGTCGATCGTCTTGCTGCAGACGGCGGGTTTCATCTTGTCGGCGTTTTCCGTGACGCCTTTGAAGCGGAAAAGCATTGCAACGCCACCGTAAAGCTCGTCCTTATGGATGTGCAGACGCAGCGCAAGCACTCCGGTCTTGCCGCCGCAGAGCGCATCAAAAAGGCTTTTCCGCAAATCAAAATCGTTGTGGCTACCTCGCTTGTCGATCCGCAGGTGTTGGAGCGAGCCAAAATGGGCGCCGCCGACAGCCTGTGGTATAAGGACCACGGCACGGAGGAATTGATGAGCGTGGTAAAGCGCACCCTGGCAGGGGAAAAGGTCTTCCCCGATATCGCACCGGCCATTGAAATGGAGGGTACGATGTCCGATGCCTTCTCGCCCCGGCAGTTAGACATCCTGCGCCTTTATATAAAGGGCTTTACCTATCAGGAAATCGCCGATAAGCTGGGCATTTCCAAAAACGGCGTTCGCTGGAACCTGGACGATATGGTGGAAAAGGGCGGCTTTGAAAGCAGAGAAGCGCTGGTTGCAACCGCCATTGAAAACAAGCTCATGGTGATCACCTTAAAAGACGAATAAGCAAAACTGAACCCCTTGGCTGTATGGTCAAGGGGCTTTTTCGCACCCAAAAGGCAAAAATTTTTTGAAAAAATCGAAATTTTCCTTCTGTTACTGGCACAAGTGCCAGTGACAAGCGCCAAAAAATCCGTACAATAGATACTGTAAGATAAGGGTTGCGCTTTTAGAAGGTGGTGATGAATGAATGATGAAAAAAATCGTTCTGGACATTCAGAGCGATATCCATGCGCACACCATGGAGCGAATGCTGATGCAAAAATTGGATGATTGCCAGGTTGTAATCTCCGAGTCGCCGGACGCAACCGCCGAGTGGTGCAAAACGCATCGACCGGATGTGCTTTTAATGGAGGTCAAGGCGTATTCGCCATGGATGTTCAAAGAACGAATGGCAATCCGTGACAAGGTAAAACGGAACACGGAAAACTGCCGTGTCATTCTCTTTGTGGATGACGACACAGACGGTGAGTTGACCGAAAAGGTACGGCAGGCAAAGCGCGAGGGTCTGATAGACGCTTTTCTCTTCGGTTCGGTATCCGAAAACTACTTTGCTTCGGTAATCGACAGCGTTTAAATCAGGCAACACAAAATGCATAGACAAATTTTCAAAATGATATTGAAGGAGGAGATGATAATATGACAAAAACAAACACACGAAGTCGCATCGTCAGCATCCTGCTGGTGCTTGTGATGCTACTGACAATGGTACCCATCACCGCCGTGCAAAAAAAGACGGTCTGATTGATAATTTTATCTTTGGCTCTGTTTCTTCCACCTATCTTTCGGCGGTCATCGATGCTTTGTAAGGAGGACGGGAGTGATGGAATGATATGATTGCATTTGACGCTTCTTCGTTCTCCGAACGGATGGGCAATGGCAGAATCTCTCTTTGCCGTGTGGGAGAGCAGGTAAAACAAACCGCACGGTCAAATCACCCGGCAAAATGTCGGAAAGAAAAAAGGAGGAATTACTTATGAAAGGAGGAAGATTTGATGAGCAAATCTAAAAATGTAGTTAAAAAATTAACTACGATATTATTTACGATATTATTTACATTAGTATCAGTTTTCGCCATTGGACCAACTAATGTAAAAGCAGAAACAACTGATATTATCGAAATTAATTTGACAGGTAATTATCAGTATGGAAATGTTCCAGCAGGAATATTACCTGCATTTAATCCTGGAACTACTACTGATAGTATTACTATTGATAAAACAAATAGTGACTGGATGTATAAAATGGAATCTGGAGGATGGAGCGGATTTGGTTTAGAAACACCAGTTGCGTATAATGATGGTAAAACAGATTATGGATATAGTTTTGCAGTAGATACTAAGGCAGGATATCAGCTTGCTTCAGATTTAAAAGTTATCTATAATGGTGTAGATGTTACCTCAACCGTAGAAGTAAGAAGGTGGTCTTGGGGTGGTTATGTAACTGTTGATTTAGGAAAAGCAATAGGAGAAAACCCTACTACTCATACTGTAACATTCAATTCAAATGGTGGAACAGAAATTGCACCAAAAGAAGTTGTAAGTGGAGTGAAAATTAAAGCACCATCAACACCAACAAAAGATAAATATCTTTTTAGAGGTTGGTATGAAGATTCAACATTCAGTAAGAAATTTGATTTCAACACACCAATTACATCTGATATGACTCTTTATGCAAAATGGGAAGCTGCAAATTCTATCAACGAGATTAGACTTGCTGGAGATTTTCAATATGGAACTGTTCCAGTAGGAACACTACCATCATTTAATCCTAGAACTACTACTGATAGTATTACTATTGATAAAACAAATAGTGGCTGGATGAAAAGAACAAGTACAACTTCTTTGTGGGGTGGATTTGCTGGTAATACACCAGTTGCATATAATGATGGCAAAACATATTATGGATATAGTTTTGCAGTAAATACTAATGATGGATATCAACTTGCTTCAGATTTAAAAGTTATCTATAATGGTGACGATGTTACCACAACTGCTAATGTATCAAGGTGGGCTTGGGGTGCTTATGTTACTGTTGATTTAGGAAAAGCAATTGGAACACCAGTTGTTTATACTATAACATTTAATTCAAATGATGGAACATCAGTTGCACCACAAAATGTAAATGCTGGAGAGAAATTAACAGAACCAACACCAGCTCCAACAAGAGAAGGATTTACTTTTGATGGATGGTATGAAGATTCAACATTCAGTACGAAATTTAATTTCGACACACCGATTACTGATAATATGACTCTTTATGCAAAATGGACAGAAAATAAATATACACTAACATTTGATGCTAATGGTGGAAGTGGAACAATGACTCCTGTTACTGATTTAACTGGAGAATACACATTACCAGCAAATGAGTTTACAGCACCAAGTGGAAAACAATTCAAAGGATGGTCATTAACTACTGATGGAGCAATCGTTACTAAAGTAGATATGACTGAAAATAGAACTGTATATGCAATTTGGGAGAGCATCCCTGTTGTAACATATACCGTATCCTTTGCGGCTAACGGCGGTATAGGCACAATGGCAGATGTGACCGGTATTTCCGGCGAATACACGCTTCCTGCAAACGGCTTCACTGCTCCTGCCGGTAAGCAGTTCAAGGCTTGGAGCGTTGGCGGTGTTGAAAAGGCGGTTGGCGATAAGATTACCGTTACTGCTAACACTACCGTAACCGCAGTTTGGGAGCCGATCCCGGTCACGACCTATAACCTCACAACACAGGTAAACGGTGGTCACGGAACAATTTCTGCTGGCGAAAACGGAATTACTGAAGGAACATCTAAGATTATCACATTCACTCCTGATTCAGGTTATGAAATCGATAAGGTTATGGTAAACGGCACCGAAACTACTGTAACAGGAAATACTCTTACCGTTACAATGGACGGAAACAAAATTGTTGTTGTAACCTACAAGGCGATTGAATACACTATCACCGTTACGGACGGCAAAGCTACAATTGGCGCAGGAAGCGAAATCAGCAAAGCGGCAGAAGGTACAGCTGTTACCCTGACTGCAAATGCGGCTCCGTCCGGCAAGGTATTTGATAAGTGGGAAGTTGTAAGCGGCGGCATTACCCTTGCAGATGTGAACAGTGCAACCACAACATTTACAATGCCTGCGGAAGCAGTAAGCGTGAAAGCGACCTATAAGAACGCTCCACATACGCACACCTACAATCAGGAAACTGTAAAACCGGAAGCACTTAAAACCCCTGCTGACTGCACAAACAACGCAGTATATTTCAAGAGCTGCTCCTGCGGTGCAATCAGCACAACAGATACCTTCGTAGCGATGAATACTGCTCTCGGTCATGCATATGGTTCTGATTGGAAATACGATTCTACAAACCACTGGCACGAATGTTCTCGTTGCCACGACAAAAAGGACGAAGCGGCTCACAGCGCCAGCGAGTGGATCATTGACACGGCAGCTACCGAAACCGCAGAAGGCGCTAAGCATAAGGAATGCACCGTCTGCAAGAAGGTTCTTGAAACCGCAACGATCCCCGCAACAGGCAGCAGCGATACCCCCAGCTATGGCGTATACGTTGGAATGACATATACGGCAGGAAATTTCATATACCAGATTACATCAATTGATACTGCAACAGTAGGACAATCAAAGGTTATTGGTGTAGTAGCTGCTAAGAAGAATAAAATAACAAAGGTTACAATTCCGGACAGAGCAGATTGTAAGGGATATAGATTAAATGTAACAACAATTGGTAACAATGCGTTTGCCGGCTGCAAGGCCCTTAAGAAGCTTACAATAGGTAACAAGGTAACTGTTATCGGAAAAAATGCATTTAAGAACTGCTCAAAACTTGAAACAGTAGTAATTGGAAAAGCAGTTAAGACAATAAGTTCTAAGGCATTTATAGGAGATAACAAGATTAAGAAGATTACATTCAAAGGTAAAAAACTTAAGACTGTAAATAAGAATGCATTTAGCAAGAAAGCAAAGAAAAATATTAAGTCTAAGAAGACTAAACTTAAAGGAAATAAGAAAGCCATTAAGTTGTTTAAGAAGAAACTTAAAATTAAATAATTAAAAAGTAATTAAAGAGGCTAGCTTTTCAAGAGTTGGACATGTCATGTATGTCTTGTATTCTGCGAAAAGGTAGCCTCTAATAAGTTTATTAAGAGGGAGACCAGCTATGAAAAGAAAAAGCTGTGATACTCTGTAAACAAAGGGGAAGGTAAGCTATGGTAGTTGGGTTTAACTTTGTTGTATGCATACTTGCACTAATCATGCTTGGAAGTTTTCTTTTTCGAAGCAAAAAGGTAGATTCATTGTTTATTATGTTTAGCATCATGGTGGGAGTGAACTGCTTTGGAAGATATATGTTGTCGGTGTCTGAAAACTTGGATGTTGCCTTGTGGGCAAATAAATTTCTTTACGTAGGGGGATGCTTTGCACCGCTTCTTACTGTGTTTGTTCTTGCACGTTTGTGTGGAAATGAAATCCCGAAGCCAATCAAGGCATTTTTGATTGGATATGCTACGCTTATTATAGGTCTTGTTTTTACCATTGGGAAAACAGATATCTACTATAAAACTGTGGAGCTGGGACACACGAATGGATATAGTTACCTGATAAAATCTTATGGACCACTTCATATATTGTACCCGATTATGTTGCTTTTATATGCAGTTGTTATGGTGATATATCTGGTATATGCAATTAAGAAAAGAACACAGCTTTCTTTCCGACTAGTGCTTACATTGTGTGTATGTTGTTTTGCAATTATTTTTATGTATATTTTTGAACGGATTATTGGCTCTAACATCAGCTTTCTGTCTGTGGGATATTTGTTTGGAATTGCACTTCTTATCAATTATTTTGAGCGGGTTAACATTTACGATATGTCTACCAACATTATTAGCGCAGTGGAGAAGATGAATGAGTACGGATATGTGGTGTTTGATGACAAATGCAGATATATCAGTGCGAATGATTATTTGAAGAAGTTATATCCTGAGATTAATCATTTGAAAGTGGATTGTGAAGTGCCTGAAGAGGATAATGCATTTTACAACGAAGTTATTCAGTTTTTGTATCAGTGTTATAAAGAGGGAAGCGGAAAGAAAACCATTACGGTTCAGGGGCGCTATTATGAGATGGAGCTTCGTATGATCGGTTATGGAAAGAAGCCTTGCGTAGGCTATCTGATTGAGTTTATTGACCGAACAATGGAGATGCAGTACAGTGTGAGTCTTGAGCGTGAGGTTGAGCGTCAGACAGAGCATATTGTCCACATTAAAGACATGATGGTGCTTGGTATGGCGGACATGGTGGAAAGCCGTGACACCTATACTGGTGGACATATTAAGCGAACCAGTGCAGTTGTGAAGACTTTTTCAGAGAAGCTGGAACAATATTGTGGTGAGTTTGGCTTTGATAAGGCATTTTTGAAATGTGTTGCAAAGGCAGCTCCTATGCATGATTTGGGAAAGATTGCAATCGACGATAAGATTCTTCGCAAACCAGGGAAATATACGGATGAAGAATTTGCTATCATGAAGACTCATGCTGCACAGGGTGCCAAAACTGTTGAGAACATTCTTCGGGGTGTGGAGGACGATGATTTTGTGAAAATCGCAGAAAATGTCGCCCATTACCATCATGAAAAATGGAATGGATATGGCTATCCTGGTGGTCTTAAAGGGGAAGCGATTCCGATTGAGGCCCGAATTATGGCACTAGCGGATGTGTTTGATGCTCTCGTAACCAAGCGCTGTTATAAAGAGGCTTTCACCTATGATAAAGCATTTAAAATCATTGAGGAGTCTTTGGGACAGCATTTTGATCCGAAACTTGGAAAGATATTTATGTCGTGCAGACCAGAATTGGAGGACTTATATAACATCTTTTTGGAAAAATAATATTATTCAATTAAAAGAGGTCTCGCCTCGATAACTTTAAATTTGCTGGGATGACGTGAAAATGGATAATATGTTTGTTTATGCTTAAGAAGCTTCTGGATAAATTTCAGAGGCTTTTTTATATAGAAGAAACTATGATGAATGGGGGTTGAATCAACCCAGGCTGTGTATAAGTGGGAAGCCGGAAAATGTTATCCCCAGGCCGATAATCTGGTAGCCTTAGCAATTTTGTATCATGTAAGCCCAATGGAGCTTTTGGTGGAAGAGGACCTTGTGTCCTCTTCTACTTGTTTAGGATATTCTATAGCTGCGTAAACCGTCTGAACCACCGGTTGCTCGGCAACAGGTATTTTGGAAGATATGATGCTTTTATGGCAAGGAGAAAAGACAGCCCACAAAAAGCAGCAGTATATAGATTTTTCCAATAAAGTATGCTACATTATAATTATTTATGGATAAATTTTATATCTAATTTTCGATTATCCGCATAAACACTATACTTTCAAGTATTTTGAAGTATAGAAAAAACTCATTTTACCACGAATTTACCACGATTGAATGAGCCTTGATATGACCTATAAAATAACACCCAAAAGACATCATTACACCTAAATGGTGTCTTTTTAAAAAGCAGTCAATCCTAAAACTAACTGCTTTGTGTATATGGATATGAAATTGTAAACTAGAAGCTGTTTATTTTTTCTTTTTAGGTTTTGGCGTTGGTAGTTCATCATACATCACATCAAATAACCCCGTCAGAAAATCTTTATTATCAACTTCTTCCACCAATAACATTTCTTTGGCATTTTCGTATGGAATTTCATAAGTAACTGTCGGCATATAAGAAATTGCAGACTTTGTTGGTTTTACAAGTAACCTATCATCATATATACCGCCAACGATTTTTCCACGATAATAGATAATAAATTCTCCCATCATTGCACGATATGTTATTTCTTGTAATTCTGATAATTGTTCTAAAACAAATTGTAAATAATCTTTACTTGAAGCCATTTCCAACCCTCCAATCTTGAATTTTATTATTCCAATGCTTTCTTTAAGTCCAGAACAAATTGCTTTTGTTGTTTTTTCAAATAGGTTTTTACAAAAGGTTTCATAAACCACTTTTTAGGTATCACATTTTCTGTAAAGTCTATTTGTGTTTCATTCCATTTGTCTATAAAAACACCAATCCAATGACCTTTCATGTTGCTATTCTCCATATCAAATTCCCAGCATTTATACGGTTCTGCAACGGTAACGGTAAATGTAGTAGCATATCCATTTTTTGTGTATTCAATAAATTGTTTGTCATTTATTATTTCTGTTTTGCTCAAATCACTTCGCCATGAGTTATATTTATCAACAGCTAAAACAATGTTCCAAACTTTTTGAATATCATTACTAATAATTGTATTTATATTTGAAATTGCCACTTTTTCATTTCCCCTTTTCAAACTGAAATTTGTAAAACTTATTAAAGTTTTATTTCATAGCCATACTCATGTAATACAAAACCATCATCAAATACTTCATCGTAAACACCATCAACCTTTACAAACCCGTTTTTAATATACAGTTGAATTGCCGGTATATTTCTATCTACCACAAAAAGTCTAAGATATTTAGCATCAAGTGTTTTGGCGATTTCTTTTGCCTTATCAAGCATTAGACTACCTATACCTTTTTTTGAATATTTAATATTTACACCTAATCGATCAATATATATAGCTTCCGCGTGATTATCATTCCATTTAACCGCATCTTCTCCTGAGTTTGTATTGGACAAAACAAATGCCGATGCTATTTCGCCATTGTTAAGCAAAACATATAGTTGATTATTTTTTATATCTTCCTCAAAAAATTCACAAGGATAAACATCGTCCCAAATTTGAATATCCTGTTCATTCATGTTTTGAATAATTCGTTTATACATATCTTTTAACTGTGGCAAGTCTCGCATAATAGCTTGTCTAAAATCCATCTTATCACCTCGTTCAATTTCAATTTGTCGCTTTCTTCATATCCACATTATATCATTTTCATATCTGCACCACAATAAAATTTTATGCACCGATAATCTTATTGAACAGCTCTAACAAACACCATTTCATCACTCCAATCTGAAATTTAGGTATGAAAAAAGCAGTCAATCCTAAGACTAACTGCTTTGTGTATAGAGATATGAAATTGTGAAATAGAATTTGCCTATTTCAAATCAAAAAGAGAATTTTCATAGTCCTTTACATAGTATCGTATATTTTTACGCCCCTTTTGAATAATGGTATGTCCCTCTGCTTCTAATTTTTCTTTCTGTGCTTCAATACCATTTGGATATTTAGCATTTAATTCTCCGTTTGCTTTTAATGTTCTCCAATAGGGTGTTTCATCTTCGGAACGCTGATAACTCGCCCACGCTACAATAGAAACAAATATACCCGCTGTAATCGGCTCTGTAAAATCTGCACCACTCAATTTTGCAAAGTGTTCTCGTATTTTTCCAACCGTAATCACTTTACCATACGGAACTTTTTTCATTACTTTGTCATAGTCAATCGGGGGAGCAAAATACATTTTGTTTCCACCATATTTCTCAATACTTTTCTGGTCTATGATAATTTGAAATTTTGGCATAATCTCCCCCTCCTTATCGTTATTATAGCATGTAACTGCTCTATTTCAACTATTTTTTCTCTTATTGCCCATACATCTAAGTTCTATCTTCTTCAAAAAGTTGTCTGTTCTTATGCAACAATGTAAAAATATTTAATCGCCACTTGCGCTACTTGCGTTTTTTGTTTTGGCCTCCACATGATGCGTCAATATGGTTTTAACTGAACAGGTCGAAATTACCATTTTGATGCAAAAAGATCGTTTTGATAAGCATATATGAGGTACTATACCCAGTACTATCGACTTACAAGGAGGTTTACTTATGCCCACCGCGTACCCAGCAGATTTCAAGCAAAAAGTCATCAAGCGCTATCAAAACGGAGAAACCATCAAATCTCTCAGCCACGAACTGCACATTGCCCAGGGGACACTTTACCGCTGGCGGAAGGAGTACTGTTCCATCCAAGGAATAAACCGTACCTACACACCAAAGGAGTTCGACGCCATTTCAAGACGGTTAACGAAGCTGGAACATGAAATGGAAATCATCCGCCTTTCACAGTATATAACGAGTGTTCCCTTGCAAAAAAGGCTTTCCATATTGGAAAGTCTCTACCACCAATCGGATAATGCATATAGCGTTTATGAGCTATGTGAAGCACTGGATGTCGCTCGCGGTACATTTTACAACCACATCTTTCGCCGTGCAGACCGCAGCCAGCGTGACCAAGAACAGGCGCAACTCATACGTCTGGTACAACAGGCCTTCGACGACAGCGGCCAGCGGTATGGTGCCGAAAAGATTCGCATTACATTGGCCGAAGGCGGTATCAGAGTCAGCACCAAGCGCATTGCCGCGATCATGC
>OGPT01002901.1_pt1 | contig 13118 bp, 12 predicted proteins | sample 1552951 | NCBI WGS metagenome assembly OGPT01 (sample SAMEA2580224, study PRJEB22360) | human gut metagenome | biome: human gut; feature: human-associated habitat; material: faeces | place: Denmark | collected 2008/2010
CCAGATTTTTCGTCAGACAATACAAATTGAGGAGGCAAGAGCGATTTCTCTGCCGACGAAATTTGTGAAGTATGGTAAAATAAATACAAGCAAATACGTAATAAAGGCGTTAGCTGTGCACCCGGCGGTGTTGCCTTAAGGAAAAAAAGCGATTGCCTTATTCCCTTTATCGATATATCGCGCTATTGACAAGCAGTTTGATTTATGGTATTCTATTAATAATAATCAATATAATAATCCGTGATAACGGCTTCGGGCTTGCCCGGGAAAGGAAAGGTGTCTGTCATGGCTGTTGAAGACGCTATAATGGTTCATAAAAACGAAATTGTTTTCTGTGATAAGAAAACCGACAAGAACCGTTTCAAGCATTATCGGCTCACTCCGGCCAATCTGACCAAAATTGTTTTTGATTATGCTTATCACAAAACATTTTTCGGTCTTAAAAAGGAGCTTGAAGAGAGGATTGTTTTCTATGTAAACGATCCTGATATTCCTTCAGAACTTATTGTATGCGAGCATGAGGAGGAGAATTTCCGCCGTTTCCGCGGAGGGCTTCGCTCCTTTGTCGATGACAATAAAGTCGAGCTTGAGATAAAGAGCGCTGAAGAGGCTGCTAAGTAAGAACGCATGGGGGTGTCGCAGCAGACATCCCCGTTTTGCCGTTTCCGGGAAAAAGGTGGCTGTCAGTTGTTAAGGTAAGAACACCGGGCAAACGGCTAACACCTATGTTACGCATTTGCTTGCCTCTATTCCGTCAGACAATACAAATTTCGTCGGCAGAGGGGCACTCTTGCTTCTCAATTTGTATCTTTCGACAAAAATCCGGCAGAGAAGCCGCACATTATTGTGCAGTATTGCCATAATATCATTTTTACCGGCTAAAAAAATCCTTTTTTACATGAAACAAAGCTGCATTTATGCTGAGGAAAATATGACATACCAGGAATATAAAACCGAATACGACATCAGCCTTGATCCCGATCAGGATAAAGCCTGCGAAAAGACAGGGGGACATATTCTCCTTCTTGCGGTTCCGGGGAGCGGTAAAACTACCGTTATGACGGCAAAGCTCGGCTATCTTGTCAAGGGACTCGGCGTCCCGCCGGAATCTATTCTTGCGGTGACATACAGTGTTGCCGGAGCAAGAGAAATGCAGCGACGGTATGAGAATATTTTCGGCTCGCGCGAAATAGAAATAAGAACGATAAACGGTTTTTGCGCCAAAATTATTGGTACTTACGAGCGTATTTACGGCAGGCATGCGTTTAGCCTTTTGGAATCGGAAGGGGAAACATCCCGAATCCTTCGCGTAATTATGAAAGATTGCGGAGGATATCCCTCCGAGAATGAAGTGAAAGATGTGAAAACGGCAATCACCTATTGCCGCAATATGTTGCTGACCGAGAAGGAAATAGCCGAAAAAATTTCCATTGAAGGACGCGATTTTCCCGAAATTTTTCGCCGTTACCGTGAATTTAAAGTTGAAAATAAGTTGATGGATTACGATGATCAGCTTTGCTACGGATACCATATCATGTGCCGTTTTCCAGAAGTAAATCGGGCTTATTCGGGACGTTTTCGCTATATATGCGTGGATGAGGCGCAGGACACCTCAAAAATACAGCATATGATCATTCGCAAGGCGGCGGAAAACTGCGGTAACCTCTTCATGGTAGGAGATGAGGATCAGAGTATATACGGTTTCAGAGCTGCTTACCCGGAAGGCTTGCTGGAGTTTGAAAAAATTTATCCCGATGCTTTCATCTGCTTTATAGAGAAAAATTATCGGAGTACCCAAACTATCGTTTCCGCTGCCGACCGTTTTATTTCTTTAAACGCGGAAAGACGCGATAAGCACATGAACACCGATAATGCAGTGGGAGATAATATAAAACGTACCGAGCTTACCGACCTGAGAGAGCTTCCCACGTATATAAAAAAGCGCGCGCTTAACTGTGCAGGAGAAAAAAAGGAAACCACTGCGGTTCTCTGCCGTCTCAATGACTCGCTTATTCCAATAATTGATGTCCTTTGTGATGCTGGGATCCCTTTTTCCGTGAGAGCGGTAGACGGATTGTTTTTCACGCATTTCATCGTCACTGATATGATCGCCATGATCAGGTTTGCTGCAAATCCCTTTGACGCCGGACTTTTTGAAAATCTGTACTATAAATTTTCAGCCGGGATAAGCAGAACCGACTGCGAATATGCGCTGACTCACAACGTCGGGAAGGAAATGCTTTCTTATCCCGAATATTTTTCGGTATGTCCGGTTTTCCCTGAAAAAGTGAGAAAGCGGATGCGAAAGGTTTCCGATGCTCTTTTCAGAATTAATGCCGCCGACAGTTACGGCGCACTAAAGCTGATCATATCGGCGTCGGGATACGGTTTCTATCTTTCTCACCGTACAAGAGATCTTTCAAAGGTTAATACATTACTTGCAATCGCCGAACGGTTTCGCTCGAAAAAAGATTTTTTCGAGCGGCTTGATTTTCTCTCAGATCAGGTAAAACAGGGACATAAATCGGACGACGGAATGATTCTTTCAACGATTCACTCGGCAAAAGGCATGGAGTTTGACAATGTGATTCTCTGCGACGCTAAAAACGGCGTCTTGCCGTCAGTGACGGAACCTGCCGACGGAAAAAAATACACCAAGGAAGAAGAGAGGCTTCGGGAAGAAGACCGGCGTCTTTTTTACGTTGCCGTCACAAGAGCAAAAAAGAGACTCGAACTTATTACATACCGATTTGAATTCGGAGAAAAGTGCGAGGGGTGGGATTTCGTGAACACCTTTACCGGAGTACCCCCAAAAACAGCGGCAGCCGCACCTGCCCGAACGGTAAAAAAATCCGTTTCTGTTGAAAAGCTGATCAAAGCTTACTCCGTCGGAGAGAATGTGATGCATAAGGTTTTCGGAGAGGGAGTTATCATAGGGAGACGCGGAAGCTTCGCGGAAATACGTTTTTATAAAGATAAGTATCCCAGAAGAGTCGATCTTACGGTATGCCTTGAGAACGGATTGATCTGCCGTGTTTGATAATTTGCTTAACAAAAAAAGACAGTTCGCTGAACTATGATACAGCGCCCGAACGGAATGCCGCGGCATTCTGTGACAGTCCGCTGCGTGATTATCTCTTTGGTGAAATGCGTACTCCGCCGTAAGATACAGGGAACCACTGACCGGATTGCGTCGTTATGAGTAAGAATAAATAAGAAGGATGCCGACAGAATACTTTTTCAGGATTCCAACGTCGGTAATAGAATAAATATGGAAAAACCGATTATACTTTGCTATGGAATAGCGGCATATGAGACTGACAGATTGGAAAAGCTCGGTCGGAAATTCGGTTCGGGAATAAGAAGGGCGGCTTTGAATGAGTATTCGCTCCCGATAGCGGCTTTGGCTGCCGGACTACCGATACAAAGAGCTTATGACGGCAAACCTCTTCCCGAAGCAATGCTTGTTTTTGTAAATTTTCCTGAGGGAATGCTTGATGTTTTCCTTTCGGAAATGAAAAAATACCGAATCGCCCACGGTTCACTGAAGGCAATTCTGACTCCGCATAATGCGGTTTGGACTCCCGAACAGCTATATCAGGAGTTGTGCCGGGAACGCGCGGCACTTTCCCGAAAAAAATAATGAATGAACGAAAGGTTTGCATATGATCGTCAACGAAGAAAAAAAAGAACACCAGCATAAAAAAGTAAAAAAAGCTGCGCCGGCAATTATCAGGATTTTTCAGGGAATGCTTATCGGAGTTGGAGGAATTCTTCCGGGGATAAGCGGAGGAGTCATGTGCGCGATATTCGGTCTTTATCAGCCGGTGATGGAATTTCTTGCCCATCCGATAAAAAATTTTAAAACGCATATGAAGCTGCTGCTTCCCGCGGGTATAGGCTTGGTTATTGGCTTTCTCGGTCTTGCAAAGCTTGTTTTGATGCTTTTTCAGAGCAATGAAATCATTGCTACCTGCGTTTTTGTGGGATTGATTCTCGGGATGCTGCCGTCGCTTTGGCAGGAAGCGGGGCTTCACGGCAGAAAAACATCCTCCTATGTTACAATGGCGGTTGCATTTGCGCTGATTTTCGGGATTTTTTTAATTCTGGAATTTACCGTTCCGATCAATATTACTCCTAATATATGGTGGTTTTTTTTATCGGGCGTATTTTTCGGACTCGGAATTGTCGTTCCGGGTATGAGTGCCTCTTCTCCGCTTTTATATCTCGGATTGATGGAACCTCTTCTGGATGTGGCAAGCAGCTTTATGGACAATTTGGTTTTGTTCATCAAGGGGAGCGTCGGCTTTACAGAGGCTCTTTCCGCAATGAGATTTGATGCTGCGCTTCCTTTCATTATCGGCGTTGCCGCCGTATTCATAGCGCTTTCAAGGTTGGTTAACTATCTGACCGGGAAATTTTATTCGCAGTTTTATCACGGAATATTCGGAGTAGTTGCAGCAACAACGCTTCCGATCCTTATCTTCAAGCTTGAAGCATCAAGCGGATTGGCTGTTAAACTGCTTTGCCTTGTCGGAGGCTTTTTCGCGGCATGGCTTCTTGATAAATTCAGCCGCAGATATACTGAAAATTAATCAATCGCTGAAAGGATGGACAAGAATGAAGACCTTGCTTCTTATTGACGGAAACAGTATATTGAACCGCGCTTTTTACGGTATTCGTCCGCTTACAACGTCAACCGGACTTTTTACCCATGCCGTATACGGTATGATGAATATTGTACTCAAGCATTTAGAAGAAAGAAAACCCGATTATGCTGCCGTTGCCTTTGATCTAAAGGCTCCAACCTTTCGCCACTTAAAATATGACGGCTACAAGGCGACGAGGAAAGGCATGCCGGAGGAGCTTGCCGTACAGCTTCCCTATGCAAAAAAGTGTATGACCGCGCTGGGTTTACACGAGCTTGAGCTGGAAGGGTACGAAGCGGATGATATTTTAGGCACTTGCGCAGCATGGGGAAACAGCAACGAAGCAATAGAGGTCTTTATTCTTACCGGCGACCGAGATTCCTTCCAGCTAATACGTGACAACGTAACCGTACTGCTCGCCTCTACCGGAGAGACAGTGTGCTTCCGCCGTAAAGAATTCCGGGACAAATATGAGCAGTTCGTTGATGTGAAAGCGCTAATGGGAGATTCCTCCGATAATATTCCCGGAGTTCCGGGAATAGGAGAAAAGACAGCGATAAAACTGATATCCTCCTTCGGTTCTCTTGATGAAGTATATGGGAAGCTTGACTCCGGAGAAATAGCTGCCCAAACGGTAAAAAAGCTTGTTGCCGGAAAAGACAGCGCCTATCTGTCAAAATTTCTTGCTCAAATTAAATGCGATGTGCCGCTCGGAATCGATTTGCCGCAGTTATCTTATGCCGGATGCGATAGAAAAGCTCTCAAAACGCTTCTTACCGAGCTTGAGCTTTCCAAGCTTTTAAAGCGTCTCGGACTCGACAAAGAGGATTCAGAGAATACAGAAAGCGCCAACGCGTCAGAAAGCACTGCCGATTCGATTCCTTCCATAACCGTTCTTACGCCGGAAGAACTGCTTCAAAAGAAAATACCGTCCTGTTCGGCGTTTTTTTCCGGAAATGAACTTACTGTGTATGACGGAAATGCTGAGTATTCCATCGCATATACAGAAGTTTCTGAGCTTGCTCCGTTTTTCTCCGAACCCGAACGAACGGTTATTGTTTCCGATTCCAAAAAGCTGTGTCTTGATTTCGGAAAACCGAAATGCCATATTTTTGACGTTTCTCTTGCCGCTTATGTGGATGATCCTTCAGAAAATAATTACGATTTGCACAGACTTTCGCTTAAATATCTCGGTCAGATCGTTTCCGACACTTTTGATTCCGCAAAAGCTCTCTATTCTCTCGCCCCGGTACTGAACGAAAAGCTAAGTCAGAGCGGTCAATCCGGACTCTATTACAATATTGAAGAACCCCTTGCCTATGTACTTGCCGATATGGAAAAATGCGGATTTAAGATTGACAGAGAGGGGCTTTCGGAATATTCGAAAGAACTTGAAAAAATGTGTGCCGAGTATACCGAGGCAATCTATTTTGAAGCAGGTCACGAATTTAATATTAATTCCACGAAACAGCTTGGGGAGGTGCTTTATACAGAGTTGAAGCTGCCTGTGCTGAAAAAGACGAAAACAGGATATTCGACTGATGCAGAAACACTTGAAAAACTCAAGCCCTATCATACGATTATCGACAGGATATTGGAATACCGCCAGGTATCAAAGCTGCGTTCCACCTACTGCGAGGGACTGCTCAAGGTTGCCGATTCTGACGGACGGATACACAGTAGCTTTAATCAAACAGTAACCGCTACCGGAAGATTGTCCTCTTCTGAACCGAACCTTCAGAACATACCGATAAGATCCGAACTGGGACGGAAAATGAGAAAATTTTTTATTCCCAAAAATGAGGATTATGTTCTGGTTGACGCAGATTACTCTCAAATAGAACTGCGGGTACTTGCTGCGATATCGGGAGACATGCATATGATAAGGGCATTTGCGGAAGGAGAAGATATTCACACTATGACCGCGGCTTCTGTGTTCGGAGTATCCCCTGAATCCGTTACGGAAGAACAGAGAAAGCGCGCTAAAGCAGTCAATTTCGGTATTATTTACGGCATTGGCGCTTTTTCCCTTGCAAACGATATCGGGGTCCCCAAATATGAAGCTGAACGTTATATAAAAAACTATCTTTCCAAATATCCGGAGGTCAGCGCATATCTGAATGAAACAAAAGAGAATGCTAAAAAAGATGGGTATGTCACGACAATATTCGGACGGCGCCGTTATATTCCCGAGCTTTCATCTCCGAAAAAACAGCTTCAGGCATTTGGAGAAAGGGTCGCTATGAACAGCCCGATACAGGGGGCAGCGGCGGATATTATAAAGATCGCTATGATTAATGTAGCAAAATCACTTGAGGAAAGCGGAATTAATGCAAAGCTGATTCTTCAGGTACACGATGAACTGATATTGGAAGCACATCATTCCTGCGCCAAGCAAGCGGCAGACATTTTAAAACGAGAAATGGAGTCGGCAGTAGCACTTGCCGTTCCGCTTGCTGTAGATATCGGTATCGGTGACAATTGGTTTGAATGCTGAATAAAAGAAAACGCGCGGGCTGTTGCGTTAAGCAACAAGCCCGGTATTTTCCCGGTCGGAAAAATGCCGATCGGTTTTTTTGACTGTATTTTCTTTGGATTATTATGAATTTAAATGGTCAAAATTACGGATTTCATCCGCAAAACCCGACTTCGTGGGGCAGTCGCACTAACGTGCTACTGCCCCTTGATCCTGCATAAATGGGTTCGTATGAATTTTATTTTGTATCCGAAAACAGAAAATATGACAATTCGGCATTTTCATCAACTGCCGCTGTAAGAGCATCAAAGCCAGATGTGAATTGTGAAAATTCCGCAGTATTGCCTTAAGCTCTGAAATTATAACCGCAGTCATGGCAGTAATAAATCCTTTTGTGGTTTGAAAACCATTTTTTAGCCTGCCAAACATGACCTTTACCGCTTACCTTATGTATAATCGCCATCCACCAATCATAAAAAATAAAAACCATAAATCCGATCATCCATTTGATCATCAACCATAGAAAGTACCAAATCCCAAATAATATCAAAAATAAACATCCGTGTTTACTTGATTCATTTGAAAGCTGTACTTTGGTGCTGCCGCATTTCGGACATTTTTGATTGATCGCCATTTTATTTATTGTTCCTCCCAAATTTTAAAAGTATAACGATTAAAGGTTATCGTACTGAAAAACGCGGCTTCAATTCCGCCAAACAGGCGTATGCAGTATAGGTGCTTATATACGGGAATATATAGTTGAAATTACATTAAAAAGTCTGGTTATACAAGCATAATTATCCCCAATAAATATAAGTTAACATAAGGCAACACCGTTGGATTCACGGCTTGCGCCTTGATTGCAATCTGCTTGCCCGTTTCTCGCCATTACTTCAAAAGTGCCTTCGGCAGAGGAATCGCGCTTGCTTCCTCAATTTGTATCGTCTGATGAAAAGTATGACTGTGCATCTGTATCCCATCAGAATCCGTCGGTATTGCCTTAAATCATTTGAGTGCGGTTTATAATTAAAAAATTATTCGGTAAATATGATATATAATATATTAAACCACGTTATTTTTACAATTGCAAGCGTTGGATGTATTTTTGTATAACTTTTTTCTTTTGTTTTATCTTAAATTCCGTGTCGGCTCTTTACAAATTCCATAAAATATATTATAATTATCTGATAGTAGCTTTTGCGCGGATACTGTTTCGCCGAGCGCTTCGATAAAATCTGACTTTCAGGAGATTTGGCGATATGAACAGAGCAGAAAAAATCGCTTTGCTAACATATAAAAATATCAGACAGGAGCTTTCCTCAATAAAGGAAAGGGATCCTGCGGCGACAAGCTCGCTTGAGGTAGCTTTGCTTTACTCCGGTTTTCATGCGGTGCTTGCTTACCGTATAGCCCATATTCTTCATGTGAGGGGATATATAATACCTGCAAGAATAATCAGTCAGACGGCTAAGTTTTTTACGGGGATAGAGATTCATCCCGGCGCAAAGATCGGTAAGGGTTTGTTTATTGATCACGGAAGCGGCGTCGTCATCGGAGAGACTGCCGAAATCGGAGATAATTGCACGCTTTATCAGGGAGTGACACTGGGAGGAACCGGAAAGGATATCGGAAAACGCCATCCTACCCTTGGTAATAATGTTATGATAGGAGCCGGCGCAAAGGTTTTGGGACCTTTTAAAATCGGAGACAATTCCAAAATAGCTTCTAATGCCGTGGTGCTATCGGAGGTGCCGCCGAATTCTACGGCGGTGGGAATCCCGGCGAGAGTAGTCAAAACCAATAATAAAAGAATTGATCTTGATCAGGTGCATATACCCGATCCCGTCTCTCAGGAGCTGTGCAGACTGCAGCATAAGATAGATTTACTCGAAAGAAAACTTTCCGAGATGGAAAACGGAGAAAATAAAAATGAAACTGTATAATACGCTGACCAGAAGCAAGGATGAGTTTGTAACAAACGAACCGGGGAAAGTGAAAATGTATACCTGCGGTCCGACGGTTTATCATTTTGCTCATATCGGCAACCTTCGTACCTATATTATGGAAGATGTGCTGGTAAGAGCGCTGGACTATCTTGGCTACGATGTGACGCGGGTGATGAATATTACCGATGTGGGACATCTTTCCGGAGATTCCGATGACGGAGAGGATAAAATGCTCAAAGGCGCGAAGCGCGAGCATAAAACCGTAATGGAAATCGCAAAATATTATACGGAAGCTTTCTTTAAGGACTGTGAGGCTCTCAATATAAGGCGCCCCGACGTGGTTCAGCCGGCAACAGGCTGTATTGCGGAGTTTATCGGTATGATACAGAAGCTGCTTGCCGACGGATACGCTTATGTTTCGGGCGGAAATGTTTATTTTGATATTTCAAAGCTTGAGAAGTATTATGTATTCGGGGACCATGACGCCGAAAATCTTGAGGTAGGCGTAAGAGACGGAGTCGGAGAGGACGAAAATAAGCGGAATCCTGCCGATTTTGCTCTTTGGTTCACAAAATCAAAGTTTGACGATCAGGAGCTCAAATGGGACAGTCCCTGGGGAGTGGGGTATCCCGGATGGCATATCGAGTGCTCGGCAATCTCTCTCAAATACTGCGGCGAATATCTCGATATTCATTGCGGCGGAATTGATAATGCTTTTCCTCATCATACAAATGAAATTGCACAGTCGGAGGCATATCTCGGACATAAGTGGTGTAATTTCTGGTTTCATGTATTGCATCTCAATACGGCAAGCGGAAAAATGTCAAAATCCAAGGGGGAATTCCTGACTCTCAGTCTGCTTGAGGAAAAGGGCTATGATCCTCTTGCTTATCGGTTCTTCTGTCTTTTGTCTCATTACAGAAAGCCGCTTGTGTTTTCCTACGACGCCCTTGACAACGCTGCTACCGCTTATTATAAGCTGAAAGCGCGGTGTGCGGCTCTGTCGGAGGACGGAGAGGTTGACAAAGCCGCGTTTGACGCGAAACGGGCAGAGTTTTCCGAAACCATCGGAAATGATATCAATACGTCTCTTGCCATAACGGCTGTTTATGATGTGCTGAAGGCGGATATGAATGACGCTACCAAGCGCGCCGTTATTGAGGATTTTGACCGCGTTCTTGCTCTTGACCTTACAAAGGTTCAGGAGAAAAAAGAGGATTCCGCCGAGAAGGAGGATTCCGCTATCATGGAGCAGATCGCCCTTCGTGCTGCTGCTAAAAAGGCAAAAAATTATGCCGAAGCGGACAGGATCAGGAATGAACTTGCTGCACAGGGTGTTACGCTTATTGATACGCCGCAGGGAACGACATATAAACGCTGATTTTTCCGCAGGAGAAGAGGGGAGAACGATATATAAACGTCGGTTCTTCAGACTCCGCTCTCGTAGGCGGACAGGACGGCGGTTTTTAAGGTCATGCCGCCAAGGCGCAAGCCGTGAACCCGGTGGTGTTACCTTAAGTTCCTGGCTGCCGTTTTATGCGTCGGTCTTATTGAAAAACGATCTGATAAAAGGATTGGGTTTATGAAAAAAAAGAGCTTGCTTGCGTTTATTCTGATATCGCTTGTTTTATTTTCCTCCTGCGGAATCATAACCATAAACAGGGGGACGGTCCAGACATCGGGAGAGAGCGATACAACCGATACCGATATATCCTTACCGACCTATGTGTCAAAGGATTATCCCACTGAAACCGAAACGGACGGGATGGAGATATCAAAGGATAAAATTGCATTGCTTCCCGATGCGGATTTGGACGGTAAATCGGTTTTTTTTGCTGTGGCAGAAGAGACGGGAAACATTTTTAACGAAGAAGCGGGTATATATGCACAGTCGGTGCTGTACAGAAATCAACTCGTGAATGAAAAGTATAAAACAAAGCTTATCACACTGAAAAAAAGCGCGTCGGTGCTTTTTGATGAAGTCAAATCTGCCGATAAATCGGGAGATTATTTCGCTGATTTCGCGGTTATCCAATATGCGAAGATCGGAAGCTATTATGCGGGCGGTTATTTGCGGAATCTGAAATCGTTGTCTTATGCTGAGCTTTCCGACGATTGTTATAATCAAAGCGCGATGGAACAGCTTACTCTCGGCGGATATACCGTTGGAGCGGTTGGTTATGCCACAGAGCAAATTGAGCATTACTCTTGTCTCTATTTTAATAAAACGCTTGCCGAAAAGTATGACATATCGCTTGATTACGAAAGTATTTATTCCGGAGATTTTACCTGGGATGTTTTTCTTGAAATGCTGAAGCGTATTCCGGAAGAAACGGCGTCCTTTGTGAGCGAGATTGATAATGACGAACTGATAGCCGCATCCTTCTTTTCTTCCGGGCAGACCTATCTTTCTTCAGACAATGACGGAGAAGGGTTAGGTCTTTCATGCAGTACAGAGGCTTCTGCATCGCTTATTGCCTCTTTGAAGGAGCTTTTGGCTTTAAAGACCGACAGTATCAAAAAGGAAGTGCTGAGCGATGCGGAATCGGGAACCGAGACAGTAACGCAGGAGATTACTTTATCGGGAGCGGATGTATTTTTGGAAGGGGAGGCACTTTTCTGCTTCGGAAGTCTCGGAACGATGAACATACTGGAAAACTGCGGGTTTAAATGGGAGGCACTTCCGCTTCCGAAAATAAATGCGTCGGATAAATCATACAGTACGTCGGTTTCTTCCGATGCACCGATTATTACCGCGCTTGCGTCGGGAGAGAATATCGATACGATAGGCTATGTCCTGAGAGCTCTGAATGTCGCTTCGTTCGGATATTTAAAATATGATTTTTACAGAAATGCAGAAAAAAATCTGATAACCGGTGTAAATACCCTTGATATGATAGATTTTATATGCGAGAATCCGATATATGATCATGCGTCGATGTTCGGAGGCTCCTATAAGGCGTTAAGAGAGGGAACATATATGGCGTTTATTTCGGCTGCGGAGGGAAGCCGTAGCTTTGAGTACTATCTTTCCAAAAATGCTTCCGCACTTAATAAGTATTTGGCGTCACTGCGGTGAATTGTTAAATTTATATGAACAGGAACATTGCCGTTTACAAATGCGAAATTATGTGATATACTGTTTAAGTATCGCGTTGTCCCGGCTTCCGGGGAAAGGGCTTTTGCCGATTCACCCGCCGGCTGCTGAGGCATACGCTTATAATAATTTATTGAGGTGAAAAAACATGACACCAGAAATCAAAAAGGGTATTATCGAAAAATATGCCACCCATGAGGGCGATACCGGTTCCCCTGAAGTGCAGATTGCGATTCTTACTTATAGAATCAATAATCTGACCGAACATCTTAAGTCCAATGATAAGGATCATCACAGCCGCCGCGGACTTCTTAAAATGGTCGGACACAGAAGAAACCTGTTGGGTTATCTCATGAAAACGGATATCGAAAGATATCGTGCTATCATTGAAAAGCTCGGAATCAGAAAGTAATACCGGGCGGGGTCAGGAGCATCAACAGCCCCACCGGCAGTTTTGAATTGCTCTTAAAGTGGGGAACTGAACCTTAATGCGGTCCGGTTCCTCATTACTGCGTTTATAGCTTCGTAAGTATTTGCGGGGATTATATAATTTTTGGAAGGCGCTCTTTTTTGCGAGCGTTTTCCCCACGTTTGCGGCGGAGGTCTAATTTCCCGCCGAAGAATGTACGGTTCAGATTTCTGAACGTATGGAAGGTCCTTTATGTCGCGGGTACATATCGGACAAGATGTTTTTTGATGGAGGAAAAAGAATGTTTACACAAATCAACAATCTCATCAACTGGTTGGACGCGGTCGTATGGGGACTGCCTCTGATCATCTTAATCCTGTTCACAGGATGTCTCTTAACAATCCGCTTAGGTGTTCTTCAAATCAGACATCTCAGCAAAGCACTCAAGTTCATGATTAAAAATGAAGACGGCGGCGAAGGTGAAGTATCCAGTTTCGGAGCTTTATGTACAGCCCTTTCCGCAACCATCGGTACAGGCAAT
>OGPT01002919.1_pt1 | contig 13061 bp, 9 predicted proteins | sample 1552951 | NCBI WGS metagenome assembly OGPT01 (sample SAMEA2580224, study PRJEB22360) | human gut metagenome | biome: human gut; feature: human-associated habitat; material: faeces | place: Denmark | collected 2008/2010
CAAAAGAAATATTATTCAATATCGATGCCCGCGACCAATTGAAGAAAGGTATCGACACACTGGCAAATGCAGTGAAAGTAACCCTCGGCCCTAAAGGTCGTAACGTTATCATCGAAAAGAAATTCGGTGCTCCCCACATCACGAAAGATGGTGTAACGGTAGCTAAAGAAGTTGAGTTGGCAGACGCATATCAGAATACCGGCGCACAGCTGGTAAAGGAAGTTGCTTCCAAGACCGGTGATGATGCAGGTGATGGTACTACAACCGCTACTGTTTTGGCTCAGGCCATCGTCGCCGAAGGCTTGAAGAACGTGACTGCCGGTGCCAGCCCGATGGATATCAAACGCGGTATCGACAAGGCTGTTGCCAAAGTGGTTGATTCTATCAAAGGACAGGCAGAGAAAGTGGGTGACAATTATGACAAGATTGAACAAGTTGCTTCTGTTTCTGCCAACAATGACCCCGTTATCGGTAAGCTGATTGCAGACGCTATGCGCAAAGTTTCCAAAGACGGTGTCATCACTATCGAAGAGGCCAAGGGTACTGATACTACTATCGGTGTGGTTGAAGGTATGCAGTTCGACCGTGGCTACCTCTCTGCTTACTTCGTTACCAACACGGAGAAGATGGAGTGCGAAATGGAGAAACCGTACATCCTGATTTATGATAAAAAGATTTCCAACTTGAAAGACTTCCTGCCTATTCTTGAACCGGCAGTACAGACCGGTCGTCCTTTGCTGGTTATTGCAGAAGATGTGGATAGCGAAGCGCTGACAACTTTGGTTGTAAACCGTCTGCGTTCTCAGTTGAAGATTTGTGCAGTGAAGGCTCCGGGCTTCGGTGACCGTCGCAAGGAAATGTTGGAAGATATTGCAGTGCTGACCGGTGGTGTTGTCATCAGCGAGGAAAAAGGTCTGAAGCTGGAACAAGCTACTATCGAAATGTTGGGTACTGCCGACAAGGTAACTGTTTCCAAGGATAATACAACTATTGTAAACGGTGCCGGTGATAAAGAAAACATCAAGGAACGTTGCGAGCAAATCAAGGCTCAGATTGTATCTACGAAATCTGATTATGACAAGGAAAAACTGCAGGAACGTCTGGCCAAGTTGTCTGGCGGTGTAGCTGTTCTTTATGTAGGTGCTGCTTCTGAGGTTGAAATGAAGGAAAAGAAAGACCGTGTGGACGATGCACTCCGTGCTACCCGTGCTGCTATCGAAGAAGGTATCGTTCCTGGTGGTGGTGTAGCCTATATTCGCGCATTGGATGCATTGGAAGGCTTCAAGGGTGACAATGTGGACGAAACCACAGGTATCGACATCATCAAGCGTGCTATCGAAGAACCGTTGCGTCAGATTGTTGCCAACGCCGGTAAAGAAGGTGCTGTTGTTGTGCAGAAAGTACGCGAAGGCAAGGCAGACTTCGGTTACAATGCCCGTACCGATGTTTATGAGAACCTGCATGCAGCCGGTGTGGTAGATCCTGCCAAGGTTACTCGTGTGGCTCTTGAAAATGCCGCTTCTATTGCCGGTATGTTCCTGACTACAGAATGTGTAATCGTAGAGAAGAAAGAAGATAAGCCTGAGATGCCGATGGGGGCTCCCGGAATGGGAGGCATGGGCGGAATGATGTAAGATCGTTTTCCCTGATTGCTTAATCAAATAGGAGAACCGCAGTGTCTTTTTGATAGATACTGCGGTTTTTTTGTTCTATTTACCTTCTTGATTATTAATAAAAAGCGTGTAATATTACAAAAGTGTTACAAAAATGATTAGTTTTCATATCTTTTGTTCGTTTTTGTTGTTAGTAAAATAAAAAATCATATCTTTACCCTTCGTAAAGATAACCTAATCAACAAGAACTATTAACCTTTTTAATTGAAGAGAAAATGAACAAAAGCGAAATTGGACTAAATGCTGGGAAAGTTTGGCAGTTGCTTAGCGATTATACCAGATGGAGCTACGATTCTTTAAAGAGGAAGTCCAGACTGAAGGACAAGGAATTGGGAGCCGCATTGGGGTGGCTTGCCCGTGAGGACAAGATTGAAATTCATCAGGAAGAAGATGAACTTTATGTTTCACTAGGGGTAAATGTTTATATCGGATAAAGGGAACCGAGTGAATGGATTGATTGAGGGGCACAGATTTCATAGTGCGGAAGCATTTTCTGCCGGGGGGATGAAATCTGTGCTCCTTTGTTTTTTCATGTTGCAGAATATTCTTTCCTTTGCACATTCTTTTCAATGAACAAAAACAGAATGACTATGAGAAGTTTTGCTTCAGACAATAATTCAGGCGTACATCCGCTGGTAATGGAGGCGCTGAACCGGGCCAACCGTGACCATGCTGTTGGTTATGGGGATGATCCTTGGACAGAGGAGGCTGTCCGTAAAATAAGGGAAGCGTTTACGCCGGATTGCGAACCGTTGTTCGTATTCAACGGTACGGGCAGTAATGCGGTGGCTTTGCAGCTGTGTACCCGCCCTTATAATTCCATTATTTGTGCAGAGACTGCACATATCTATGTCGATGAATGCGGTGCGCCTGCCCGCATGACAGGTTGTCAGATTCGTCCTATAGCTACCCCTGACGGCAAGCTGACGCCCGATTTAGTCCGTCCTTATTTGTGCCATTTCGGCGAACAGCATCATTCGCAGCCCGGAGCCATCTATATTTCGCAATGTTCGGAGCTGGGCACTGTCTATAAGCCAGACGAATTGCGGGCTTTGACGGATTTGGCCCATCGGCATGGCATGTATGTCCATATGGACGGAGCCCGTCTGGCAAATGCTTGTGCAGCCTTGAATCTTGGCTTTAGGGAACTGACAGTGGATTGCGGGATAGATATCCTCAGTTTCGGTGGTACGAAAAATGGACTGATGTTGGGAGAAAGCGTGGTTGTCTTTAACCCAGCCTTAAAGAAGGAAGCTTATTTTGTGCGCAAGCAGTCGGCACAGCTCGCATCCAAGCTCCGCTATCTGTCCTGCCAGTTCACTGCTTACCTGACGGACAGCCTTTGGCTGAAAAATGCCGCGCATGCCAATCGTATGGCAAAGATTCTTTACGACGGATTGAAGGAGTTGCCAGGTGTGCATTTTACGCAGAAGGTGGAAAGTAACCAGCTTTTCCTTACGATGCCCCGTCCGGTGATTGACGAGCTGTTGAAGGAGTATTTCTTCTACTTCTGGGATGAGGCCATCCACGAAATCCGTTTTGTAACCTCTTTTGATACTACGGAAGAAGATATCGAGCAATTGCTGCAATCGGTAAAAAGGCTTCTCTGAAATATATAAAAGCTCCTAACCTTCACAGGCTGGGAGCTTACTTCGAAACTTTCCCCTCTTGGGGGTAGGGGAAGGTTTACTGAAAACAAACCGATTGAATATTTACCTTAAATACCTTTGCACGATAACTTTTTTAACTAACCTTTTCAATAAATCCTTGTTAGAGTATGCTTATATACCGATAGCCTCGCGGACCGGTACAAAAGTATAGCCTTTTCGTTTCAGCGTCTTAATCATCTTGTCCAGATAGCCATTATAGAACTTGTCTGTGCGGCGGTCGTCCGTTCCGAAGTGTATCAGCATTAGGTGTCCGTTCAGACCTTCTTTCTTTTCCACCTCCATAATCTTGTCGTAGATGAATTTGCTGCTCCGGTACTTCTGTCCCATGTCCGGAGTGGTGTAGTCGGCATTGCTCATGGTACCAGGGGTATAGTTGATGACTTGAATACCCATATTCTTTGCCCAGGCGGATATTTCCTTGTTATAGTATTCGTAAGGAGGAATATAGACGGGAGCGTCTTTGTATTCGATACTTGCCTTACGGAGGGTCTCGTAGCTTCTCATCATATCGTTCTCAAACTCTTCGCGGGTGACCAGCAGAGAATCACGGTCTTCCCAAGGCATGTACAACAGATGTCCGTAACTGTGGCTGCCTACAAAATGCCCTTCGTCGAGCAGGCGTTTCACTACATCGGGATAGAGTTCATAGAACTCTCCGGTAAAGAAGAAGCCACCTTTGATGCCATGCTTCTTCAAGGTGCTGATGATGGCATCGGCACCGTCTGCTTTGTCGGCGGCAGTGAATACGAGGGTGATTTGCTTTTTTGAGGGATCGGTGCGGATAATGCCTCCGTCCACATATACATTCTTGTCATTTGGGATACCGGCTTGCTTCATTCCATCCTTCTGCATGGCAGAGAGGTAGTACGTGAGGCAGGCGGTTCCGTCCATGGTAGGCTCATTGGTGGAATAGTCGTGGATGGCGTCGTGATATACCATCAGGTCTGGCTGGAAGCGTTCGTAGTCTTGTCCGGGAGTTCCGGGAATTCCCGTCATATTGACACCGCGCAGGCTTTCGAAGATGGTACGATAGACAGGACCGTCCACCAGTCCGCCGGTAGTATTGCCCACGCCTGCATTCAGCAGTGAGGAGTGGGGTTGCGAGGGATAGTCTCCGTAAAGGGGAAGTTCCACAATCATGCTGGTTCCCCAAGGGTTACAGCCGAACAGCCAGTCGCGCAGGGAGGCTTCCATTTCGGCGTATGTGTCATCGCCGGTGGTTTCACGGTACAGCCGGCATTGGGTTAGCATGGCGGTAGTCAGATTGTTGGAACACCAGATGTAGGGTATACCGTGCAGGAAGGGGCTTTCTACCGCTTTCTCGTACGTGCGTTCAATGCCCGTACGCATGTTGCGGATGAATTCCTTGCTGATGCGGCTGTTGTCCACTTTGGCAAGATGGTAGTGCCCCATGTTCATGAACGGATACCATTGGTAGTGGCGTGCACTGTCGGCGCCCATCCAAGGAGTCACCGGTTCGCGACGTCCGTATTCAAGGGCTTGGGCCAGGTATTTGTTGTCGCCGGTGGCTTTGTACAGTTCCATGGCTCCCAGTTCCATATCGTCCACCCAGTTGTCCTCTTCGTAAATGTAGGGAGACAAGACAGAGGCAGTCTGGCATGCTCCCGGTTTCTTTACGCCTTCCTGATAGGCGGCATCGGCCTTGGCTTCGATTTCTGCTGCAAATTTAGGATAGTAGTCTTTCAGTATCTTGGCGCCTAAAGCGAAGCAGGAGGCAAACTTGCCGGCAGTGCTTGCCACTCCGGTCGTTGCATTCTTGAACTCTCCACGTACTTGCGGTTCGCCACTGCAAAAGTAAACGGGGCGTCCCTTGCCCGGTCCGTAGCCGTAATCCACCAGGTCTTTGTTAGGTAGGCGCATTCCGGCATGGTCACGGTCGTCGGCTATCTGGTTGTACAGCTCGCCCGGAGCAGGATTCATCCGGTTCAGCCAGTCCAGTCCCCACTTGATTTCGTCCACGATGTCGGGAATGCCGTTGGCTCCCGGATGTCCGGCTGCATCATAGGCGTCACCGAATGATTCCGGATTTTCCTGATAGGCAAACATCATCTGGTAGATGGCATTGGCGGAGGTGGTGGTGTATTGCAGATAGTCCGTAGCATCGTGCCAGCCTCCGCGGACGTCTATATGTTGTCCGGTTTTGGTGGGATGATAGACGATGTAGCCGTCGTGCACGTGGCAGCTGTCTTTCAGGAACGGATTATAGCCGCAGCGTTGCTGCCGCATGTAGTGCAGCAGGTAGTCTGCGGTACCGTTGTAGACTTGTGCATTGATGGGGAAACGGGGGGAGACCGCTTTGCCTGCTTTCAGATAATACGTGCCCGGTTCTGTGAAATCACTGAAGTTCAACCGGTAGGTACTTTTCATGCCTCCCATCTTGCCGGTGGCTTTGGCTGTGTTGAAGGTACGCACCACCTTTCCGGTGAAAGCGTCAATCAATGAATAATTTCCTACGTTTGTTCCTTCCTCGCTCATGAATACAGCGACTTTGACGGATTGCGGCAAATAGCCGAGTTGGTTGATTCTGATCCATTCGCCTGCTTTGCCCGGCAGGGCTACGAGAGCGAATATTACCGTTAGGAGCCAATAATTACTTTTCATAATGGGGGTTTTTAATCTAAGGTTGGGGATTATATATAAAACAAATTTTCCTTATTACAAATAAAGTATTTTCTGTCAATTTTAGGAAGATTTAGGATGAATAATTAGACGATATTAGGTGTCGTTTACACTATTTTGGTGTTTTATAGACGTGAAATAAGTGTTTAGTTGAAACTAAATGTTTGTTTATCACGTAATTATTATGCTTGATGATGCTTTTTAATTTTCGTTTACCTATTTTAGTAATGCGTAAAACAAATTGGCGTGTTATTTGTTTTATGGTATTTAGACAATAAAACTAATAGACTATGGCTTATATTGATTACTATCAGGTCCTTGGAGTGGACAAAAAGGCATCTCAGGATGACATCAAGAAAGCGTTCCGCAAGTTGGCGCGCAAGTACCATCCTGACTTGAATCCGAACGATGCTACGGCCAAGGATAAGTTTCAGGCTATCAACGAGGCGAATGAGGTGCTGAGTGATCCTGAAAAGAGAAAGAAATATGATGAATATGGTGAACACTGGAAACATGCCGACGAGTTTGAGGCGCAGAAGCGGGCACAGCAGCAAGCTGGGGGCTTCGGGGAATTTGGCGGTGCCGGTTTTGGAGGTTCCGGTGCGGGATTTGGTACGGACGGAGGCGGTACGTATTGGTATTCTTCCGACGGTCAGGAATTTTCGGGCAGTAATGCCGGTGGTTTCTCAGACTTCTTCGAACAGATGTTCGGTCATCGTACGCGCGGCGGAGGCGGTGCCAATGCCGGTTTCCGCGGGCAGGATTATCATGCGGATTTGAACCTATCGCTTCGTGAGGCTGCGAAGACCCATAAACAGATATTGACGGTGAATGGTAAGCAAGTGCGTATTACCATTCCGGCCGGTGTGGCCAACGGACAGGTCATCAAACTGAAAGGCTATGGTGGCGAGGGTATCAACGGAGGTCCTGCTGGTGACTTGTACATCACGTTTGTGATTCCGGATGACTCGGTATTCAAGCGTTTGGGAGATGATTTGTATGTAGATGTGACCGTTGACCTTTATACAGCCCTGCTGGGTGGCGACCAGTTAGTGGATACTTTGGATGGTCAGGTGAAGCTGAAGGTGAAACCCGAAACCCAGAACGGGACTAAGGTACGTCTGAAGGGCAAGGGCTTTCCCGTATATAAGAAGGAGGGACAGTTTGGCGATCTCATCGTGACTTATTCCGTGAAGTTGCCGACGAATCTGACGGAACAGCAGAAAGAGATGTTCCGTAAAATTAAGGGTATGAACTAATGAAAGGAGAACGGAGTATGCAGAACGAATGGATTGTCATCAGCGAATATTGTGACAAGTGTCATATAGAGCCCACTTTTATTGATATGTTGTGCGAAAGTGGGCTGATAGATGTGGAGCAGGAAGGTGGAGAACGTTATCTTCCTTTCTCCGAGTTGCCGGATGTGGAACGGTACAGCCGTATGTACTACGACCTTTCTATCAATATGGAAGGGATTGATGCCATCCATCATCTGCTGGCAAGGATGGAAGAGATGCAGCGGGAGATACACTCGCTGCGCGGCAGGCTGAGGCTGCACGGAGAGTATTAATTTTCCTTTCGTCTCTTTGAGAGCTTTTGTCCCTTTAAGAAGGAGCAAGCAGGAAATTTTTCAGAAAAAACAAGCGGGCATCGGAGAGTTTAGCTACTCCGGTGCCCGCTATATTTGTCTTGTCAAGCAATGCGTTTATTTGCGGTAGCTTTCCAGCTCTTCTGCTTTGAACTTACGGATGAAGTTAAAGTGTTTTTCCACTTCGGCTTCTGCATAGTTCACATACACCAGAGCCGATTTGCCGAACAGTTCGGGAGCCTTTGTCGCATCCTGGATGATGAGATGCGACATGATACATACCGCAGCCATCTCATAGAGGCGACGTGCCACGAAGTCCAGCAATTCCTGATTCTGTGCCTCTTTCACCGCATTGGTGCAGGCTTCGAACTTGTTGGTCATCTCTTTGATGCGGTCCATCAACGGTTGCATTTCTTCGCTGCACGGCACTTGCTCGTAGTCGCGCAAGGTGGCAGAGTATGAGCCGTTTGTTACATAGCGGATAGCAGCTACGGTCTGCAACTGAGTAGTACCTTCGTAGATAGAAGTAATACGTGCATCACGATAGATACGTTGGCAAGCATACTCCAGCATGAAGCCCGAACCGCCGTGAATCTGAATACTGTCGTAAGCATTCTGATTGGCATATTCAGAGTTCATACCTTTGGCCAGCGGAGTGAAGGCGTCGGCAAGTTTGGCATACTTCTTTTGTTCCTGGCGTTCTTCCGGAGTCAGTTTACGTTCGCGGGCGATGTCGTCCAGCGCTTTGTAGATGTCCACGTAGCGGGAAGTCTGGTACAGCAAGGAACGTCCTGCATCCAACTTAGCTTTCATAATAGCCAGCATGTCATATACAGCAGGGAATTCGATGATGGCCTTGCCGAACTGCTTGCGGTCTTTGGCATAAGCCAGACCTTCGTTGTAGGCAGCTTGTGAAAGACCTACTGACTGTGCGGCAATACCCAGACGGGCACCGTTCATCAAAGCCATAACGTATTTAATCAAACCAAGCTTGCGGTCGCCGCAGAGCTCTGCCTTTGCATTCTTGTAAACCAGTTCGCAGGTGGGAGAGCCGTGGATACCCAGCTTGTTCTCGATGCGGCGCACGTCTACACCGCCTTCATTCTTGTCGTAGATGAACATGGACAAGCCACGTCCGTCTTTCGTTCCTTCTTCTGAACGTGCCAGTACGAGGTGGAGATTGGCATCACCGTTAGTGATGAAACGCTTCACACCGTTCAGGCGCCAGCAGTTGTTGGCCTCGTCATAGGTCGCTTTCAGCATTACGCTCTGTAAGTCGGAACCGGCATCCGGTTCTGTCAGGTCCATAGACATGGTTTCTCCGGCACAGACACGTGGTATAAAACGGCTGTGCTGGTCTTCGTTACCGAATTCGTAGAGCGTTTCGATGCAGTCTTGCAGTGACCAGATGTTACCGAAACCGGCATCGGCGGCGGCAACGATTTCCGCACACATGGTGTACGGAGTAATCGGGAAGTTCAAGCCACCGAAACGGCGCGGCATGGTCATACCGTTCAAGCCAGCTTTTACCATGGCGTCGAGGTTCTGCTTAGTGCCGCTGGCATATTCCACGCGGCCGTTGGCACAGTGGGGACCTTCTTCGTCCACGCCTTCGGCATTGGGAGCAATAATCTCTCCGGTAATCTCTCCGGTGATTTCAAGTACCTTGTCAAAAGAGTCCATAGCGTCCGCATAGTCCTGCGGAGCATAGTCATACTTGTCTTTGTCTTGGTAACCGCGTTCTTTCAGTTCGCAGATACGTTCCATCATCGAGTTGTTCAGATGATACTTCAATTCGGGAACTTCGGTATAAAAATTTGCCATAATTTCTTGGTTATTTAGGTATTCTGAAGTATAGGGGCATTGTGAATTTCACTCGCTTGGCCTCTCCGTCCTGATAGCCGGGCGACCAACGGTAGACGTCGGCAATGGCCTTGAAAGCACGTATGGCTTCTTTATCGATGTCATAGCGCACGGACTGGAGGATTTTTGGATAGGTCATCTTGCCTTCTTCGTCTACAACAAACTGCAGGATTACCCTTCCTTCTGCCTTTTGCTTCCAGGCGTCTTCCGGATATTTGGTAACATTGGCCACCAGTTTCATGAGGTTCTCTATTCCTCCGGGGAAGGATGGAAATACGAAATACGGCTGATGTGCCATTTCAGTTCCGTGCTTGTCGAACATCTTTCCATCGGTGCACTGATTCTCTGAATAGTGTTCCTTTCTACGAAGTTTTCCATCGGGATAGTATTGCAGGAGTGTTCCGTCAAGTTTCCCATCACTGTAGCTCCGGGCCAGATGTATGGCACCGTCGGGATAATACACCATGGTTTGCCCCTCCAAGCGATTGTCTCTATATACTTCTGTCAGGCTGTCCTTGCCGTTTGCATAGAATGATGTATGCAAGCCTTCCCTTATCCTTTTGCGGGGATTGCTTTTGTATTCGGAGAAATGCCAGACATCCTTCTTTTGTCCTTCCAAAGCATACTCTTCCACCTTGATGCACTTTTTGTTTATCTTGGAAACAAGAGCATACCTGACTGCTTGGATGGAGTCGTCCGTCCATTGGTAATTCTTGTCCAACCAGAGTTTCTCTTGAGCGATAGCGGAAGATATACCTGAAAGAAGAACAAATATAAGAATCAGCCCTTTCATGATTACCTTTATTGTTATTTACTGTGTGATTTATAATATTTTATCATCTTCGGGATAACCTCTTCCACCGTACCGTTGATGACGTAGTCGGCAATCGTATTGATGGGAGCGTTCTCGTCATTGTTGATGGAGATGATAATACCACTTTCCTGCATACCGGCAATGTGCTGGATTTGTCCGCTGATGCCGCAAGCAATATACAGTTTGGGGCGGACAGTGACACCGGTCTGGCCAATCTGGCGGTCATGGTCGGCATAACCGGCATCGACGGCAGCACGGCTGGCGCCTACCTCAGCATGGAGTTCTTTGGCAAGCTCGAACAACATGTCAAAACCTTCCTTGCTTCCCATGCCGTAGCCTCCGGCAATCACGATGGGAGCGCCTTTCAGGTTATGTTTTGCCTTTTCTACGTGGCGGTCGATGACTTTTACCACATAGTCCGTCTCGGGCACGTACTTGGCAACGTCGTGGTTGATGACTTCGCCCTTATAGTCAGCGTCCAGTATCTCTTTCTTCATCACACCTTCGCGAACGGTTGCCATCTGCGGGCGGTGTTCGGGATTCACAATCGTGGCAACGATGTTACCGCCGAATGCGGGACGGATTTGATACAGCAGGTTCTCGTAGGTCTTACCTTCCTTCTTGTCTTCGTGGTTGCCGATTTCCAGTGAGGTACAGTCGGCGGTCAGTCCGCTGGTCAAAGCGGAAGAAACGCGCGGACCGAGGTCGCGACCGATAACGGTGGCGCCCATCAGACAGATTTGCGGCTTTTCTTCTTTGAACAAGTTGATGAGGACAGAGGAGTGGGGAAGGGAAGTATAGGGGAACAAGCCCGGAGCGTCGAATACGTGGAGTTTGTCTACTCCGTAGGGTAATACTTGCTTTTCAATGCCTGCCAGATTGCTTCCGGCAGCAACTGCCTCCAGTTGGCAGCCCAACTGATTGGCTAATTTACGACCTTTGGTCAAGAGTTCGAGACTGACGTCGGCAACTGTTGTGCCTTCTATCTCTAAATATACAACTACATTATTCATAATCTTATCCTATCGTATGGTTGGCTAACAGTTCAACAATCAAATCTTCCACATCCTTGTCGCTGCCCGTCAGCGTTTTGCTTTCTTTGGCTTGGAATGAGATGTTCTGAATGGTCTTCACCTTGGTAGGCGAGCCGCTCAGACCGCATTGTGCAAGGTCGCCGTTCACGTCGGCAACGCTCCATTCCGTGATGTTCAGATAGGGATATTTCTCGTAGAGGTCGGCGTAGGCAAGCTCAGCGCCTTCCTTGGTGATGGCAGCTTTTTCCTGGGCACCGAGGGCGCGTTTGTACTTCTGCACCAGTTTGGCATTGCGTGGGCGGCAGGGGGCGGCACTTCCGTTTACGGTGATGACGATGGGCAGGGGAGCCTCAACGGTTTCCACACCACCGTCGATATGACGTTTCACGGTAATCTTCTTGGCAGCTTTGTCCACGTTCAGAATCTCTTCTGCGTAGGTCACTTGCGTCAGTCCCAGTTTTTCGGCAACTTGCGGACCTACTTGGGCGGTATCACCGTCGATGGCCTGGCGTCCGCCGATGATGACGTCATAGTCGCCTATCTTCTTGATGGCTGTGGCAAGGGCATACGAAGTGGCAAGCGTATCGGCACCTGCAAAGGCGCGGTCGGTCAGCAGCAGTGCGTCATCGGCGCCTCGGGCGATGCAGTCGCGCAATAGCGATTCGGTCGCGGGGATGCCCATCGACACCACCGTTACGCGCACGTCCATGCCAAAGCCGATAAAGTCATCCTTCAGCGCCAGCGCGCATTCCAAAGCGCTCGCATCGAACGGGTTAATGACCGCCTGCTTGCCATCGCGCACGATGGTATTGGTCTTGGGGTCCATCTTGACCTCGGTGCTGCCCGGCACTGCCTTGACGCACACCACCATATGGAAATCGCTCATCTTCACGCGCCCCCTTTCTGAACGAGCTCATCCAAGAGCTTCTCCGAAAACAGGTTACCGCGACCCAGCTGCCCGGCAGGATCGAGCTGGAGCTTGAGCCGCGCCGGCTCGACCATGGCCTCGTGACCGTACATCGTCTCCAAGAAGCCCGCCTTGATCTTGCCGACGCCGTGTTCGGCGGAGACGGCGCCACCCATGGCCGTGACCTCGGAAGCCCACTGGGCAAAGAGTTCTCCGCCGCGGCGGTAATCCTGCGCATCGCGCGGCAGAATGTTCACAGGCAGTTGGTTGTTACCGATGTGCCCCCAGGCGGCAGATTCAAGCCCGCTTTCGGCCAACGTGCGGCGATAAAGGGCGATGACATCGGCCAAGCGTGCGTTGGGCACCGACATGTCCGAGCCCAGTTTGGTGATGGTGGGATCCGTGCGGCGACGCTCGTCGATGAGCATGTTGACGCTCTCGGGCACCGCATGGCGGAAGAATCGCTGACACTCGCGATCGACCTCGGTGCGCGCGACCCATGTCGCATCGTCACTGCCGCCCGCAAGCTCCAGTACCCACCCCAAGTGATACAGCTCCTCAGTCGCCTGGGCTTCGTCGTCGCAGTCGAGCTCCACGTAGACACAGACCTTGGCGTCTTTGTCGAGCGCCGGCAGCGAGGCGAACGCGGTCGACTGCTCACGCTGACGACGCAGGATATCCAGGGCGCCCGCATCGAAATATTCGATGGCAGCCGCGTGGGACAGGACGGGACGCACAGAATCGGTGAAGGACACGGCCTTGTCTTCGCTATCAAAGAAGCAGCTCACGCCCCAAACGACCGCAGGCGCCGCCTGCAGGGCAATCTCGAGCTCGGTGATGACGCCGAGTGCGCCACACGCACCGATAAACAG
>OGPT01002935.1_pt1 | contig 13017 bp, 8 predicted proteins | sample 1552951 | NCBI WGS metagenome assembly OGPT01 (sample SAMEA2580224, study PRJEB22360) | human gut metagenome | biome: human gut; feature: human-associated habitat; material: faeces | place: Denmark | collected 2008/2010
TCATGCGCAGATATCTGCTCGGTCCGGGTGCTGCCCGGTACTGTCCCGGACTTGTGTAATAGGAAAGTTCCAGATGTTCCTTCGCCCTTGTGATGCCGACAAAAAAGAGACGCTGCTCCTCCTCTTCCTCCTCAAAACTTTTGGTCTGCAAAGGAATCAGCCCATAATTCACACCTGTGATAAAAACATGGGAAAACTCCAACCCTTTGGATGCATGAAGTGTCATAAGCTTTACAGTATCGTTTTCATTATGTATCTCTTTTTTCAAAATATTCGTTCCATACAAAGACGCCATATTCAAAAATTCCGAAAAACCTTCCACGACATTTTTCTGCTGCTCTTTCTGATAGGTGGTCATGCGCTCCAAAAAGTCCATGACGCAGGTTCTGTCTTCTACATACGAAGCTGTCGTTGGGTGGAGATGATTTTCCAGAGAAAAATAGTTCCAGAGGTCTTCTGCTGTTGTGGATTGAGCGTTGAAATATGCTTGCGAAAATCCAAGCATTTGCTTACGGATATCTGATTTTATTTTTTGCTTCTCTGATTGTGGAGTCTCTATCTGCATTTTTCGAGTTTCACACAAACTATCAATTGCTTTTTCCGCTTCTTTCACCGACATGCCGAGCCCGTATCTCTTATCCGCAAGTGCCACTATGCCGGAGTTTTTGTCTTTCGGATTGACAGAAAAACGCAGTACCCTGATCAGCCAGTCCAGAACCGGAATATCTTTCACAGTCTTTTTTAACGAAACTTCGAATGGAATGCCTTCTTTTTCAAAAACATGTTCAAAAATTTCTGACTGGTTCTGCAAACGGTAAAAGATCGCCATTTCCCGGTATGGAAGCCCCGACGCATGCAGATCCCTGATCCTGCCTGCAAGATAGTCAGCCTCCTGAAACGGATCATACATATTCCGGATCTGAATTTTATCACCGCTCTCCCTGCCGCCCTGCAAGGTGCCTCCCTGCTGCATGAAGCAGCGTGCCACTGCAAGGATTTCACTGCTGGAACGGTAATTTACCGGAAGTGTCAGCTCCGTTGCCTGATACTTGGTCTTCAGCTGATAAAAAATATGAAAAGCACTTCCACGCCAACTGTAAATGACCTGATTCGGATCACCTACTGCGAAAAAACAGGTCTGTGTTTTTTTCAGGCAGTCGATGAGCTCTAACTGTTTCTCATCGCTGTCCTGCACTTCGTCCACGATGATCCAGGAGATATCTTGCATTCCTGTATTCTCGTTGTCTTGCAAGTTCGCATTCTTTTTTGATACTTCTTCTATTTCTGCTGACATCTTCACCAATTTACATGTGTTGTCCAGCAGCTCATCAAACGTCATTTTATCCTGACGTCTCTTTTCTTCCTTTAGCAATGCCTTTAATTTTTCAATATCATCCTGATATTTGCTGTTTTTCTGTTCCAGACGCTTTTTCAGCCGGTTTTTATATTTGATTTTCAGCTGATAAGTTAAGATCAACTGCTCTGCCATCTCAAGTTCTTCGTCCGGATCCATCACCATAAATTCTTTGGTATAACCCAGATTTTCCACTGGAAGCATTTTCTTCAACATCGTAAGACACACACTGTGAAATGTTCCAAAGCCCCACAACTGTTCCTCTGCGATCTCCGGCTCCAGCGCATACAGACGCTCTTTGATCTCATCCGCAGCCTTATTCGTAAAAGTCAGAACGACCATCTTTTCATATGGAATCTGCTTCTCGTAATGCAGATACATGACCTTTGTGATAAGAACCGTCGTCTTACCGCTTCCCACATTGGCATTCACCAGACAAGCGTTGCTCTCATCGAAAACGGCTGCTTTCTGGTATTCATTTAGACGTTGTAGCTGTTGTGTGTAATTTTCTTTAAATTCCATATTTCTTTAAATCCACCCTGCCATTCACCACTTCAATGCCGTCTGCTTTCAGCAGTTCTTCCTGCACATGCTCCCCTCCAAAGGCGAAAGCCCCTGCTAATTCTCCCTTGGAATTCACAACACGGTAACATGGGATATGCTCCGGATCCGGGTTATGGTGCAGGGCATTTCCGACTGCTCTAGACATTCTCGGATTTCCGGCAAGCTCTGCCACCCTGCCGTAAGTTGCCACTTTACCTTTTGGAATGGTTTTCACCGCCTCATAAATACGCTTTGTCGGACTGTCTGTGATAATGTCATAGCTTTCTGCAATCATCTGCTTCACATCCTTATCCGGGATTGTCCCGTCTAAAATGATCGTATTCCAGTGTTCTTTATTCTGATGATATCCCGGAAGCACGGACACATAGGCATCCCTCCAGAAATCGCGCCACTCCGGGCGCACTTTCACATTCAGATTGATGTATCCGTTCCGCTCATATACCCACAAAAATGCCTTTTTGCTTCCATGCACACGCACTAACTCCCAGTTTGGATCATGGAACGGCGTTTCCAGATAAGTGTCTGGAAATGACAGTCCGTATTTTGTTGCTTCTTCTCTTGTTTTCATTATCCCCATGTATTTTCCTCTATATTTCCCTTATAAAACAGGTTTTCTCTAAGTCCCTGCCTGATTGGTTTTACTTTTCCTGTTTTCATTAAATAGGTCAGATTCTGTTTGGAACACTGCAATATTTCGCATGCCTCTGCCGTGTCCACAATATTTTGATTGACAAAAGAATAAAAATCCTGCGCTGAAATTTTTATCTCCGTTCCCTTTTCTATGAGCACCCGCTTATCGATTTCAATGGATTGATTAAATGTAATGCTGTAGCCACCCACTCCCACTTCCACTGTGTCCAGGATTTTTTTATTTCTTAAAATGCTGGCTATCTTCTCATTTTCCACTGCCAGTTTTCTCAAATCGACTCTTCTTACCATATCATTCTGAAAAAGACAGATGATATCATGTTCTCCCGATACAAAACACTCGGTAACATTGTCGAGACTTCTCGCACGGATTTCCTGTGGTACGCCGTTGTACGTGATTTCCTTTAAATAACAACTGTCCTGCGAACATTTTCCCTTTGATAACGCCAGTAACTTCATTTCGTTATATTCCGTCATTTTATGATTTTTCAGTATGGAACCAATATTTTGTCTGCCACTTGGGATCACCCGTTCCCTCACCCAGAGAGCGCTTATCTCTTTTGGAATCGTATAAATATTGTTTTTCACAAAAGAAGAAAAAAGCAGCGGTGCATTCCACTCGTCCAGCTCAGAATTTAGTTCGATCATAAATGCATTTTCTTTTTCATAACAAAACAAATATCCGATCGGCGTCTTATTTTCCCAGTCATCATCCCATATTGCAAAGACTTTCATAATAACACCACCTTTTATAGATCATTTCCCATATTTTTTCCATATGTTCCGCAGATAATGTATGCTCTAAATTTTCAAAAATAACCGCTTTGTCCGTGCCCGCCAGACGCTTTGGAAAAATTTTTTCTTTCTCCCGTATCAGATCCAGGTTCTCTAATGTCGACCTGCTCCCGATAAAATTCTGGCATGGCTTATCTTCCATTACATTAAATTTTTTTATCTGCTCCTCACTATAGCAGGAACACAACAGTGAAAGTCCATGGTCAAATAACGGTGCAATCCGTATCGAATGCTTTCTCGCATTCCGAAGCACTTCAATATTGGCTCCGTGCCTGTCTCTGTTTAAAATCAGAAAATCAACGGCAAGCATAGTGTCTATATACTGCTGCCATCCATTTTCCCTGCAAAAATCATAATGCGAAATTCCAGCGCTGGCATTAATCTGATAATAATTATCCAAAGCCGCTTTTGTTTCTCCTCTTTCCTTAAAATCCTCCGACGCACATACCCACGTTTCAAAAATTTTTCCATCAATCTCTATGTTGGCATGTATCAGTTGATATGCCAGATGTTCCACTCCCAATAGCGTAAGCATTCTGTCTACAATAATTTCATTGACGCACTCATGTCCGATAATTCCTTTTTCGCTGTCAAAGTTTGAGAGTTTGTAATATATTTTTTTCCCATCTGATATGGATTGTGATTTCAGAAAAGTTCCTGCTGTTCCACTTGAATTTCTTGCATGTGACCAGTTCAGGTAAGTAAGATCCTGTATGTCAGTCATCACTTTATTCTGCATATTTTCCGCTCTCCTTTTCCAAATTAATTATATTGTTTTATTTGATGTACGTCAAACATTGTTTTAAACATTTAAAAAGAATAAGACCATCTGCCAGAATGTTTCTGACAGACAGTCTTATCTTTCAAAAATAATCATCTGAATCATTTTTTCTTGGGAGAAAATAGAACTCTCAGTATGATTGTCCAATAATCGTTTTATTCTACTCAATCACAATTTTTGTTCTTTTTTTATAATTTCTGATAAGCATAACTTCCCAGAAAATAAGCAATGCTCCTGCTATGATATCAATCGCAATCATCAGTTTTACCCATGCTGCGAGCGAGATTACAGTATCACTTGCGTATGCATTACTGTTTACGACTGTATACATGATATTTTTACATGCATTTCTCATGTAAAGAACAGCACTCGGATTCGTGGTATCTGATACATAATTCGTTCCAACATCAAAGGTTGACAGACAGCAGGAACCTCCTGTTGCAATCACCTGATCTGCATTCATATTAAATGCACCTGCAAAATAATCAGTTTCTACAAATCCTTTGAATCCCCATTCGTCGCGGAGTACTGTTGTCTGCAGCTCGTAATTGCCGCCGGCCCACACATTCCCGATATAGTTGAAAGATGACATAACGGCTGTTACATTTCCTTCTTTCACACAGATTTCAAATGGTTTTAAATATAATTCTCGCATAGACTGTTCATTTGCCCATGTACAGATCATTACCCAGCGGTTTGTTTCCTGTTCATTCATTGCAAAATGCTTCATATATGCATAAACACCATTTTCTGCGGCTCCCTTAACTGCCTGAGCAGACATTTTTCCAGACAGAACCGGATCTTCAGAAGGATATTCATAGGCACGGCCTCCAAATGCACTGCGGTGCAGGTTCATAGATGGTGCATACCAGCCGGAACAGCCAAGCTCTGTTGCCATTTTACCCATGTCGTAGCCATATGTGTATGCCAGTTCATCATTCCATGTGCATGCGATCATGACATTCGATGGGAAACCTACAGAACCGGCACCTGTGAAGTTGTTGCTGACAGCCGATGGTCCGTCACAGTCCACGGTTGCCACCTTTCCCACACTTGCAGCTGCTGCAGTCTGGAATCCTGCATGTGCGATCATATCCTGCATTTCATCAATAGTAAGCTGATCTAACAGTGTCTCCCAGCGTTCATCTTCATAATCTGCCCCGCGAAGCTCTGCCAGTGTCAGACCATTCTCGGCGCCCGTTGTTGGCATCTCTGCACCTTCTATTTCCGGCATTTCATAATTGGAAGTTACAGTGAATCCCTCTTTTAAATCTTCCGGCATAGACATGCTCGCCGGTGCAGCGGCTACCTCTTCGTAATTGGCAAACCCATCCGCTCTCGACAGATATTCCAAATGTCCATCAGCATAATCGAACTGATTTACTGCCGCAGTCTTGTCTGTCGAACGGGCATTATTTTCATCATAGATAATGTCTTCATCTACTGTATAAACAACCGAATCCATCACATGATGGGAATCACTGTTGATACTGATTTCATAATCTCCCTGCTCTAACACATAACATCCATGATCTTTGTAATCATAGGAAGCCATATCCTCCGCCTTAAATGTCAATGTCACATTTGTACTCTCTCCTGTGCGGATCACATCTGTTTTCTCATAAGCGATCAGATTTGCAGAAGATTTTTCGATTCCTCCATTGGTATACGGAGGATTGTAATAAACCTCAACAACATCTTTTCCATCAACATCACCCGTATTTGTCACCTTGACATTTAAAGTGATCGTTCCATTTTCCATGGTAGAAGATTCAATTTCCTGTTTGAAATTAGTATAGCTCAAACCATATCCAAACGGATACTGAACTGTCTCATCATAATTAAGAAGACCTTCCTGTGCTGCCGTCTCATAAAAGCGATATCCGACATAAATACCTTCCACATAATTTACAAACGTTGGCATTGCTCCACCAACATATGGATCACTCTCATCAATTTTAAATTCCTGCATATTGTCATACTGGAAGTCACCAAAGTTATTCCATGTCGGTGTTGCGGTTAGATCATACACAAACGTATCTGATGTCTTACCAGATGGATTCACAGAACCATTTAAAATCGTTCCAAGTCCGTCAAATCCGGTCTGTCCTGCACCCTGACACCACAACACACCTTTGATCTGCGGATAATCATTTACAAATCCCAGTTCAAATGTCGAAAGTCCGTTATAAATCAATACAACATTGTCAAAATTATCACAAACCATGCCGATCATATCTTTTTCTGTCTGGCTTAATTCCAGATAATGCTGTCCCCGCTGGAAATCCGCATACTCAGAAGAATTATCGGTATACTCTGCTGTTGTCATATCTGTTGGAAGATCACTTCCCTCACCACCCCAGCGTCCGATCACGACCAATGCGGTATCCGAAAAACTCTTTGCATTTTCCAACAGTTCATCTGAATAATCAGAAACCGGTACTTCTGGAAGGCTCCAGTCACTTCCATAAGAAGCTCTCTCGGCTCCGAGACCTGTGTATAAGTCCGTCAGTTCTGTATTTACCTCGTATCCTGCATCCTCTAATCCCTGCTGCAATGACACCCTGTCATACAGATCATTTAACGCACCTGCTCCCGAACCTCCATAGATTGGGTTTGTGCCAGCCCATCCAAACACATTTAACTTCTGTGTTCCTTTTAACGGAAGAAGCCCATCATTTTTCAAAAGTACAATCCCTTCCTCTGCGATAGTCTGACAGTCCGCATTTGACTGCTTTGTCGTCTCATCACTGATGGTCTGTGTTTTCTGCACTGCCAGATTCAGCAATGTAGACAGCGGTCCTGTACATGCCAGATTCACAATGACGATCACTGCCACGATCATTGCGATTCCTGCATTGCCTCTGATTAATTTTCTGATTGCTACCTCTTTTTTTCTACAGGCAGCGATGACAACGATTCCAATCAGAATCACTGTCGCAATTGCAATGAGATATGCTTTACACATATTCAATACACTGATTACATCACTCCAGTTTAATGATATCATAACCTTTCCTCTCCTTTGCTTGCTTTTGGTACGCTTATACTAACACGGATTTTGCTTTTTTTTCCCATCCGGTACGAATTGCACGCTCACGGTACCAATTGCAGTTTTCGTTCTTTTGTAATTATGCTAAAATAGATACAGAAAAAAGTTTATGTAAAAACGGGGGAAATGCCATGTATCAGGCTGCAATTGTTGAGGATGATGCCGCAATTTTAGAATATTTAAAAAATACGCTTATTCAGGAATTTGACAAAAAGGGCACAACGGTTGCCTTCGACGCGTTTACTTCGGGCACCCGTTTTCTGGAAATGTATGAGGCACATTATCATTATGATGTTATTTTTCTGGATATTGAAATGCCTAAGATTAACGGCATCGACGTATGTAAAAAAATCCGGGAATTTTCATCTGATTCCCTTGTAGTTTTTATTTCCAACAAAGAAGAACTTGTCTTTCAGACTTTCGAAGTGCAGCCATTTCGTTTTATCCGCAAAGAAGCTTTTGAGAACACGGTTACATCCCTCGTTGTTTCCATTTTAAATAAGTGGCTGCAAAATAAAGGCAGACTCTTACAATTGCAGGAAAACGGTTCAAACGACCTTTATTCCTTTTCCATTCCACATATTCTGTACATTGAAGCACAGCGCAAAGACTGCCTCATCGTCACAACCGAAGGTACATGTGTATTCCGATGCAGACTGATGGAACTGGAAGAGAAACTTGCAGACTGTCATTTTATCAAAATCCATCGGAGTTACCTTGTAAACTGTATGCATATTTTTCGTATTGGGAAATCTTTTGTACAACTGACCAACGGGACTGAGCTCCCGATCAGCCGTGGAAAGACAGAGGAAATAAAGCAGCTGTTTCTGCAATATAACACAACTTATTAAGTACAAAGAAAGTGAGGATTTTATGGGCGCAATTATTTATCAACTCTATTTTACGTTTCAGGGAAGCATTATTTTTACTTTCATCTCGTACCTTTTATACACATTATGTAAATCCAAAAGACCTGTTTCCTGCCGGCTGTATGTTCTGTTTTCCTTTTTGGGATTCTTTATTTTACAGAAAATTATTGACTGGTTCATCACAGATTTACTGAAAAAAGCTTCTCCTTACTGCGTATTTCTGCTTTCTCTTGGTGTAGCTGCGCTGTTTTCCTCTTTTATATTTTTACAGTCATCTGCATTTCAGAAGATTACTTATCTTTTATTCATTCTGACCTTTATACAGTTATACAAAATTGTGCTTTCACCGCTTTATGAACTTGAAAATTCTCTTGCTCCGCATACCTACGCATTTATCGATTTTATGAGCGGAAACTTTTTATTTTTCCTTCTGGGATTACTCTGTGTCTTTTTCCACAAATTGCAGATTGCCCCTATGACCTCCGGCATGCCAAAGAAACTATTTCTGATCCTGTACTTTCCTATCAGCATTTTGCTCACCACACTGATCACATCGAACACATCAAAACTATGGACAAAATTTGCTCCAATCCTTGCGTTGATCATTATTACAAATCTGCCGATCATTTACTATTTTTTTTCAAGGATTATCAGCTCCTACGAACAGGAAAAACAATTGAATGCCGCTTTACAGGAAACCAAACCCCAGCTTTCCCATTACCGTTATTCTATTGTTCTGCAGGATGAGATCCGCAAAGAACGCCATGAACTGAAAAATAAATATTTTTATATCCAGACACTCGTACATGAGAAAAAATTCGAACAACTGGAAGACTATCTGAATCATGCAATCGGTAAGAAACTCTCCTCTTTCGAAGAGATCCAGACTGGAAATACCTTAATGGACTATATCCTGAATCAGAAAATACAGACCTGCCGCAAAAATAATATCAAAGTTTTCAGTGAGATATTAATTCCTGAACAATTAAATATTTCCGAAGATACACTGTGCACCATTTTATTAAACCTTTTGGACAATGCGATTACCGCCAGTCTCCACGAACCGGATGCCGACATTCATATCAGCATCCGGTGTGTACAGAAGTATCTTGTATGCAAAATCAAAAATAAGTGCAGTTACAATGTTCTGGAACAAAATCCAAATCTTGCAACCACAAAACAGGATATAACACATCACGGTTTTGGTATAAAAATCATCCGTGAAACGGTAGAGAAAAATAACGGTATTTTAAATTTTAATTACAACGATCACTATTTCACCGCAACCGTTATGTTAGAGCTTTAGCCTCCGTTCCATCTTCTCCATCGCGTCCTTATCCGGCTCTCTCACTTCATCTGCGAGTGCCACCTGGATTTGGAATCCAACCGGCACATCCGCATAATAACTGATAATATTCTTAAGGCACTCGCGGTTTCCCTGCTCCATCACCCAGTCTGCATAAAAGGCGCTGGATAATTTTAAGATCAGCATCCGCTCTCTCACTTCGACCGCCGGGACGGTCTGTAAAAATGCGGCAAAGTTCTCTCCGTTTTCACTAATCTTTTTGCAGAACTCCTGCCACTGCTCTCCTAACTTTTCAAACGAGAACTCTTTTCTCCGGAACGTGGACGGCGCATGCTCTGCAGTCTTCACTCCCATCGGGACATCCCAGTGTTCCAGCAGGTTTTCCAGTCCGAAAAGTACCATCTGCCTGTCAAGCCGGTAATCTCCCACACAGGCGGCACAGCCATCTTTGCATCCACAGCCTTTTACAAGCTTCACGGCATTTTGGATAATATCTTCCATATTATCATAAATCTTTTCAGCGAATCCAAGTCCACCCACATACTTATCGTAAAAATAGATGTCTACATCCGAGCTTGTGTCAAACGCAAGTTCCAGTGCATTCGCCGATGTAATGACCCCGATGTCCTCCTGCTCTGTCATCGTCACCATCCGGGCAGCATTTTTCAGTGCGAAACAGACGCCCTCATAATAATTGTTCCGCACCATTTTCGTATTCTCATTCACCTGGATCAATCCCCGGTACACCTTCACGACATTCTCCGGCACACGCATCCAGGTACTCTCCGTATCATAGTCCTTGGAGAGTGCCTTCGGTAACTGCTCATAGCCAAGATTCTGATGATTGTGAAACTGCATTTTCTTAAACATATAAACGTAATCGCTCACATTGACATCGCCAAAATGAAGCTCTGTGCGCGCAAGCGGCATATTTTTACTCTCGTGAACGATCTTCACATTCGCTTCCCCTGCCGCAACTGTATAATAATTTCCATTAAATGGCACTGCATAGGCAGTCCGGCTCTCAAGATCAAGCTTTGTCACCTGATAGGCAACGCCGTCATGCATGTAGACCGCACCATCGTGAAGCTCGCGGAACGCCTGACTCTCGTCCATCTCTGTGATTTCTTTTCCGCTGTCCTTGTGCAGAAGCTTATAGCGCTTCTCGTCAATATTGCGCATGGAAAAATCACCCGCCGGGAACTCACCGCCAGACCACGCAAATTTTCCATTGTGGCTCGATAGTTCCTCAGCGCGGAGAAGTACCGGGATTGCCTCGCCAAGATCCGGAAACAGGGAAATATCATCAAGCGTCAAAGGAATCTCCGCTGCTGCCGCACGGATATGCGCCAGCTCAATGATCAGATTATTCTTATCGATCACAGCATTTTCACTGCTTCCCTCAAACAGCCAGCCCGGCTCAAGCGCAATGTACTGGTCAAACGGCTGATTGTCGAGAATGAGATAGTTGCTGCTCCTTTTCCCGCTTCTTCCGGCACGCCCTGTCTGCTGCCAGAACGAGGCTCTGGTGCCCGGATAACCGACTAACACCGTGGTACTGATCTTTCCGATATCAATTCCAAGTTCTAATGCATTCGTGGAAACAAGTCCCATCAGTTCTCCCGAGATCATCTGATTTTCAATCTGTTTCCGCTCAAGCGGCGTGTAACCGCCACGATAACCGGAGATCTCCTCCGGCTTATGCGTGCCTAAAAATTCCTCCGCTTCCAAATGATCTCTCGTCTCTTTTAAGACGATCTCCACATTCTTTCTGGACTTCGTAAACGCAATAAAATTTTTTCCTTCATCCATCAGTTCCGGCAAAAGCTCTGCAGCTACCGTTGTAATGCGAACCTGACCATAATAGTTATCGTCTTTCCCCATGATCTTCGGTGGCTGGATGAGATAATATCCACGTTCTGCTGCAGGTGAGCCGTCCTTATCCACAAGTATAAACTGCTTTCCACAAATCTCCGTTGCTAGCTCTACCGGATTAGCGATTGTCGCAGAACTGCAAAGAAACTGCGGATTGGAATGATAATAACGGCAAACTCTTGAAAGCCTTCGGAACACATTTGCCAGATGTGAGCCAAACGCCCCACGATAGGTGTGCAGCTCATCGATCACAATGTATTTTAAATTGGAAAAAATAAAATCAAACCCGTATTTGCTGTGATTCGGCAAAAATGCCCCATTCACCATCTCCGGGTTTGTCAATATAATATTGGCACTCTGCCGGATTCTTGTACGCTCCGCCACCGGCGTATCCCCATCATACACGCCCGCCACAATACGGTTCTCTCCAAAATATTCCAGATACGGTGCAATCGCACGGTACTGGTCTGCCGCAAGTGCCTTGGTCGGGTAAATGAAGATTGCCCTTGTCAGCGGATTTTTCAAAATATCCTGTAAAACCGGGAGTAAAAAACTTAAGGTCTTGCCGCTCGCCGTTGATGTTGTGATAACAACATTCTTCCCGGAAGTCACTTTCTCAAACATTTCCGTCTGATGACAGTATAGCTTCCCGATTCCGTGCGACTTCAGGTACTCCGCCAGCTCCGGCAGAAGATTCTCCGGGAAATCGTCATATACTGCCGGGTGGGCAGGGATTGTTTTTTCGTAAATGATGCAGTCTTTGATGTCCATGGAAAAGTCCTTCCTATTTTCTGACAGATGTCGGAATATCAATATTTAGTCCAAGCAGCATCTTTACCAGCCACACAAAGAAAATCAGCACCAGTATCGGAATCAGGCATGAAGTCACAAGCAAAATTGCCAATGCCTCGATAAAGTTATTCAACACATTCTCCACATTCGCAGTCGCTGTGGACACTCCTTCCTGCACTTTATTAAAAAGTCCTGAGAAAAATCCACCGGCATTTTCTTTGCTGTCACTGTCTGAATCACTCTGGGATTTTTCATTGCTGCTCTTATCGTCCACCTGTCCACTTTCTCCTGTTTCAGATTCTATCTCATCGGTTGTCTGCTTCGCAGTCTCTATCGTACTCTCGATGGATGACGCATAGGTTGTCTCGATCATATCCGCCACCTTCACGCTCGCCGGGATCACAAGATACACTGCCAGTCCGAAAAGCAGGAATTTCTGTGCGACCACTCGCAATATCTCTTTCCTCCACAACAGATACCCGGAGAAAAATACACATGCAATTGGAACCAGTATCTTAAATGCCGCATATCCGGTGATCGTCACCAGATATTTTTCCAAATAAATGGCACATAATACAATCAGAAAATAACTGCTCAAATCTGCCAGCTTGTTAGCAATTGGAGTTCCGACATCCCCCGGAATCAATGTGATCGCTGCTGATGCCGCTGTAGATGCTGCGGCAAGCTCCATGACGGTTGTTTTCTTATCGTCCAATGACTGGATTGTCTTCGCATTAAATTCTGTCGAAGAAGTAAACCGCGCGATCACAAAAAATGACAGTAATGCAATCACAATTGGAATCAGCGCAAATAAAATCTTTTTCTGTTTTTCGTTTTCCATGTATGTGTGCTCCTTTATACTACAACTTCATCGGACAGGCATCCCTGTCTTATCTGCAAAAATTCCATACATTTTTGCTAAAATATATAAAAAAGTATATTAATTTGTATTAAGATTTATATTTGATATTATTTGCAAAA